>Ga0114956_1001455_pt1 | contig 18605 bp, 7 predicted proteins | sample MaitaG_FD_87304 | JGI IMG/M metagenome (GOLD analysis project Ga0114956, IMG submission 87304) | Marine algal microbial communities from Maine, USA - Maine_Asex2 metaG | ecosystem: Host-associated > Algae > Red algae > Unclassified | place: Maine, USA | collected 2015-01-05 | reverse complement strand
GTACTTAGGGGTCGAAAAAAATAACATTCCGTTTTCAACTGGTCGCCGACGACTTTGATAGTTGAAAAATTACTTCGTTCGAAAGCCTCGCCAAGCTCGTCGTGAATCAACCTGCTGTGCCTACGTTTTCATGTCCTACTCGTACTTTTGAAAATCTCATTGTTCAAAATCGGAAACTTTTTTATCATCGACCCCTTAGTGATGTAAGTGAGTTTGTTCCATTATTTTGAAATTGACCATTCTTTTACATTCATTTGAGCTATACTTCGCCAACATTTCAATATTCCAAATATTGAAATTCCTTTGCTTGTAAAATCAGTAGTTATTCTGCAAACACGTTTAAAGTAAGTTGTCAGGTAGATGAGAGGAATTAAGGTGATACTTTTTAAGTATATGAACAATTAAATCGATCATCCTTGGAACTCTCTGAAGGGATAATGGAGAAAAATTTCCTTTTCTTTTTATTTAGAAGAAAAAAAATGCGAACTTTCCTGTAGGATTATGAAATTATTAAACATGTAAAGATGTTTCATTTTCATTGAAATTTGTATGCTGCTTTACTTAATCAAAAGAATCACAAGCTCAATTGTGTGTTTGATTTTGGTATCAATTGTTAAAATGGGTATCCCTAGCTTTTGAAAGATTACTTTTGAGGCTCCCCAAAGATCTAAACGTATTAAATTTTTAATCGGGGACTATTGCTGGTGTCCTTACGGCATGATGAATTCTCTAAACGACTTGTACGACTTGGTTCATAGTATGACTATGAACGAAAAGCGATATTTCCGTCTCTTTGCAGCAAAAGCTCCCAAAGATGAGGATCCGCACTATTTACAATTGTTTGAAATTCTGAATAAGAGTGACAACTATACGCAAGTAAATATCCTAAAGAAACTCTCCAAGACCTCATTCTATTCGAGGTTGAGCTACACCCAAAATTATTTACACAATCAGATTATGGACGTGTTGCGTCAATTTCGACGTGACAAAACAAGTGCTAGCAAAGTGACTCGTTTGCTGGAAGAGGTGAAAATTCTCTTTGATAATTGTTTGATTCGGAAGGCAGCTTCTACCCTAAGACGGGCACGTAAAGAATTGGATCGCAATAAGGACGAGGCAATGATTCCGCTTGTGTTGAATTGGGAAGATACTTGTTTGCGAGGAGCTTGGAATGGGAAAGTTACAAAAGAAAAGGTTGCTCGACATTTGCAGAACCGTAAGGACGGATTGGAAGCCTTGGAATACCAGTTCGAAACACGAGCGAAGGGCACAGAAATTATCTCATTTATTCAAAGTGGACATGATGTTCGTAGAGAAGAGATTCGTTCAGAACTAAGCAATGTTCTACAGGCTTTAGAAGATCGAAAGCGGCCCGAGCAGTCATCAGCTTCTACTTATTTCGGAGCTCTTACTACCATGATGCTGGGAAACTTTGCTTTGGGAAAACTAGAAAAGGCTCTAGATTTTTTGGAAATTCAGCATGGTTTAATAGCAGAAAACTCGACTTTTACTCCGCTTCAGTATACTGAAGTAATGAGTAATTACTACATGATTTCTGCTCAATTGGGTAAAAGTGATCTCTGTGATAGTATAGCTCAAGAGGTGAAGAATTTTGAGAAGAAAAACAAATCTGTTGCCTTGGTTCACCAAAACGTCAATTTAGATACTTGGCCATCTTTGGAAATAACGAAATTTACTTATGCCAAAGATTTTAAAGCGGCGAAGGATGCGGCGGAGAAATTTGAATTGGTCTTGAAAGAAAACGGACTGAGTTCAGATTTAAATGATTTTATTAATCTAGCAATTCCAATTCCACTTGCATATTTTCATGCTGGTGACTACCAGAGCGCGCTAAATTCGGTTAATTTTTTACTCGATAATTTTGAATGGGGTAATCGTACTAGCCTTGACCACGAATACTTTTTGCGCTTGTTGGAAATTATGTCACATTTTGAAATTGGATCGATTCAAATACTGGAAAGTAAATTGCGTTCTCTAAAGCGATTTTTGAAAGCCAATGATCGCCTTTATTGTTTTGAAACGATTTTCATTCGCCTTTACAAGGCACTGATTGGGAAGCGTGGAGAGGAGGAGGAGCGTCTCTTATTCTTAAAAGCAAAAGAAGACTTGAAAGAAGTTGTAACGAATGATCCTATGGAGGATCGCATGCAACATCAGATATTGATGCTCCACTATCTAGAGATTAAGGCTAAGAGTAATTAGATTTTTTCATCTCACTTTTTCAATCCCAGCTTTTCAGTAGTTTTTGATCTAGTACCTTCTGTACTCTTGAATTCCTTCCTTGATGAAAAGCGAACACCCATTCCGATAAACGATCATTAAGACTTACCTTAAGGCATGATTTTTAGATTGCTTTTTCTGTTATTATCAACGGTGTTTTTGACAGCTCAAACATCCACGGAGATTGAGGTGGGAAAGTTTACTTTTCAAGCCTTGGAATCAGGCTCGAGGGAAGACGCCAAAGGAGTGGTTATTTTGCTGCACGGATTTCCTGAGACCTCCGATATGTGGCGTCCGGCCATGAAGTTTTTGTCCGAAGCTGGATACTATTGTATGGCACCCGATCAGAGGGGCTACTCTGCCCAAGCTCGCCCCACAGAAGTAGAAGCGTATGCCGCCGAGATTTTGGCGCAAGATGTTTTTGACATCGCAGATGCGCTGGGTATTGATAAATTTCACCTAGTGGGTCACGATTGGGGTTCGGCAGTTGGATGGGGCGCAGTGTACGCAGTGCCCGATCGAGTACTTTCATGGACCGCCATGTCTGTTCCGCATATTCGAGCTTTTGCCGATGCCATCAAAATGGATAAGGACCAAAAGAAGAAAAGCAGCTACATGTCGGTGTTTCAACGAAAACGCATCTCCGAGTGGCTACTTCGGCGCAAGAATTTCAAACTCATGCGTGAAGAAATGTGGTACCTCTCCTCAGAAGAGCAATTGAGTAACTATCTGGAGGTATTTGGTCAGGAAGGTGCCCTGCGTGGAGCGCTAAACTGGTACAGAGCCAACTATAAGAGCTTGAAAAATCCAGAGATGATCCCTATCGGTGATATCGTCACTCCCACGCTTATGATTTGGGGAGCGAAAGATGTAGCGATAAACCGCGTCGGAGTGGATGACTCTGAAAAATTCATGAAGGGTGTCTATCGCTTGGAAGTACTGGAAGATGCAGGGCATTGGCTGATGCAGGAAGCCCCCGATGAAGTGAGTCGGCTTATCCTTCAGCAAATCGAAGGAATAGAACAAGAGTGATCCCTTTTTAAGGAGAAATCACTTCCTTTATTCGCTTTTTGCAAACTTTTTGGACGTTTTCAGTAAATACCCTCCTCAATTCCTCAATTCCTCAATTCCTCAATTCGTCAATTCGTCAAATCGGAATGATTTACGCCAACAAATTAAATAAATGCGCATCTTATTGACAATAATTATCAATAAGATACAATCTTAATAAATATGACATATGTTTAAGATATACTTCGGATACTTCGATGTATGGGGAAAATCAAACCGCCATTTTGAGTGTTAAGCTTAAAAATGGCGGTTTTGCTTTTGATTCAAATTCAAGACTGAAAAACTGCCCTTGAAGTTTACAAGTGCCTTTGGCACCAGTAGGCTCTTATTTTCGATAGCTTGAGGATGTAAGGAATTTTTGACCTTGATCGTCTATATTTAGCGGTAAGAAAACTAATTCCTTAAATTTCTTACCGCTAAAATATAGAATCGCCTTTCAGCGCTTCCCAATGTGTCTCGTAACCCTTACCAGATCTTTGAAGAGCAAATCTAAGTTTTATCAATCCACATCGTAGCTCTTTATTTGTTGCAAAAAACGCTAGTATGGGGAGTTTTGTACTCAAATGTCTTTTCGTAAACCCTTGTCAATCAAATTTTTAATTAGAATCATTTCTTTTATTAAATTTGGCACTTGTCCAACTTATGAAGCAAAAAGATCGAAGTACACTGAATAAACTTTTGGGACCTGTGAAAAGCAGAGAGCTCAAAATAAGGGGCATCTACCCATTTCATATAATCAACGAAAGTGGAGAACTTCGTGTCATCAAAATGCTCTTGCCTTTTTGTCTGGATTACTTGATTGAAACAGAGAATCAAAGCAATATTCAACAGTATCATCAAAAGCTCAGTAGAGCATTCTTTCTATACAAGTGGAATATGAGTGATAGTTCGCTGGCCATTTTTGAAGAAGAATTAGAAAAGGTACGTGAAGCCGAGCACTTTGAGTTGCTTTTGGATTTCCTGCGATTGAAACGGGCAATTTTGGTAGATAACGTCCTTCATTTGCCGGAAGGCGTAGTCACGGATTGCTCGAAAGATATCATAGAAGTTTATGGATTGCTTTCTGAGCACATCCCTTACCTCGAACTGCATGGTGTTCTTTTGTCGTATGTCGTGGTCAGTGTTCGTGTAACGGAGGAAGAAAAAAAAATACATCATGCAAAAGTTTTAGAGATGGCTGATCATCCGCTGTTGGTTGATGGTTTAGTAATCAAAACGCGTCGAACTAAAATACTCTACAGAAAATGTCGCTCGATTATCAGTCTGTTTAAAAAAGATTTGGCCGGTCAAATCAAAGAACATAAACTGCTCTTGACTGATCTAATGAATGATGGGAAATTGCGTTCTTCTCATCAGCAAATGTATCTCAAGTCTTGCCATCGATTGGGTATTCTGCATTTGACGCAGGGAGACCATGCCGAAGTCAAAAAGTACATAGATAGGATTCAAGAGCTGGCTGGTATTGATCATAAACTCGAGATGCACCGTATTCAATCAATGATTGATTTGGGTTTGCAATATGCGTATGACCAGAAAAACTGGAAGGTGCTGTTGCCAGGGGTGGTGAAAAAATTGGAGAAAAATTATGAACAGTATGAAACAGCATTGGAAGATGAATATCGTTTAATCTATTTCATCAACGTTGCAAGATCCTATTTTAGATTGGCCCAATTTCAAAAAGCTGGAGATGTTTTAGAGTCAATGCCTCCTAAATTACTTCGGAAGAGAAGAGCAGATATATGGGCTGTCGCTGAGGTTATTAAATTGGCTTGCATGTTTGAAACAAAAAATTATCGTTTGTTGATTTTCAAAGCCCCCGTCTCTTACAATAAGATCCGAAGAAGAAACTATTTTCCGCGCTCCTTTCGTGCTGTGGTAAGTTTTTTCAGGAGAACGAATTTTATGATTATTGATAAAAAACAACGACAGTTGAAATTTGCCAAGCTAGCCATTGATCTTGATAAAATTTATGAAGAAAGTTCAGAAGATCGCTACTTGGGTGATAAATTATTGGCTTGGAATGAATGGGCAAGAACGCATGGTGAAAAATGATGTGAGTTGTACTTTCCTCCCCCCAAAAAAGAAAGCCCGAAAAAAATCAGGAGTTGTTCGATCCTTTTTTGTTTCTCTTTGTGGTGAAGCCCAAACGAGTTTTAGTCGCAGCAATATTTGTCCCTCGTATTTCCACAGTAAATTCATGAATATTCATGAATTCACTTCGCTTTGGCTTTTATCGATGATTCTATCTCTTTCCTTCTAGAGAGAGAATTATTTTCTTTCCTCAACAACGTAAAAAAAGACCTGACTACAATAGCCAGGTCTCCTTGTGTTTTATCTCAATAACTTTTTTCTAGTACATAATTTCTATGATGCCTACTGTGGCTTTGTTCATATTCCACAAGTCGAAGTCTGTGGTTTGTATGGTACCATCTAAATTGCCGTCCGATGATTCATAAACGTTGATGAGCGCTGGCTCTGAATTCCAAGCATCGAAGTCAGTGTTTTGAATGGTGCCGTCGCTGTTGTAATCTCCAGCATACATCATCGCGCGGCCATCATTGGACATCTTTTGTTGTTCCAATCCCAATGATTGGCTGGCACTTATAGAAAAATCATAAATCATGTTACTTCCGACTACTATAGGAGTGCTGGTCATAACATCTAAGTGATTTCGATGTCTCAAAACAAAGTAATAAGACTGTTGTGCGGTCAGATTGTTGAACCCCAGTGGAGAAAATCCATCGGGAGCTACAATCTCGCCATTGGTCAGTAAAATTCCAGCGACGGTCTCTACCGTTGTAGTTGTTCTTGTGCCCGTCATGCTCGGTGTTCCTTCTCGAGCTTCAACCAAAATCCAATCTACCATTTGAGAGCTCACAACTGTCATGCTTTCATTTCCACCATAGAAATATGGGTCTACATTGTAAGGTTGATTCATGGGGCAGTTTGCACCTAAAACATTGTTCATACTTCCTCCTGAATCATAAGCTCCTTCCAGCATTGCTTTCAAAGAAACTTGTACAGTTCCATTGGTTCCAGTGCTCGGAATGGTGGTGCAAATGTCCAAGCCCCAATTGTTTAACTTCCCCCCATGAGGAGAGGCCGAGTCCACAATCTTCAATTTCCAGATTCCATTGGCATCTTCTCCATTGAAAGCACTCAAATCCATTACCGGCGAATAAGTGCCGCCGTCGTTGTACGGACAAGGCATGTTGTTGTTGATGTCGCTGTCCCAGTTGACATTGAAGTCATCCCAATGGCCACATTGACCTTGTACCATAATCAGCTCCGTACCAGATGGCGATATTACAGAAAAGGTGAGATCTTGTAAGTAGTTATGTGTCCCTTGTACGTCTTTGATGTTTACATCTGTGATGGTTCCTGAGCCCGTCCAATTCAACTCACTAAAGTAAGTGTATGTTCCTTGGTGTAAGATGAATACTGGAATATCTACACTGCTCATGGAGCCACAAATGGCATTGGTTGTTACGAATGATGAAGGGCTGGTAAAAGCGCTTGATCCACAACTACTGAGCCCCCGAACACGCCAAAAATAAGTAGTGTTAAGGTTGGTTCCGGTCAACTCAAATTGAGACATTACCGACATTCCGGCTGATACTATGTTGTTGAAAGAAGCATCTGTTGCCACTTCTATTTCGTACATATCGGCTCCATAAGCGTCGCTCCAATCCAAAACCCCACCGTCCGGAAAATCCGTAACTGCTGAGCCTGGGTACCCCAAAACCGGAGTCGATGGATACAAGGATACCGTTAAGCTGACATTGAAACTTTCTATTTGATTTCCGTCTGTTGCTTGGATCGCTATGTCGTAAGTGCCCGCTGGCGTGTTCGGACCCGCCGCGATCCATAAACTCAAGTTTTGTGGTGCATTCGGTGTGTAATCTGATAGACTGAAAGATGCATCGTTTGGCAAGCCATTCACGCTTATCGTTACTGGTCCCGAATAGTTCATCAGTGAGCCTAAGGCGATTTCATACTCCGCCTGTTGCGCGGTACAAATGTCATTGTCAATTGTTGTGGCCTGCAACATGAAAGAAGGACCTGATGCTCCCTGAATTGTGATGTCTGCATTGTTGATATCGAAGAAAATGTTGTCGCTGCATTTTACCATGATGCGACCCTCAGTAGTTTGTACTGCCGGAATAACTACGGGTTGAGAACCGTCGTTGGGTACATTTTGTGCCAAGATGTATTGCGTTCCCGGATACTCGCCCTCCGTTAGTAAGATAATGTCGACTTCCCCACAATTCACTGGCGCATCATCTGTGTTTGCTACCACCCATTGTATATTATACTGGCCTCCAGCTGTCCAATTTGTTGATTGATTTTGTGATGAAACTTCGAATGGGCCAGCACCGCTTACCACCTGCAAAACCACTTCCTCAATGTCGAAGCAACCACCATTGGGATTGTTGTCTCGAACCACGGGATGAAAGACCAACTGACGGGTGTAATCGGGCATCTTTTCACCGTATGCGTAATTGTTGTTCAACAAATCACTGTAACGAGGAAAGACCCGAAAGTTATCACTTGTTGGAGCCCATGACCGGAATATTGGAGCATTGTCTACCGGTTGATTGGCATAACCACCAGGTCCCAAATCGTGTTGCTCCCAACAGTACGTCAAATCATCTCCATTCGGATCTGTTGCTGTTCCAGACAAAATGAATGGCGTATTTCTTGGAATCGTATAGTCGTCTATTGCTGTAAATGTTGGAGCAGTATTTCCGGGGCCAGCCTGGCTAATACAAGCTGCGAATTCAAGATGCGCTGCCATGTATTCCAATGACGCCACGTGGAAATAATAGTCGCGGTATTCTTGCACATTGTCAAACCCACAACGCCATGCGTATGACATCATCGTCGAACCCGAACCTGGCTCGTAAGCAGCTCCGTTGATTCTTGCGCCCACACAATACTGGTGGTTGCTGTTGAAACTGTGTGAAGCATTGAGTGAATGACCAAACTCGTGAATCAGCGTTTCGTAATCGCTGTTCGATAAGTAGGAAGCACTCCTGGCTCGGTTCTCTGATGAGCACACGATACCTACCCAAGACCAGCCACCGGGAATTCGGCAAACCAAATGTCCTAAATCGTAATTGGCCGGCCCGATCGTATTGTCTACAACTGGTTGATTTGCATTGATGTTGAAATTGTGGTCATTTCCGCTATATGGATCACTGCTGCTATTGGTATAAATCAATGCATCATTGTTGTTCACTAAGATCATTCTTGTGTTGACTTCCAACTCTAAAATCAAGTTGCAGGAATTTACTCCATTAACGATGCCTGCCATGGCGTTACTCACCGAACCACCCATATACGCCGTGTACTCTCCAGTAGCAGCAATGGCTAATCGGATTTCGTACATTCCGCCAGAATTTTTATAGTTGGGATTTCCATTTTCTGGTCTCCAAGCATCCTTGTCTAGATGCAGTGCGTCATCGGTGTAACAGGCAAATTCGAAGGTTTCGTTGGGAAGCGATTTGCGGTGATAAACTAGGTGGTTTATGTTGTCTCCTACGACAAAAGGCTTGATGAAAAATATCTTGTTGTCTTTCTTGATAGTTGCATCAAAACCCAAAGGACTCATGCTGAATCGCGCTTGAACTTTGCGATCCTTCACTGAAACCCCTTTGTAGGTTCTAATCTCGGGGAACTTGGCCTGCAAGCCTTCTTGCATGATGCTGGATTCCCAAATCTCAAATTCTTCTTGCTCGCCATTGGGCATTGGAATCATCATGCGAACGCCCCTGTTTGTACTCTTTGAGAAATCGCTTTCAATGAAGCCAGGGGGTGCATGCTCTAGGGCCGAGCAAATTAGCAAAGGATCTACCTGAATCAGATCGTATCGCTCAGGCATTGGGTCTATTCTTTTAGAAAGATCGAGCCGATCTTTCTTCTTTTGCATCGCATACCAATGAGAATCTCCTCTCGGTGTGTCTACGTTAGTTGATTGTTGCGACGCCATCAATTCCCCAATTGATAAGAAGCAAATCAGGTATATCCAGATTACCCTCATTTTCTTTTCTTTCTTTGTCTATATCTCTAGCTAAATAAGCAGGTGACCCCCAACCGACAAAGGTTGGACTCATGAACTATTTACGGAGGAACTGTTCAGGTAGTTACATAAAGAAATTAACTCAATATGTGATTCTACCCATACATTTAATCGTGATTCAACTTGTTTCACTTTGGGTGCAATAAAAGTTCAGTTTATTTTCTGCAATTTTCGTGCTTATCTTGCACCTTGATACTATTCAAATGATCTTTGTGCTTGCTCCACTACTGCCTTTACAGGCATGCAACCTACCCACTACTAGTATTTTATGATCACGCGTTGCTTCTATCCGTTTGATAGATGTTGATATTTTTATATAAAAAATTATGGGAGAGGGACTATCAAGTGCATGGCGAAAGGGAAATGCCTTACAATACTTTTTTGTCGCATTATTTTGTTTTTTGATCACTGACAATTTGTTTGCTCAGTGTTCAATTACTAATGCTGCCATTACCGATGTGTATTGCGACAATAAGGGCACCGCAGATCCGTCAGATGACGATTTTTACTTTGATGTTACCGCATCGGGAACGAACGTAGGTAGCGTCGTTAAAATTTGTCCTGCTGAGAACGATTACAATGGTGACCCGTCTTCCGTAAGTATTGTTTTCCAGCCACTGTTTGGTTCAGCAACCTTAAGTGGCGGGTGTATTTTTTACACGCCAGATCCCAACGTTACCAGTGGTGAAGATCAATTGACTTACAACATTTGCCACGAGAACAATGCGACCGACTGCACGAACGTGGAGATTTTTATTGGGATCGGAAATGCCAATACCGATTTCTATGTTTGTGAAGACTATTTGGAAATACCGAGTGGAACCAATTCATGTTTCGATCTCGACGTATTGGCGAATGACGTTAACGCTGACCCCAATGATGTAACGATCATTCTCAATCCTCCTTCTGGCAATACATCTGAATCAGGTGGAATCGTGACTTACTGTCCGAGTTCTAATTTTCAAGGTGTGGCTGAGGTCCTTGTATCTGTAGGAAGTGCGGTGGATGGAACTTCTTCTCAATACAAAGTAACATTCATTGTAGGAAATCCTTCTGGGCTCTTGGCTACTAGAGATTGCTTCTTCTACGACCCTCCCAATGGTGGTACTTATACCATTTCAGGAGATGTTTCTCAAGCGGGAAATGGTTACGGTATGCCGATCGCTTTGGGCCCTTTTCCTAGAAGTGGAGGATCAGCAAACATCTTGTTGAGTGATGATGGAGAAACCTGTACACGAAATGTTTCGGTTGACCCGCCGACGATCGATCCCAATTTGAATGCCAGTACGTTGGTTTTGACCTGTACCAATCCAACAGCAAACCTTTCTGCGAATGCTGGAAACGGCTTCACGTACTTTTGGGATGTTCCAGGGAATGGAAATCTAATTCAACAGAATTCAATAACAGCCAGTAACCCTGGAACCTACACCGTGTATGCGGTAGACAATGCCAACGATTGTGTAGGTGAAGAGTCGGTTACGATTACAGAAAACAGAACTCCTCCTAGTGCTTCGGCTAGTGGCGGAGAAATTTCTTGTGATGATCCTAACGTTCAATTGAATGGTAGTAGCAACACTGCCGGTGTTTCTTATAGCTGGGATGGACCGGGAAACTTTAGCTCTTCGCAGCAAAACCCAACAACTACTCAAACCGGAACCTACACTTTAACAGTGGAAGGCCCGAACGGTTGTACTTCAACAGCCAGTACTTCAGTTACTGGCAATACAACCGCACCGAATGCTTCGGCCATCGGTGGAACCCTTACCTGTAATGGTACTTCTGTTCAATTGGATGGTTCGTCAAATACCAATGGTTCTACCTTCTCATGGAGTGGACCTGGTGGATTTAATTCAAGCTTGGAAGATCCTACCGTAACAAATGCTGGAACCTACACCTTGACGGTGACTGCTCCGAATGGTTGTACAGATACAGCAACGACTTCAGTAAACGAAGACGGAAATGAGCCAGGAGCAAATGCTACTGGTGCAGAGCTTAGCTGTGACCAGACTTCGGTACTAATTTTGGGAAGCTCTCCTTCAAATAATGTCACTTATAGTTGGTCAGGCCCTGGAGGATTTAGCTCTAGTACGCAAAATCCAACGGTTGTAACTGCAGGTTCATATACATTGACGGTAGAAGGAAACAACGGATGTACCAGTACCGCAACTGCAATTGTATCAGAAAACACAACGCCTCCGGGTGCTTCGGCCAGTGGCGGAGAAATTTCTTGTGATGATCCTAATGTTCAATTGAATGGTAGTAGCAACACCGCCGGTGTTTCTTATAGCTGGGATGGACCGGGGAACTTTAGCTCTTCACAGCAAAATCCAACAACTACTCAAACCGGAACCTACACTTTAACAGTGGAAGGCCCGAACGGTTGTACTTCAACAGCAAGTACTTCAGTTACTGGAAATACAAGCGCACCGATTGCATCGGCCATCGGTGGAACCCTTACCTGTAATGGTACTTCTGTTCAATTGGATGGTTCGTCAAATACCAATGGTTCTACTTTCTCATGGAGTGGACCTGGTGGATTTAATTCAAGCTCGGAAGATCCTACCGTAACCAATGCTGGATCCTACACCTTGACGGTGACTGCTCCGAATGGTTGTATAGATACAGCAACAACTTCAGTAAACGAAGACGGTAATGAGCCAGGAGCAAATGCTACTGGTGCAGAGCTTAGCTGTGACCAGACTTCCGTTCTAATCTTGGGAAGCTCTCCTTCAAATAATGTCACTTATAGTTGGTCAGGCCCTGAAGGATTTAGCTCCAGTACGCAAAATCCAACGGTTGCAACCGCAGGTTCATATACATTGACGGTAGAAGGAAACAACGGATGTACCAGTACCGCAACTGCAATTGTAACGGAAGACGATGCTCAACCGAATGCAAGCGCAACCGGTGGAACCATCGATTGTGATCAGACTTCGGTTCAAATTTTTGGTTCATCAACTACTAATGGTGCAAGTTATAGTTGGAGCGGACCTGGAGGTTTTTCTAGCACTTCTCAAAATCCATTTGTTACCGCAGCTGGAACTTATACTTTGACAGTGGAGGGGCCGAACGGTTGCACAAATACTGCCAATGCAGAGGTGGATGAAAACTCTGAAGTGCCTGATGTTTCTGCTACGGGAGCAACAATTTTTTGTGGTCAAGCGGATGCTCAAATTTCAGCCAGTAGTAATACTGCTGGTGTCAGTTACACTTGGTCAGGTCCTGGCGGGTTTACTTCAATGAGCCCAAGCCCAACGGTGAGCGATGCTGGTACCTATACGGTAACAGTGGTTGCGCCAAATGGATGTGATGCAACGGCAACGGCAGAAGTAGTTAACGATTCTTCTACACCTGTAGCAACTGCAACGGGTGGCTTATTGGATTGTAACAACACAACGGTTCAAATCGATGGTTCATCAGATACAGCTGGTTCGTCTTACTCATGGACTGGCCCTGGAGGATTCAGTACAACAACACAAAACCCAACGGTAAATACCGCTGGTACTTACACATTGACAGTAGAGGGGCCGAACGGTTGTACCGACGAAACAACTACGGAGGTAACAGAAGACACAAGTCCTCCACAGCTTACTGCTGATGGTGGAGGATTGGGTTGCGCTCAAGCAACAACGCAGCTTACTGCTTCTTCCAACGATGCCGGAGTGTCTTACTCTTGGAGCGGCCCTGGAGGATTCAATACAACAACACAAAATCCGACGGTTAATCAGCCGGGTGACTATACCGTTACCGCTGAAGGATCTAATGGTTGCACAAGTATGGAAACGCTTACCGTTTTGGATGATTCAACGCTGCCAAATGCTATGGCAACTGGTGCAGAAATCAACTGCCTCAACACAACTGTGCAATTGACAGGTACTTCTACAACTGCTGGAGTTACTTACTCATGGAGTGGCCCCGGCGGATTTTCAACAATAACTCAAAACCCAACGGTTGCGGTTGCAGGTACTTACACCTTGACGGTAGAAGCACCTAACGGCTGTACCGAAACTGCTACGGCCGAAGTAACTGAAGATGTTGCTGAGCCAGATGTAACGGCTACAGGTGGTGAGATTTCTTGCGCGGCCAATACCACGCAAATTTCTGCCTCTAGTAACACCGCGGGTGTATCTTATTCATGGATCGGTCCGGGTGGATTTTCATCAACAACGCAAAACCCAACGGTTGCGGAAACGGGCGATTATACTGTGACTGTGACAGGAACAAATGGCTGTACCGTTGAAGAAACGGTAGAAGTATTGGCCGATGATTTGCTGCCTGATGCTACAGCTGATGGCGGTACTTTGGATTGTACGAATACTACGGTGCAATTGATGGCTAGCTCTACTACAGCTGGAGTTTCTTACTCTTGGAGTGGGCCAGGTGGATTTTCAACGACAACACAAAACCCTACGGTATCTACTCCTGGTTCTTACACATTAACCGTGGAATCTGGGAATACTTGTACTGCATTGGCAACTGCAACAGTGATTGAAGATGTTACTGCTCCAGATGTTTCGGCAACGGATGGTCAGCTAGGTTGTACACAAATGATGGTGACTATCCTTGCGGCTTCCAACACCGATGGCGTGACTTTCACTTGGTCGGGTCCGGCTGGGTTTACGGCTTTGGGAGCTTCGGCAACTGTTGCTGCAGCGGGTACATACACCGTAACGGCATTGGCGCCAAATGGCTGTACAGAAACAGCAGATGCCACTGTAACGGAAGACAGCGATACGCCTTCGGCCATTGCTTCAGGAGGTGAACTAGATTGCACGACCACAGAGATTCAATTGTCAGGAAGTTCTGATGATGCAACTGCCACTTTTGCGTGGACGGGTCCTGGAGGCTTTTCATCAATCGATCAAAATCCAACTGTTTCAACGGCTGGTACTTATACACTGACCGTTACGGGAGGTAATTCTTGTACTTCTATGACAACTGCCGAAGTAACGGAAGATACTGATGTGCCAGATGCAACGGCAAATGGTGGAGAGATTACTTGTGGACAAACTGACATTGAAATTTCAGGCAGTAGTACTACGAATGGTGTGAGCTATTCATGGACAGGTCCTGGAGGATTTGCTAGCTCAATTCAAAACCCGATAGTTAGCGAAGTTGGAATTTATGAGCTTACTGTAACGGCTGCCAATGGTTGTACTGCTACTGCTGAAGCTGAGGTTACTGCTGATGCAGATGCACCAGAGGCAATGGCGACTGGTGGAGCAATTGATTGCAACAATACATCGATTGAATTGGCCGGTTCTTCTGCCACAGCGGGAGTTAGCTACAGCTGGTCGGGCCCTGCTGGATTTACCTCAAGTATTCAAACCCCAAGCGTAACAACGGCTGGTACCTATACACTTACCGTAGAGGCGGTCAACGGTTGTACGGCAACTGCCGCAGCTGTGGTGGAGGAAGACATTGCAACTCCAGATGTTGCCGTTACCGACGGAGCCTTGGGTTGTACGCAAACGACAACAGACTTAACAGCCAGTTCGAACACCGCGGGAGTTTCTTACTCTTGGACAGGACCAGCTGGATTTACAGATGCTGGAGCTACGGTTACCGTTTCTGAAGCTGGTACTTATACGGTAACAGCAACGGCTGCCAACGGGTGTACGGATACAGCAGATGCGACCGTAACTCAAGATAGCGATACACCTTCGGCCATTGCCTCCGGTGGTCAACTGGATTGTACAATTACAGAGATTCAATTATTCGGAAGCTCTGATGATCCTGCAGCCACTTTTGCTTGGACTGGACCAGCGGGTTTCTCTTCAAGTGATGCGAATCCATTTGTAACAACTGCAGGAACTTACAGCTTGACTGTAACGGGTGATAACTCTTGTACGTCGATGGCAACTGCCGAAGTAACGGAAGATGTTTTGAATCCAGATGTTACTGCTACAGGTGGAGAAATTACCTGTGGAACGACTAGCACAACAATAACAGCTACCAGTTTGACTGATGGTGTAAGTTATTCATGGTCTGGCCCTGGAGGATTTACCAGCATGAGTCAAGATGCAACGGCATCAGAAGTTGGTACTTACACGGTGACGGTTGTTGCTTCTAATGGTTGCGAAGCAACTGCTACGGTTGATGTAGCGGCTGATGATGCTGCTCCGGATGCGATGGCTACTGGTGGAACACTTGATTGCAACAATACAGCGATTGAATTGGCCGGTTCTTCGACCACCGCTGGAGTTAGCTACAGCTGGTCGGGCCCTGGTGGTTTTGCCAGTACGACTCAGAATCCTACGGTAACAACTCCTGGTTCTTATACCTTAACGGTAGAGGCGCCGAATGGATGTGCTGCGATGACAAGCGCGATTGTAGAGGATGATACTTCTCAGCCGGGAGCTCTGGCTACTGGTGGAAGCCTCGACTGCGCAACGGGAGAGTTTACTTTGATGGGTAGCTCAGTAACTCCGGGAGTTACTTACAGTTGGACGGGCCCTGCTGGTTTTAGTTCGACCTTGCAAAATCCTGTGGTGAACGCTGCGGGCAGTTACAACTTGACAACCACTGGACCAAATGGCTGTACCTCGATTTTGGCAGTAGCCAACGTGAGCTTGGGTGATTGTTGTGGTTTGTCGACAGCAGGCATAACGGCAATAACTTGCGCCAATAGCGGAACTGATAATATTACTTCAGACGATACTTTTACTTTCTCTGTAAACCCAATCAACAATGGTGGATCTACTTACTCAATTAGTGGTGATGTTATGGCTGTAGGGCTTAGTTATGGTGCTGCTGGCGGACCGTTTGGTCCTTTCCCAATTTCGGGTGGTACGCTTAACATCACAATTACGGATGATACCGATCAAACTTGCGTGTTGGTAAATGTGCCAGTATTGGCTCCAGCTACTTGTTCTGATGCAGGCCCAAATGGTGGTGATGTTCCAACATTGTCTGAATGGGCATTAATGGTTTTGGCCTTGTTGTTCTTGAATTTCGGTTTACTTCAAACGGTATTTGCTTCGCAACTTTCAGTGGTATTACAAGGGAGTAATGATCGTAAATTGATGAGCCGATTGAGTGCATTGCCATTCAACAAAAACATCATGCTGCACGCATTTGCGCTGGTGGCTGTTTTGATCTTTACAGGTTGGACTGCTTCAATGGTGTACTACGGATATGTGGCTGCACCAGATGTGTTTGGTGCTTTGATTGCCGCTCCGTTGGCAGCTTACCTTTTGCACTTGTTGATCTTGTCAGGAAAGGAACAGAATTGAAATTGATTACGTAAATAAACAGATACGACTGATCATTCATAGGAAATCTCTTTGAGAAGGTTCATGGAAGCTTCAATGAAAGGCATCCTATGAATGATCTGCTCAGTCTCACTGATTTTGCGAATCGCAAGATTATTCGAATTGTTGATACCTTAGTTATCCCCCTTATGGCTAAGAAAGGAAAAGAACAGGCTTCCATACCAGAAGCTGGTGTAAATAGGAAGTCGGGCAGTAAAGCCGCTGGCTACAGATTCTTAGTGGCATTTGTTGTGCTAGTGATTCTTTTCTACCTCATGTGGGGAACCGACTCATTTGAACAGATCATCATACATCCTGTCGCCACCTTCTACGCCAATGTAACCAGCCCCATTTTGAACCTACTGGGTTTTGGAACTTCTGTGGATGGTACAAAGATCTTCAACAATGATTTTAGTATCAACATTAAAAGAGGTTGTGATGCGATCGAAGCCATTGTGCTCTTTACCATTTGTACACTTGCCGTGCCAGCAGCTTGGAAGACGAAGTTGTTTGGAATTCTAGCTGGAACGATGGCACTTTCCGTATTAAATCTTCTGCGATTGATCAGTCTCTTTCTAACCGGAATTTATGTTCCTTCTCTTTTTGATATGATGCACAATGAAGTTTGGCAAGTGCTGTTCATCATTTTAGCTGTGGTATTTTGGCTGATATATGTGCAGAAATTGCAGCAGCAAAACGTGCAATTGGAAGAATGATAGATCAGATATCTAAAATTTCGATCAGCTCCATCATCTGGCGAACCACTGCCTTTGTTGTCATCTTTTTGGCCCTGTTGGTTCTGTCAAGTCTGGGTGAAAATAAGGGCGAACTACGAACTAAATACGCTTCCTTTTTTCAGGCATCAGCACAAAAAATCTACGGAGGTAAAAAGAGCGGAAAGGAGTTTCAATTTCTGCCTTACCACAAAGATGGATCTCAGTTCGATACTGTAATTCGATTGATCGATCATAAAGAGATTGCGAAACTGAAAAAGGAGATCGCACAAACTGGAAAGAAACTAAATTACCGAGGACAGGCGCTTCCTGTTGATTCATTTGTCATGTCTCTCCTGCACATATTGGCATTCGTGTCTTTGATTGCCGTGAGCCCCGTAGCATGGTGGACCAAGCTGATCAGTCTCTTGGCTGGCAGTCTTCTGTTACACATATATCATTTATTTGCTATTCGATTCTACTTAGGTCATCTAGTAAACGAATCTGAAGGTGTATTGCATGGAACTTCCCAATTTTTGTTTGATATGATCAAACACCCAGGTTTATCACTTATGTTCGCCATCTTTGTTTGGTTCTTTGCCTTATTTTTAACTTTATCTTTGACAAGAGATCAAAAACGAAAGTCAGGAACAAACGAGGACTTCTAATCACTGATGAATAGTAAATTATATTGGATTTGATTAGATGTGTTCGTCAGAGAAGGAAATCTCAGTAACGAAGCTGTTTGGCCTCGTATTGAAATAGTGATGATGGGAGTGGTAGATAGCCTTTCGGCATTCAAAGGAATTTCCTTTGGTTGAAGAAGGGTCACCTCCCACCCAAAATTTATGTCTGGGGAAAGGACAGGGGGAGATGACCCTCTCGTTCAAACATCGAACTAAGGTTCAAATGGGGATATTTCTAGCTTATCCATTTCTGTCACTCCACTCAAGTGGAGGGCGAATATCCTCCTGAGGTCTGTCAGTTTTGATGCTAGAGTCATTTGAATCGAAATCAAAAGCGTTAGCGCTGTCGGGTGAGAAAAAAAAGCTACCCAGCGCAAAAAAGAATGTGTAAAGTATCGTCATGACAATTTTTTCTTAAAGATGATCAGAATTGTAGATCATATCAAGGAAAATTGCCATGCCTAGTCAGAGAATTATATCTCTTATCTTTACAACAAAACTATGTAATTCAGCTCATTAAGTGAAACAAAAGTGAAAAAACTCAGAAAATTATATAAGT
>Ga0114956_1001454_pt1 | contig 18622 bp, 17 predicted proteins | sample MaitaG_FD_87304 | JGI IMG/M metagenome (GOLD analysis project Ga0114956, IMG submission 87304) | Marine algal microbial communities from Maine, USA - Maine_Asex2 metaG | ecosystem: Host-associated > Algae > Red algae > Unclassified | place: Maine, USA | collected 2015-01-05 | reverse complement strand
TGGTCGAAAAAGGGCAGCTACGATCTGAAATAGAAGACACTACATGTCACCATGATCAGGTCCTCCTAATATCGAATTCTCGCTTAGTCGAACGTCAGCAGCTCGTCCCACCAGAACGGCAGGCGATGCACCACATCCGGGTTCGATTCCCCGCGGTGTTCCGTCGTCCATTCCCCCGGGATGACCACCTCCGCGAAATCGAGGCTGGTGCCCCCGGTCTTGTAGCAGTCATCACCGTCATCCTCCATGATCACGTTGTCGCCGGGAAAGGCGCCGTTGGGATTGTGTTCGAGCCAGAACGCGTAGGGAGTTTGGCCTTGGGGATCGGAGTACGCCCGCTGGCCGCCGAGCCACATGTTGTCGCGGATGGTATTTCCGCGGCTCGGGTTGATGTTCTCTCTGACCGTGTCCTGAACGAGCATCCACACCGAGTTTTCCCAGAACACGTTTTTCAAGTACTGTTGATCGACCATGGCCAGGTAGGCGTAGTCGATGTTGGGGTTGTCGATCGGTTCGGTGTGGGAGACCACGATCGACCGTACGGTTTTCATGAGGTTGAATACAGCGGTGTTCTCGTTGCCGAACATGCGGAGTTGCTTTCCTCCGTAGTGGATATTTCCGGTGAAGTGCGAGTTCCCCGTCATCCGGCCTGAGAAGTGCCCGATCGGCGAGTTTTCCAGAAGGTTAAAACGGATCCACGCGCCTCGGTGTTTCAACTCGATGGTTTCATCGTCGCCGATGCACCGGTCGAAGATGTTGTATTCGATCAAGGTGTAGGCCGGTTGGTCTTCCGGGAAAGGATGATAGCCGATGCCGGCCCCGAGGCTGGGGCGGCCGCCACTGAGTTGTTCCTCGAAGCGGTTGTGGTGGATCCAGGTGCGCTTGGGCGTCGGCGACCGGTCGTCGCGTCCGAACGGGCGGGTGGCCATGTAAAAGGAATCGCGGGTCTGGCCGGTGAACAGGTTGTTGTCCACTTCGACATCGTTGATGGTGATGCTGTTGCCCGGGTTCAAGTGGATGGCCGCATCGGGACCCGAGAAGGTGCAGAAGGTGGCGCGGTTTCCGTCGGCGCTAAAATCGAGGCGGCTACTGCGGAAGGTAAAATCGGCAAAGGTCATGTAGCGCGCGTCGATGTCGATCTCGGTGGCGGTGAAGATCACGCCCCCGGGCGTGCTCGGCCGGACCCATACGCGCTCCTCGGGTTCGAAGCCGCTGCCGCCCATGGTGCCGTCTCCGTACGCCCTGACGCCCCAGTTGTAGGTGCCGTCTTGGACCGAGATCAAGTCGCCGGGCTGCGCGGCGTCGACTGCGGCGGCGAACTCGTCGGCGGTGGCGACGGGGTAGGTGGTGCCGAAGGAAGCCGGGAGTTCAAGGGAGCTGATGTCCTGGGGGCCGAGTTTCGTCCGCACCGAGGCGGGCATGGGGTGGACGCAGATCCGGGAGAAGGCGCGGACGGTGGGTGGTTCGGAATTGGCGACCACCAGGCGGAGGAGGCAGAGATCGCTGGAGATCTCCATGCTCGCCCTGCCGGTTCCCTGCACCACACCCTCGGCCGTCCAGTCCACAAGGTTCTCGCTCGTCTCCACCCAGTAGCGAAGTTCGCTCCGGAGTTGCGGGAAGGTGAGAATGGCCTCGCAGGGTCCGGCAAAGGACCCGGTGATCGGCGAAGCTTCCGATCGGTTCGGGTCGCCGCCCACCGCGTACTCGAGCAAGATCCCCATGCCGTCGCCGTCGCTGTCGTCCGTGTCCGGCGTGTCGAGCGCCACGTTGTAGTCGGCCTTCCAAGCCTCGTAGAGGGTTCCTCCAGCTACTTGGGAAAAGATGGTGGAGCCAGCAAAGACGAAGGCGATGCCTGCGAGAATGAAAGGTCGAACCGACCGGATTGGAATGTTCATTTTTTTTCCACAGATGCTTGTTCCACGCCACTTGTCAAACCTGCGAGTTCAAGCCAAAACGAAGGTAGTACCGTGCTTCCAGCCGATTGGGGTTAGCGCAGACGAAAGAGACGTCGGCCCTCCAAGTTTGAAATTTGAAATTCGAGATTTGAAATTCGAAAACCGGCCGCAGGCCGAGAACCAAAACCCGAACTACCGGCTACTGACTCCCAACTACTGACTACCGGCTACTGACCGCGCCACGTGTCCCTCATTCAAATCCACCCGCTCCGGACGCCCCTTGTGCATATACACCACCTCGGTGTGGTCCAGCCCGAGCAGGGCAAGAATGGTGGCGTGAAGATCGTGAACGTGTAGGCGGTCCTCGACCGCGTGCAAGCCGAGTTCGTCGGTGCTGCCGATGGTCTGCCCACCGCGAACGCCGCCGCCCGCCATCCACATCGAGAGCCCAAGTGCTTGCAAACTGGCAGGTACCGCATTATATTACAGCCATGATTACGGATGAGTTGAAAACAAAAATAGTGGAAATGACTCCTGAGGAGCGCCGCGAGTTGTCTGCCTATCTCACCAAACTAGAACTGGAAAACGATCCCGATTATTGGAAAGTTATTCGCGAACGAGCGGGTCAAAAAAACCAAAACTGGGTGAACATTCAAAAGCTGTAACGATGTCCTTAGACTACACAGTAGTCGTTGCATTGGCAGCCCTAGATGTTCTGCCTCGGACCGGAAAACGGAGATCGTCAGTTCTTGAATTCCTACGAGGGCTTCAGGACGACGCGTTTCTTGGTGGCGACTTCCAACTGAAGGACCCCGAGAGTTTAAGAGTTGTCGAGGTGAGCTTGATTGCTGGATACGCGATCACTTGGTGGATCGATGATCCCGTCTCCAACGTCATGGTCGTGGACATTCGCCCAGCCAGTTGAAAGAAGGAATCGCTTGTCGCCAAAGAAGGCCAACGAGTCTAAGAGCGTTTGGAAAAAATGCTCGAGGAGACGTGCCCCTCGTTCAAATCCACCCGCTCCGGACGCCCCTTGTGCATGTACACCACCTCCGTGTGGTCCAGCCCGAGCAGAGCAAGAATGGTGGCGTGAAGATCGTGAACGTGCAAGCGGTCCTCGACCGCGTGTAGGCCGAGTTCGTCGGTGCTGCCAATGGTCTGCCCTCCGCGAACGCCGCCGCCCGCCATCCACATCGTGAACCCGGTCGGATTGTGGTCGCGTCCGGTGCCCTTCTCGCTCATCGGCGTGCGACCGAACTCTCCGCCCCAGACGACCAGCGTCTCGTCGAGCAGGCCGCGTTGTTTGAGATCGGTAATCAGTCCGACGATCGGTTGGTCGACCGCATTGCATAGACGGCTGTGATTGGATTCCAGGCCGGCGTGGCTATCCCACTTGCTGCCCGCACCGTGGTACAGCTGCACAAAACGAACGCCGCGTTCGACCAGGCGCCGGGCCAACAGGCACTGGCGGCCAAAAGTTTTGGTCTTTTTATCGTCGAGTCCGTACAGGGATTTGGTCGCCTTGCTCTCGGCCGAGAGGTCGACCGCGCGTGGCGCTTCGGCCTGCATGCGGTAGGCGAGTTCGTAGCTGCGGATGCGCGCCTCCAACTCACTATGGCCTTCTTGACCGGCGCGTTGGTCCGCGTGCTGGCGGTTGAGCTCTTGCAGAAAGCCGAGTTTGTTTTGCTGGCGCGAGGCACGGTGGGTCGGCTTGAGATTGGCAATCGGTTCGTCGCCGCCTTTGATCAATACCCCTTGGTAACCGGCCGGCATGAAGCCCGAACCCCAGGCCCGCGCGCCGTTCACCACCATCGCATCGGTGTCCTTGATCACCACGAACGAGGGCATGTCCTGGTTCACCGTGCCCAGCCCGTAACTCACCCAAGCGCCGAGCGAGGGGCGCCCCCCAAAGACCGAACCCGTGTTCATCTGGCACACGCCGCCGGCGTGGTTGATGCCGTCGGAAACACAAGATCGGATTACACAGAGCTCGTCGGCGATGTCCGTGTGACGCGGCAACCAGTCGGAAATCCACAAACCGCTTTCGCCGTGCTGCTGCCACGCGCGTTTGCATTCGAGCAACGGCGAATCCACTTCGCCCATCGCCGTCACTGGACGCTCGAACGAGTCCGGCAGTTTTTCGCCTGCCAGTTCGTTGAGTAAAGGTTTCGGATCAAACAAATCAATGTGACTCGGTCCGCCCTCCATAAACAAAAAGATCACCTGCTTGGCCCGACCGAGGCGATGCGGAATCTTGGCCGCCACCGGATTGGCTGTCGCCTCCCGACCCAACAGCGGCTGTCCCGTCATCGCCGCCAGCGCCACCGCGCCAAACCCGGTGCCAGCGCACGCGAGAAATTCGCGGCGCGAACCCGGCAGATCATACCGGTTGCAACGGCTGGAGGGATCAGAGCGCATAAGGATATTAGATACGAAAACGCGGCCAAAATCAACAGGCCTTGTTCAAACAAGAAGAGGAAGAGGACCGTTTCCGAATCCAATTGACCCCGTCGACGCAGAGGACCTCTTTGGAAGAAAAATTGGAGTTCATAATGGTTTATGGTTGCACCGCCACCTGTCACTGCTCGTCGCCGCCCTCTGGGCCGCCGCGAGTTTCACGGCCACCGGCCAAATTGTCGTCAATGAATGGATGGCCCAGAACGACAGTTCCGTGGCCGATCCGGCCGACGGCAGTTTAGACGACTGGTTCGAACTGTTCAACGCGGGGAACGCCGCCGTCGACTTGTCGGGCTACACCCTCAGCGACGACCCAGTCGACTCGGTGAAGTACGCACTGCCAACCGGCACCGTCCTTGCCGCCGAGGATCATCTTCTGATCTGGGCCGGTGAGGAGGTCGATCAGGGACCGCTGCATGCAGGCTTCAATCTAAGCGCCTTGGGCAATTCCATTTTTCTCTACCCGCCAGAGGGCAGCGTGGTCAATTCGGTCACCTTCGGCCAACAAGCACCGGATCTTTCAGAGGGGCGTTGGAAAGATGGCGAACCCGCACCATTTTACCCGCTCGGTGCGTTCACCCCGGACGCGCCGAACGTCTTCGCCGTACCCAACACACCGCCGGCGGTCAGCAACTTGGTCGGACTGTCCGTGACCGAAGGCCAAGCGTTCAGCCTGGCAATTCCTGCCTCCGACCCGGACGCGCCGCCCCAATCGCTCAGCTACTTCCTCGCTGTCGGTGGCCCGCTCGGACTGACCTTAGATCTGGTCAGCGGACAACTCGACTGGACTCCCACCGAAGCGGATGGACCCGGGGTCTACCCGGTTACGGTGTTCGTCAGTGACGACCACAACACGCCGGCCACCATCCTTGCCATGTTCGACATCACGGTGACCGAGATCAACATCTCGCCGACCGTTGTGTTCATCGCCACGCAGATGGTGGACGAAGGGTCGGTGTTCAGCCTGACGCCAACCGCCACGGATCCCGACTTCCCAACCCAGACCGGCGACTGGTCCAGTTTAGCGTACCGGGCTTCGAGTTGGTTCAGCGTGGCAGCGAGCAGCGAGCGTGTCCAGGCTTGGTCGTAGCCGGCTTCGAGAGTCGGGAGCTCGGCAGCCGCGTGGTGTTCAAGGAGCCGCTCCCCCTCCTCCGTGTCGAGCCACACAAACTGCGGCCGAGCCACCGCGCATCAACGCCTTTCGCCGTTGGTGGTCGTCCGAGAGATAATGTTTGAGTACCGCGAGCAAGTAGGAGCGAAGACGCCCCCGCCGCGGATCGGCGGCATCGAAATGTCGTTTCTCGAAACAGGTGGCAAAGAATCCTTGCACGAGATCGGGCGCGACTTCCGGTGGCTGGCCACTGCGGCGGACAAACCAGTAGAGCGGCTTCCAGTACTGCTGGCTCAGTTCCTCCAAGGCCTTCTGGCGCCGTGGCTCCCTTTCCCGAGGCGGTGGATCAAACTTCAGCGCGTGTCTTGAAACGAATTGGTCATCCCTGACCTTAGAGCACATCTTCAAGGAGGAAAGCCGAAAACTCCGGTGCAGCCTCGGACCGCGGACGCCCAACTGGTAAAAAATGCCGGCCACCTTCCACCTTCCATTTTCCACCTTCCCTCACCGCGCTCGCCAATGGCGGCGGTATTCGCGTGGCGCCTGACCGCGAATTCGCCGGAAACGCCGATTAAAATTCGACAGGTTGTTGAAGCCGACTCGATAGGCGATTTCGGTGATGGTCAGATCGGTTTCCAGCAAGAGACGGCAGGCCCGGCCGATGCGCAGTTCGTTGACGTAGGAGATGAAGGTGCGCCCGGTGGCGCGTTTGAATAAACGGCTGAACGAGGCCGGCGCCATGCCGGCTTCGGTGGCGGCGCGGGCGAGGCTGAGTTCGGCGGGTGGCTCGGGGTTTATGTGGCTGGCGCGGCTGCCGGGATTGCCTTGGTCGATCTGCGCGACGATAAACTTGCAGACGCGCGCGATCCGATCGTCAGCCAGTTCGCTGATGGTTGCTGCGGTGTATGCCGGACTACTGAGAACGCGGGCGTTCGGGGTCGCCGCTAATTTGGTCAAAAGGTCAAGCAGAGCCACGACTCTGGCGAGTCCGTTGGCGGCGAGCAAGGCGGTCATGCCAGCGCGTAGTTCGGGTACGTTTTTGGCCTCTGAGAAAAGAAGGCCGCCCGACGCGCGTTCGAATAACTGCAGGAGTTCCAGCATTTCTGGGCGTTCGAGAAAATCCGAACCCATGAAATCCGTTCGAAATTGCGCCACAATGGCACAGTCTGGAGATGGTCTGACCTGTTCCCGAGATGGTCTGACCTGTTCTGGATATGGTCTGTCCCTGTTGGTAGATGGTCTGTCCCTGTTGTGTTCGGGAGATGGTCTGACCTGTTCCCGAGATGGTCTGTCCCTGTTCTGGAGATGGTCTGACCTTGTTCCGGCGATTCCAGCGGAGATGGTCTGTCCCCGTTGGGGAAAATCGTCCGAATTCCATGGAATTTCCGAACCCGCTAAATCTTGGAGATGGTCTGTCCCTGTTTCCGAAAGCCACGTGTGCGGCAAATTCGAACCCAGCAGAACCAAATCGCCCGCCTCGTAGTCGCCGATATGGTCGCCGACAAAGCGCCGCCCGCGACCGCGTTCGATCAAGGTGAGTTCGAGTTCGGGGTGGCGATGCCAATTGAACGCGAACCCCTCGTTGGCCGCCCGGCGAAATACCACGAAGGACTCCTGATCGCCCGGTTGAATGGCTTGAAAACGTGGTTTCACTGATTTTATTATGACAATGAAAGACGAACGAAGCAATTATTCATGTTAAAAAAGTATGCATAAAAGACAGCTCGGATGTAGTTCGAGGGGTGCCTTTCCGGCAAGATGGGACCATGCAAACAACCACTGACAACTCCAACCTCCCTGACCTCTCCTCCGACTACGACGTGCCCGCCGACAAACTGGCCTACATGAAAGCCAACGGCCACGTGACCCTGCGCGACATCTGCTCCGCCGACGAAGTCGAACCCTACCGAGCCCTTGTCGCCGAAGACGTCGCCGCGCGCAAAGACACCGCCCGCAGCGGCGCTTACGCCAAGGACCTCAAAGACCGCGACACCCGCACCAAAGCCTTTCTGCAGATGACCAATGTCTGGCAGGACGACGAACGCATCGCGCGCTTCACCCTCGCCCGCCGCTTCGGACACATCGCCGCCCAGCTGCTCGGCGTCGACGCGGTCCGCCTCTACCACGATCAAGCCCTGTTCAAAGAACCCGGCGGCGGACACACCCCGTGGCACCAAGACCAATTTTACTGGCCGCTGCCCGACGACCGAACCGTCACGATGTGGATGCCGATGGTCGACAGCGGCGGCGAGATGGGCACGCTCATGTTCGCCTCCGGCACCCACACCCTCGGACCGCTTGCCGACATCGCGATTTCCGATCACTCCGAATCGTTCTTCAATAACCTGTGCAAGGACAAGGACTGGCCGGTCGCCATCAGCGAACTCAACGCCGGCGACGCCACCTGGCACTACGGCTGGACCCTGCACAAATCGCCCGGCAACGTGACCGATAAGATGCGCCAGGTGATGACCGTTATTTTCGTGGCCGACGGCACCCCGATCCTCGAACCCACCAACGAAAAGCAGCCCAAGGAAATCACCGCTTGGATGCCCGGACAGAAACCCGGCGACCTCGTCGGTTCGCCACTCAATCCGATAGTCTACTCACGCCAAACTTGAGGTAATATCTGAACGGTTTGTTCGAGATGAACTGTAGGCATCCAATACTGTTCATCGAGGTTTTTGAACGAGCTTGGATTGCTAAGCCTTTGGTGTTCCGCGTAGTACCTAAGGCATGTCATCTCGAACACGAACAGTTCCCAGAATCGTCAAGATGGTCGGGTTTTTCTACACCCTCCTGACATTGGCCATTCTCCCCTCGACCTGCTTGGCGGAGCTGAAGGTCGATTCGATTTTCACTGAAGGAATGGTTCTGCAACGCGACCGAGCCATTGTGATTTCGGGTACGGCTGAACCCGACTCACACGTTGAGATTTCGCTCGGCGCAAAAAACAACACCCATATCAAGTCGACCGCGTTCGGAGAGTGGAAGGCGCAACGTAAGCCGCTGCCGGCGGCCACCACTCTTGCCACCCCTGCGGTGAAGTCCGGCAAGCAATCTATCGAGATTCAAGACGTCCTGCTCGGCGATGTCTGGCTTTGCTGCGGCCAGTCCAACATGGGATTTAAGCTGAGCAAAGGCCTCGGCGGTAAAGCGCATGCCAAAACGGCCTCGGACCCACTTATCCGGGGCCATAACGATCGCGATACGTGGCGCGCCTGGGACCAAGGTGATTTTCGTTTTCTTGTGGTTCAAGCACAACCCACAGCCAAACCTTAAACCGGCCCTATTGATTCATGAAATATTTAGCCTTCTTCATTTTCTCAATGGCCATGCTCCTCGGCACGCAGGCAGCGAACGCCGAAAGCCCGATCGAGTTCGACCGCGACATCCGGCCAATCCTGTCCGAAAACTGCATCTTCTGCCACGGCCCCGATTCCGAACACCGCAAAGCCGACCTCCGACTCGACATGCGCGACGGCGCGTTCGGCGACCATGATGGTGTGACCCCAGTAAAGCCAGGCGACCTCGACGGCAGCGAAATCTGGCAGCGCATCATCTCCGACGATCCCGACGAGGTGATGCCGACGCCGAAGTCGAAAAAGAAACTGACCGCCAAGCAAAAAGCGCTGATTAAACAATGGATCGAGTCCGGCGCGGATTGGTCCGAACACTGGGCCTTCATCGCCCCCGAAAAACCCGCCGGCGACGGCATCGACACCTTCATCGAACGCCAACTCAAATCCGTCGAGCTACCGTTCTCCGAACCCGCCAGCGCGCGCACCCTCGTTCGCCGACTGCACCTCGATTTAAATGGCTTGCCGCCGACTCCGAACGAGGTCGACACCTTCCTCGCCGCCCATAAAAAAGACGCGACCAAAGCCCTCGGCGAACGCGTCGACGCCCTCCTCGCCACCCCCGCGTTCGGCGAACGCATGGCCCTCTGGTGGCTCGACGCCGCCCGCTACGGCGACACCTCCGTCATGCACGCCGACGGGCCGCGCGACATGTGGCCGTGGCGCGACTGGGTGGTAGATGCGTTCAATGAAAACAAACCCTTCGACACCTTTTCCATCGAACAGCTCGCCGGCGACCTGCTGCCCGACGCGACCGTGAAGCAAAAAATCGCCTCTGGATTCAATCGCAACCACGCGACCTCCGACGAAGGCGGCGCGATCCCGGAAGAACTCCGAGTCGAGTACGTGGTCGACCGCGTTCGAACCACCGCCAGCGTATGGATGGGCCTGACCATGGAATGCGCCCAGTGCCACGACCATAAATACGATCCGATTTCGCAACAAGAGTACTACGAGTTCTACGCCTTCTTCAACAACCACACCGACCCCGGTATGCAGTCACGCAAAGGCAACGAAGCGCCCGTCATCGAGGTCATGTTGCAGTCAGACGCCGACGTCGTCGCGGCTGCACGCGTGAAGGAAAAGGCCGCCGGTGAAGTGCGCAAAAAAGCCCGCCAAGATCTCGCCGACGAACTAAAAACCTGGCTCAAGCCCACCGCCAACAATCCCGAACCCGCCGGCGCCGGCCTCAAAGATCTGAAGCATGTGTTTTCCACAAAAACCATTCAGCCGACCTTCGCCGCCGAACCGATCAGCGCCAAGACCGCGAAGATCGACGGCATGTTTGCCCAGCCGAAAAAGAACGAACGCAGCGCCATCCTGCTCAACGGCAAAAACGCCATCACCTTCGACAGTTTTCCCAACTACGATTTCAATAAAACCCCGTTCACGTTTTCCGCTTGGGTGAATGTCCCCAAGGGTGCCGGCGGCTCGATCTTCTCCGACATGGACGTCCCCAAGAAATACCGCGGCTATGATATGTGGCTGCAAGGCGGTGCCATCGGCTCGCACATCATCAACTCCTGGCCGAACAATGCGGTCAAAGTGGTCAGCGCCAAACCGCTCACTCCGAACAAATGGCACCACGTGGTCATCACTTGGAACGCCAAACAGAGTTCCGATGGCTTAAACATCTACATCGACGGCGAAGAGGTCGAAAAGAAGGTCGAGGCGAAAAAACTTACCGGCACCACCATCTCCGACGCGCCGTTCCGCATTGGCGCCCGTTCGCGCGGCGGCAACAGCACCGGCAAAGTAGAAGATATTCAGATTTACACCCGCGTACTCAACGCCTCCGAACGCGCCTTGGTCGCCCGCAACCCCGTCGAGGTCGCGCGTGCCCAACCAGATTCCGCGCGCAGCCCGAACGAAAAACGCCTGCTCGACGAAACCTTCCTCACCCAAGCCGAGCCGTACCAAAAAGCCCTCGCGGCCGAAACGGCCGCCAAGGCCAAGGTCGACAGCCTCGTGAACGGCAAAGTAACATCCATGATCATGGGCGACAATCCCGAGAGCAAAACGCGCATGACCTACATCCTTGATCGTGGAGCCTACGACGCACCGAAAAAGGAAGAGTCGGTCAGCGCCGGTGTGCCCGCCGTGCTGCCGCCGCTCGCCACCAACGCGCCGGCCAATCGACTGGCCTTAGCCACCTGGTTGTTCGAGGATGAACACCCGCTCACCGCCCGCGTAACAGTCAACCAGGTCTGGCAGATCTTCTTCGGACGCGGCCTCGTCGAAACGCCCGGCGACTTTGGTGCACAAGGCGCGTTCCCGAGCCATCCCGACTTGCTCGACTGGCTCGCCACCGACTTCCGCGAACACGGCTGGGACATGAAACGACTGGTTCGCCAGATCGTCACCTCGCGTACCTACTTACAGGATTCGCGCCTTACCGATGCCCAGGTCAAAGCCGACCCCGAAAACAAAATGCTCGGACGCGCCCCGCGCTTCCGCTTGCAAGCCGAGTTGATCCGCGACAACGCCCTCGCGCTCTCCGGCCTACTCAATCCCGAAATCGGTGGTGCCGGAGTAAAGCCCTATCAGCCACCCGGTCTGTGGGCCGAAGTCGGCCTCGGCGGCAACCCCAAGTTCAAGCAAGACAGCGGCGACAAACTTTACCGGCGCAGCATCTACACCTACTGGAAACGCAGCGCCCCCGCCCCCAGCATGCAAATTTTCGACGCGCCCACGCGCGAAGTTTGCATCATGCAACGCCCGCGCACCAACACGCCGCTGCAAGCCCTCGTCACCATGAACGACATCCAGTTCGTCGAAGCCTCCCGCCACCTCGCCGAGCGCATGATGAAGCAGGAATCCCCGCTCGCCTTCGGCTACGAATTGGTTACCGCCCAAGCGCCCAACAAAGAAGTCGCCGCCGAACTGCAACGCCTGTTCGACAAGGCAAAGGCTGCGTTCGAGAAGGACAACAAACGCGCCACCGACCTGCTCGGCGTCGGCGAGTCTAAACGCGACGACTCGCTGAATGCCGTCGAGCACGCGGCGACCACGGTTGTCGCCAGCCTGTTGCTCAATCTCGATCAAACTCTCACGCGCGAATGAGCTGCACAAAAATAGGTGCGCCAGCGCCGCCTCTCTGTAGCACGGAATTGCATTCCGTGTCCGTGGGACGGATTTGCAATCCGTCGGCACGAGAAATAAACTGTATAAGTTTTTATTTACAGTCCGAGGCAAGCCGATCTCTACTGTGGTCCATGATCGCCCCACCAAGTTTCCAACCACTCAATCCCCACAAACCCATTTGGGTGTACACCCGCCATCTGCCGCATTGGCGCCAAGATGGTGCAACCTACTTTGTGACCTTTCACCTGAAAGATTCCCTTCCCAAAGCCGCCCTGCTCGAACTACAAAAATTGCGCGAGGAGCAAGCCCGTCGACGCCAGACCTGGAATCGTCAGCAAAGTTGCGCAAGTGGCTCAGTGGTCGTCGAAGCCGACATCCGCGCCAAGCAAGAGGCCTTCGAAAAACTGGTCTTCAAGCGTGTACAGCACTGGGCCGAGAAGGGTTTGGGCGCGTGCTATTTCAACCACCACCGCTTCCGTTCCATCCTCCACGACGCCATTCTGTACTGGCACAACAAACAGGTCGATGTCGCGGCGTTCGTTGTCATGCCGAACCATGCTCATCTGATCGCGCGGCCTCTTGACGGCATCGCATTGGAGAAATGGCTGCAATCGGTGAAACGCTTTACGGCAAGAGAGGTGAATCGCTTGAATGAAAACACGGGCTCGATCTGGTTCGAGGAGTCCCACGACCGGATCGTTCGCGATCTGCCGCACCTGAACCGTTGTCTCCGCTATATCGGGCGCAACCCCGTTCAAGCGAGAATTCAACATGCCTCTAAAACGCGCTGGCTTAACCCACAATGGCAAGACCTCGGCTATCGATTCGCAGTTTAAATGAGTCCCGACGGAATGCAATTCCGTCCCACGAACACGGTTTGAAAAACCGTGCTACAATCTCCTCTGACTTCTTCATATCATGAACTCGACCAACCTCACCCACAACCCGCGAGCACGCGGCGACCACGGTTGTCGCCAGCCTGCTGCTCAATCTCGATCAAACTCTCACCCGCGAATGAGAATCAATAGATCTTATCCGTCGCATCCAAGCCGGGGATTTGCTGAAAATGCGGATCGATCGTCAACACAACCGCTCCGATATGAAGCGCACAAATAGCGATATGAAGATCCTGCAAAGGGAGGACCTTGCCTTGGCGGTCAAGCTGCCAGGCGAGTTCGAGAGTGGAGTCCCAGAGGCTGTTGCTGGACGGGACAACCATCATAACCTCCCATGCAGCGCGATAACGATCGAGCTGCTCGCGAACCCGAATGCCTCGGCCAACTTCCACCATGACCATGCCACAGGTCGCAATGTCACGACTCTGGGCATGAACGGCGAGTTCCCGCAACGGATCCTGTCCGGCACGCATGCGTTCGATGTACCAGCAGCTATCGACCAGAATAGGACGACTCATGAATCGGCATCCTCGTCACTCGAAGATCCATATTTAGAACGCGGTTCCGCGACCCGCATGAGCATCGGGTCACTGTTCTCATCGAACAGTTTTCTCAACTCCTCGGGGTTGCAACCCAAGCCCTCATTGAGAACCTCAACCAAGCGAGCACGCCGATCCACCTCACGCAAGGCCATGTGGATCGCCTCCGTCTTTGTACTCGCCCCAGTTAAGGTCATGACCCGCTCGAGTAATACCTCATCTATATTGAATGACATCTTCATCCATACATCGTATATACGACCCCGCTCAATCGCAACCAGTTTCGCCAGATTTTTCCGCTGCCCACCGTTGTCATCATGAACTCAAACCACACCAACCTCTCCCGCCGCAACTTCCTCAATAAAGTCGGCGCCACACTCGGCACCACCGCCTTCGGCAGCCTGCTCGCCCAAGACGGATTCGCCTCGGTCAATGCCCAAGCCACCCGTGGCATCCCCGGGCTGCCCCATTTCGCCCCCAAGGCCAAACGAGTGATCTACCTGTTCCAAGCAGGCGGGCCGAGCCACATCGACATGTTCGACTACAAGCCGGCGCTGCGCGATATCCACGGCACCGAACTGCCCGACTCGATCCGCAACGGCCAGCGTATCACCGGCATGACTAGCGGCCAAAAGTCATTCCCCTGCGTCGCGCCGATGTTCAACTTCGAACGCGTCGGCGAACGCCAGACCTGGATGAACACCGACCTGCTACCGCACACCGCCAAGATCGCCGACAAGCTCACGATTATTCGTTCGATGAATACCGAGGCGATCAACCACGACCCGGCCATCACCTTCATCAACACCGGCACCCAACAGTTCGGCCGTCCGAGCATGGGTTCTTGGCTCAGCTACGGACTCGGCAGTCTGTCGGAAAACTTGCCGGCCTACGTGGTGATGCTGTCGGTCGGCGCCAAACCCGGACAAGCACTGTACTCGCGCCTCTGGGGCAGCGGCCTGCTGCCCTCGCGCCACCAAGGGGTGCAATTCCGTTCGGGCAAGGACGCGGTCCTCTATCTCAACGACCCGCCCGGCTTCGACCGCGAACTCCGCCGTTCGATGTTGGACGGACTCGGTTCGATCAACCGCCAGCACCACGCGGCCGTCGGCGACCCGGAAATCCAAGCCCGCATCGCCCAATACGAGATGGCCTTCCGCATGCAGGCCTCCGTGCCCGAACTCATGGGTACCGAGACCGAACCCGACCACATCTACGACATGTACGGTCCGCAGTCGCGCAAGAAAGGCAGCTTCGCCAGCAACTGCATTCTTGCCCGGCGCATGGCCGAACGGGGCGTGCGCTTCATCCAACTGTTCCACCGCGGCTGGGACCAGCACGGCAACCTGCCCAAAGAACTGCGCAAAAACTGCGGCGGCACCGAGCAGCCCGCCGCCGCGCTGGTTCAGGATCTCGAACAACGCGGCATGCTCGACGACACCATCGTCGTGTTCGGCGGCGAGTTCGGTCGCACGATCTATAGTCAGGGAAAACTCACCAAAGACAACCACGGACGCGACCACCACGGCCGCTGCTTCTCCACCTGGGTCGCCGGCGGCGGCTTCAAACCCTGCGACTACGGCGAGACCGACGACTACAGCTACAACATTGTTAAAGACCCCGTTCACATCCGCGATCTCAACGCCACCATCCTCCACCAGATGGGCATCGACCACGAACGCTTCACGGTGAAACACCAAGGCCTCAACGTCAAACTCACCGGGGTCGACGAAGCGCACATCGTGCACGATATTCTGGCGTAAAATACTCAAGGAGAGCCAGAAACGAGCCGCGATAGCGGTGGCACTCTGAATAGCCCCGGCTGAAGCCGTCAGGGCAAGGCCGGGTTGCGCGAGCAAGCAAGAAAAGTAGCCGCGTTAGCGGTGGCACCCTCAACGACTCTGAACAACTTCGGGAACACATCAGTGAGGAATCAAGTGGGTTCACCACCCAATCCGTGATACACGAGAGCCAATTTGAACGCCTCAAATTCCAACGGAATCCCCACACTCCTGATCCTGGTCGGCCTGCTCGGACTGTGCCTGTTGGCCGTCCTTCTCTACCAACAAACGGTGACCCCGATCAGACCCGGCGAATTCGTCGCGCCCGCCGGACTGGCCCCTCTGGCTCCGCCAGTGCCAGGCGATGAAGACGCCGAAGCGGGCGACATCCTCGTCCTCGAACTCATGCTGGACGGCACCATTCGGTTCGAAGATCGCTCCATTCCCCTCGACCAACTCGGCGCCGAACTCGCGAAGACCCACGATTCCACGCAAGCGGTGCGCCTGTTGGCGCCGCCCACCGCCGAACACGGACAAGTGAAGGCGATGATGGACCAGCTATCCAACGCCGGTTTTTGGAAGATCGAAGTGGATGTCGCACCATTCCCCTCCGAATAGCTACCACCTACGAGGGAACACCAAGGCTGCGCTTGTGTATGTGTGTGCCTGTTGGCCGCTGCGCGGAGGCAAAAGAATGTTGGGGCAAAGGAATGCGCCCTTTCGGGGACCGCGTTCTTTGGCTCGGCAGTACTGCCTTCTGCTGGAAGAAGTCAGTCCGAAGTCCCGTGGACGCGTGAGCTACGTGCGCACTGAGTGCTGCGTCAGGCACCTATTTCCGGAACCTTCAATATCCAAACCCTGGAGGGCGAGGGGCCTCCCGAGCCGGTTGCGATTGAGGACGACCGGGTTTGTGCTGGACCTTGTTCGGTTCACCGCGTTCGCGATACAGGGCTTCGAAATTCAATGTCTTTGGCTAGTTTTAGACCCCGGAAAAACGCGGAGCACGCGGAATCTCTTGTCCGAAAATTCCACCGCAACCAAACAAGGCTGCCATTCCTATGCCCCACATTCTTTTGCCTCCGCGGAGCGGTCTAACCACACAAACATCCACGAAACAGTCGAGCATTGCGCAGCCAAAGAGCAGAAGTCCGACAAACGGCCAGAGCCTGATTAACCGACGATTGAAAGACCGGCACAGTCGAGCCCCAGTCATCAAAATCCGTATGGCAGAACCTTGCCATAGTATGGCAGAACCTTGCCATAGTATGGCAAGACGTTGCCACTCTATGGCAAACTCTTGCCATAAGCCTCTGGACCCGAAAAACAGAGCGTCTGCGTATTTTTACTCGTCAGTTCTACCTCGCGAAGCCGACCAAGAACCGTACAAAAGACTCAAACGAAAACACTCCGCAACCAGCCACCCAATTAGCAACCAACCAGTGAACGCCGCCATGAGAACCATCCTGTACTTGACCCTCGCGCTCTTCCTGTCTGGTTGTTCGACTAAGATAAACGACGAGATGAACGACGACAATCCCTCCGCTTCCGCCGACCCGAACGATCCTCAAGCCAAACTGTACACGCTCCCGCCCGTGGAAGTTCCGTTGCAGGACGGCCAGGCCCGCGCCTACTTCGCCGGCGGCTGTTTCTGGTGCGTCGAAGCTGTGTTCGAAAGCATTCGCGGCGTCTCCGAATCGATCTCCGGCTATTCTGGCGGCCACAGCGAGAACCCCACTTATAAAAGTAGCAACACCGGCCGCACCGGTCACGCCGAGGCAGTCGAAATCATCTACAACCCCGACGAGGTGAGCTTCGCCGAACTGGTCGACGCCTTCTTCGCCTCGCACGACCCGACCCAGAAAAACGGCCAGGGGCCGGACAACGGTTCGCAGTACCGCGCCATCGCCTTCTTTCAAAACGCCGAACAAAAAAAGATCATCGACGATCACATCGCTGAACTCAACGCCACCAAGTACGACGGCAAGATCGTCACCGAAGTCATGCCCTTCCAAAAGTTCTGGGTCGGCGAAGACTACCACCAAAACTACGAACGCCTGAACCCCGGCAACCCCTACATTCAAGGCGTCTCGATCCCGCGCCTGAAACGCTTCAAAGCCGCCCGCCCCGGCTTGTTGAAAGACGGCGAGCACTGAGACCGGGTTCGCGGTGGCACCCATCGACCGAGGGATAGCGGCGAAGTTGGTCGATTTTACCCAGATTCCGCCCGCTGTGAAATTTGAAATTAGAGATTTTAAATGCCGCCGTTCAATCCCGACAAAATTTGTCCGTTACAACCTAGGTTGTAATTCGTTACAACCTAGGTTGTAATTTTTGCCAGCGGGAAAAAAACTTTCGTTGATTTCCAAGGACTTACGCAAATCCCACCGAACTTGGCATGGGACCTGCAAATGAACGCAGGTACAAATAAACCCACGCGTTCGCCGCCAAACCCGTCCGAAAAAGCAATATCTACAGTTTGCCTTGACGGATTCCCGCAACTTGGCGTAGCAACGCTCAAACCGGAGACCTGTAATTATGGCCAAGAGTAAAACAAAAGTAGAAGAAGCCGCAGCATCGACACAAGAAGCTGGCAAAGAAGCGGGGAAAACCGCGAAACCCGTCGTGAAAAAGGCCAAGCCCAAAGAGCTGCCGCCCGAACTCGCCGAACTGAAAGCCCAGGTCACCAAGCAATTTGGCGAGGGCTCCATCATGCAGCTCAACGAGTCGGCCATGCGCGACATCGAAGTGATCTCGACCGGCGCCATGACCCTCGACTTCGCGCTCGGCGTCGGCGGTGTGCCGCGCGGCCGTGTCGTCGAAATCTACGGCCCGGAATCCTCCGGCAAAACCACCCTCACCACCCACATTGTCGCTGCCGCCCAGCAAAACGGAGGCGCGGCCGCGTTTATCGACACCGAACACGCGTTCGACCCGCAATACGCCGCCAAGATCGGCGTCGATCTCGACACCCTGCTGGTCGCCCAGCCGACCACCGGTGAAGAGGCCCTCAATATTGTCGAGACCCTCGTCCGTTCCGGCGCGCTCGACGTGATCGTGGTCGACTCGGTCGCCGCGCTCACACCCAAAGCCGAACTCGAAGGCGAGATGGGCCAGTCCCACGTCGGCTTGCAAGCCCGCCTGATGTCGCAGGCCCTGCGCAAGCTCACCGGCGCGCTCAACGCGTCCAAAACCTGCTGCATCTTCACCAACCAGATCCGTGAAAAGATCGGCGTGATGTTCGGCAGCCCCGAAACCACGCCCGGTGGACGCGCCCTCAAGTTCTACAGTTCGGTGCGTTTGGACATCCGCCGCATCGCCACCCACAAAGACAGTTCGGGCCAAGCCTACGGCATCCGTGCCCGCGTCAAAGTGGTGAAGAACAAAGTCGCCCCGCCCTTCCGCGAAGCCGAGTTCGATATCCTCTACTCCGAGGGCATCTCCTGGGAAGGCTCCATCCTCGACTGCGGACTCGCCTACGAGATCGTCGAAAAACGCGGCTC
>Ga0114956_1001449_pt1 | contig 18639 bp, 14 predicted proteins | sample MaitaG_FD_87304 | JGI IMG/M metagenome (GOLD analysis project Ga0114956, IMG submission 87304) | Marine algal microbial communities from Maine, USA - Maine_Asex2 metaG | ecosystem: Host-associated > Algae > Red algae > Unclassified | place: Maine, USA | collected 2015-01-05 | reverse complement strand
GTTCAATATTTTGAACAACAACAGCCATGTTCACCTCCATAAAACTTTGAAAACCATATCGCCTTAGATGTTTGCAGGGCAAGTTCGGACTTCTCTCAAGGTATAAGTTTATGCTAATTAAGACATATGGAGCCTTGGTCATTTAATCTTCGACATATACGAGCATTCGTAAAAACGTGCGAGCTTGGGACGTTATTGGCAGCCTCAAAAGCTGTTCATATGTCCCAACCTGCAATGACCCAGGCGATTGCCCGTCTTGAGAATCAAATGGATGTGAGCCTGTTTGATCGTCAGAGCGATGGTATGCAGCCAACTGAAACTGCTTTAACTTTAGTGCCGCGGTTAAAAGCCTTTCTTGGGTTTATTCGTTCGGCCCGTATAACACACACACAAATAAGAGCCTTCTTGGCACTGGCACGCGGGGGAAGTTATTCAAAAGCACATATAACCACGGGTCTCGCCCGCGCCTCGCTACACAGAGCTGTCTCGGATTTGGAGGCTGCGCTAGATCAAGAGTTAGTTCGCCGAAGGGGGCGAGGTTTGGAAATAACCGAAACCGGGCGTCTCGCCGCGAAGCGCTTTTCGCTGGCTGAAGCAGAGATGCGGTCCGCAATAGAAGATATAGAGCTTATACGCGGAAAAGCCGCTGGGCGCGTGGCTATCGGGGCCATGCCTTTATCGCGCGCCCGAGTATTACCAGAAGCGATTGTCGCCTATCAAAGAAAAGCACGCGATTGTGCAATTTACGTTTCTGAAGCCTCCCATGCAGAACTTATTGAGCCTTTGCGCAATGGGGATCTTGATTTCTTAATCGGGGCTTTGCGCGAACAAAGTCCAGGACTGGATCTTGTCCAGTCACCTCTGTTTGAGGATTGTCCGCTTGTATTTGCGCGAAATGACCATCCCTTGGCTGGTGGCCTAGATAATGACCTAGAGACTTTATCCCAATACCCATGGTGCCTACCGCCTAAGGGCGTGCCCTTGAGAGATAGCTGGGAGCAGATGTTTCTAAGGGCTGGCCTAAATGCACCGGCGGTTCGTGTTGAATGCGGGTCCGCGTCAACACTTCGTCAAATCCTTATGCAGACAGATTACTTAACCGTACTGTCTCCCGATCAAGTCGTAGCAGAATTGCAGGCTAATTGGGTAAAAGTGGTGGGTAAGACCTCTGAGGAAATGCGCCGAACAATAGGGCTAACATATCGGGAAAATTGGCGGCCTACCCAAGCACAGCGTGAGTTTATGCAAATACTCCGACGAGTGACATAGTTCATAGTTCGTATTTTCTTATAATTCAGGAATACTTCGTATTTGTAGATGTCGCGTGCGTGAAATAGATTTAAGCAATGAAAGTTTCTGTTAGTTTCTTGGGATTTGGCGAAGCTGCGCAAAGCTTTTGCAATGATGAACGTTGGCAGGGTGTGGCGCATGGCTATGATATAAAGCTCAACCAAAATGACCATCGCTTAGCCAAGCTGAAAGACTTTGAGCAATTTGGCGTCATTACGGATGAACCAATAGATGCTCTTGCGAGCGGTTCTAATACAATCCTGTCCGTCGTCACAGCAGATCAAGCTTTAAATGCGGCCGAGGGCATGGCACCTTTTTTGAACGCGGGTACTTTGTATTTAGATATGAATTCGGCTGCGCCAACAACGAAACAGGCGGCAGCCAAATTGATGCAGGACGCGGGCGTGGATTATGTCGATGTTGCGATCATGTCACCCGTAAACCCAAAGCAGCTAGATGTGCCGCTTTTACTGGCGGGAAATAAAGCGGAACTTGCCAAATCAAAATTGTCCGAACTTGGCTTTCAAAACATTCGAATTGTAGGAGACCAAATCGGTCAGGCGTCAGCCATAAAAATGTTGCGGTCCGTTATGATTAAAGGCGTTGAAGCCTTAACATTTGAATGTGCAATTGCTGCATTTCGTGCAGGTGTCGTTGATGAAGTTTTTGACTCTATGGGAGAGGATTGGCCTAGCAAGGCAGACTATAACCTAGACCGTATGATGGTACATGGCGCGCGCCGCGCCGCTGAAATGGATGAGGTTGTAAAAACGCTTGAAGATCTAGGTGTTGAGCCGCTTATGTCTCGAGGAACCGTGATGCGGCAACGCGCGATTGGAGCATTGGGCCTTAATCCACCTCCGACCAGGCTAACTGAGAAACTCGATAAACTAAATATAACCTTGAGTGAGGCCACCAAATGACATTGATTATTGATTGCCATGGACATCAAACATTAGTGCCTGAAGCGCATCTCAAATTTAGAGAAGCTCAGAAAGCGCGTTTGGCTGACCCGTCAAAGCCGCGCCCAAGCCTGCCCGAATATGAGGACAGTGAACTGCATGAAATCATCGCGAATAACCAATTTAAACTACAGCAAGAACGGGGGGCTGATATTACAATATTCTCCCCGCGTGCTTCGCGAATGGAACCACATGTCGGCGATAGCGAAACGTCAGTCGATTGGGCGCATGCCTGTAATAATATGATCCGCAAAACCGTTGAATTATTTCCGGATAACTTTGTCGGTGTCTGCCAATTGCCGCAACAAATCATCAAGAATAAGCCTGTTTCTTTGGATGATGCGATCGAAGAACTTGAGCGCTGTGTCCTGGAGCTTGGTTTTGTGGGCTGTAATTTAAACCCGGATCCATCCGGAGGGCATTTCTCTGCTCCGCCACTTACCGACAGATATTGGTACCCACTCTATGAAAAGATGGTGGAGCTTCAAGTGCCAGCAATGATTCATGTGTCCGGGTCCTGCAATGACTGCCTCCATGCGACAGGGTCTTATTATATGGCGGCAGATACCAATGCTTTTATGAACCTAATGACGGGCGATTTGTTCTCCGACTTTCCCGAATTAAATTTCATCATTCCCCATGGCGGCGGGGCTGTGCCTTACCATTGGGGGCGTTACCGAGGGCTTGCGGATATGATGAAACGGCCCTCTTTGAATGAGTATGTGATGTCCAATGTCTATTTTGACACCTGTGTATATCATCAGCCTGGCATCGATTTGTTGTTTGAGGTGATTGACTCCAAGAACATTTTATTCGCATCTGAGATGGTAGGGGCAGTTCGGGGTATCGATCCGCAAACAGGATTCTACTTTGACGATACCAAGCGCTATGTCGATAATTTAGGTCTGCCCAAAAATATTTTACATAACATCTATGAAGGCAATGCACGGCGGGTCTATCCGCGGCTCGACGAACAATTGACGGCTAAAGGCCTATAAATAAGAGCACTCCGCTCTGTGTCATATCATTTTGGAGAATTATGAATGAGATTATTAGTTGCAGGCGCTACCGGTGCATTTGGTCGTAAACATATGGATGCGCTGGACAATATTGACGGCGTAGAGGTAACCTCCATTATCGGCCGCTCCACGGAACCGACAGAGAAGATGGCCGAGAGGCGCAACGTTGCGCATTGGGGCTTGGACCTTGCTGAAGGTTTGGCCCGGGATGACGTGGATGCCGCTATCTTAGTCACCCCCACACAGCAACATGCCGCGCAGGCAATTCAGGTCTTAGAAGCCGGAAAGCACTGTTTTGTCGAAATTCCGATGGCTGATAATATTGAGGATTCACGGCGTTTAGTTGAGGTTGCCAATAAATCAGGCCTTAAAGCTATGGTGGGTCATGTGCGCAGATTTAATCCGCCCCATCAATGGATTCAGAATAAAGTCAAAGCTGATGAGCTTGACGTTCAGGCAATGCAAATCAGAACGATGTTCTTCCGCCGGACAAATACAAATGCTTTGGGGGAGACGCGGTCTTGGGTTGACCATCTTTTATGGCACCATTCAGCGCATTCCATCGACCTGTTTATGTATCAAACGCAAGAGTCAATTTCTGACGTTTATGCTATCGCGGGTCCCGTGCATCCTGATCTGGGCATTTATATGGATATGGGAATTGTTATGCGCACGCCATCGGGCAAGGTTTGCAACCTCTCACTTTCCTTTAATAATGAAGGCCCGCTAGGAACGAATTTCAGATATATATGTGATAATGGAACTTACACCGCATATTATGACGATATGAAAACGGGAACAGGTGAAGTCGTCGATGTTTCTGGTATTGATGTTTCAACAAATGGCATTGAATTGATGCAGCGTGAGTTTCTGTCCGCCATCAAAGAGGACCGCGAGCCTAATGGGTCAGTTCAGCAAATTTTGACTACACATGAGGTAATGGAAAAAATTGAGCAAATGGTTACTGAGCAGATCGGCATGAAAGCTTGATGTCAATTTCCGACATTATTATTGGGAAGCGAAGCCTTACTCCTGTTGGACTGGGTTGCACATTTTGAGTCATGTTTAACCGTCCAGATCTGACAAAGTTTCTGGAGTGAAGCTTGTTCATTGCATAAATGATGCAGGCTATCAGCAATATGAGCCGGCGATAGATACAGAAGAAATTATTTAACTATTTAGTGGCCCTGGGCGACCTTTTGGAAAAAAAGTGTCAGTTCCGGAACATAATTCACTGATGTCATAAGAAAGAAGTGTGGAAGTTTGTATTTCAAATGAGGGCTGAAACTGCCCCGTTTCTTGTAGGGGAAAACAAATGACGAATTCAAAAATTTTCACAACTGTTAGTGCACTTACTCTAATTTTAACGGGTGCAGCCATGCCAATTTCTGCCTCCGCGCAGGACGCACCTGGAACCCGCGCAGTCCTTGACGAAGTTGTCGTCACGGCGCGTAAGCGGGAGGAGGGATTAAATGACGTACCTATAGCCATTACGGCTATGACAGGAGATATGATTCAGGAGAGCAACCTCTCTGATATTGGCGGGTTGGCCGAGGAATTGCCAAATGTGAGTTTCGGGGAGGCGTTCACTTCATCCGATCGATTTGCAGTACGCGGCATTAGTACCAACGGAACAAATGTTGGTTTTGAACAGGCCGTCGGCTTTAACGTAGATGGTTTTTACTTTGGTCGCAGCCGTTTTGGCCAAACTATGTTTCTTGATTTGGAGCGTGTCGAAGTCTTAAAAGGACCTCAAAACACTCTAATCGGTAAAAACAACACGGCGGGAGCCATCAATATTGTTAGCCGAAAGCCAGGTGAGGAGCTAGGCGGATATGTATCTGGTACGTATGACTTTGAGGCTGCTGAGGGTTTCGCGTTGGAGGGTGCTGTTGATATTCCGATTAGCGATACCGTGCGGTCTCGGTTTGCGGGCCGTGTCGAGAATAAAGATGGGTACGTCACAGATGGCATTAGCGGGAGTAAGACTGCCGGTGCCAAGGACAGTTGGACCCTGCGCGGTCTTTTGGAATGGGATGTGACAGACGCAGTGGATGCCACTATACTGCTACAGGTCGGTGATATCGACCGCGGTGATCGCGCCAGAGAGTTGAATGGTAATTGTATCGCCATCGCGCCTATTGGTGATTGTATTACTAATAATGTTAAATGGCAGGACAATTCTTGGGGCGGTGCTCCTTTTGATGGATTTACCAAGACTACCTATACACTGGCGGGATTAACGCTCAATTGGGCCTTGAATGACAGTTGGACACTGACTTCGCTCTCAAACTATACCGAATACGAGGGAGATGATTTCTCTAACCCAGATTTCAACCTTAATGCCGATGGGCAGCTGACCAACATTGAGGATGATTTTGAACAAATTACTCAGGAAATCCGTATTTTGGGAGCGCCTTCTGACAAGATCGATATCATTGCTGGCCTGTATTTTAATGATAATAAAGTGACATCTAAGCAGAATATACAATTTTGTGGTGGCAGGGGCAGTAACTGTGTTAATGGATTGTCACCTGAATATACGGGTTTGCAACGAAATTTCGAGGGGGTCCAGGACTCCACGACATTTTCTTTGTTTTCTCAGGTTGATTTTCATCTTAACGAGCAGTGGACAATAGCCGTTGGTGGACGCTACACCACGGAAGATAAAGACGTCGTAGGCCGTAAATTCCTCTCAGACCTCGTCGGTATCAATCAAGGAGCTGGGACGCCAATATCGACAACGGATTTCATAGGCGGCGGCAATTGCCCAAGTCTTGGTGGTACCATAAATGGCCGTAGGGTTGTCTGTTTTGGTCCTCTTATGGCGGGTTCGAATTCAGGAACTTTCTCGCGATCTGAAGATGATTTTTCGCCTAATGCTGTTTTGACGTGGAGACCTAATGGCGACCACATGATGTATTTGAATTATGCCGAAGGCTTTAAAGGTGGCGGTTACCAATTATGGCCAGTGGGTGGAGGCGCGCTTACGGCCGATCAGATTGAATTTGATGCCGAAAGCGCCACTAGTTACGAGCTCGGGGGTAAACATACCTTAGCTGGGCAAACTTTACAGTTTAACTGGGCGATCTTTCAAACTGAAATCTCAGATCTGCAAGTTTCAGCGTTTGATGCTCAAACCACCGCGCAAAATATTGTCAACGCGGCTTCGGTGACTTCGAAGGGGGTTGAAGCGGATTTTACCTGGTTGCCCAATAATAACCATCGTGTCGTCTTCGCAGGTGCACTATTGGATGCAACCTATGACAGCTACTTAGGGGCCCTTTGTTACCCTGGACAGACCGCCGCGTTAGGTTGTATCGGAGGTCTTCAGGACTTATCCGGCGCCGACGTACAGTACTCGCCGAAGACGCAGTTCAACATAGCCGTGGATGGTGAGTATCCGATAGGGGATTCTCTTAACTGGGGCTGGCGCGGCGCGTATTCCTGGCGCGACGACCAGTTCATTGGTTCCCAAGCCCATCCTGTAGTTGACGTGCAAGAAGCCTATGGCAAGCTTAATGCAAGTTTGTTTGTGGAGTCTCAGGACAAAAATTGGCGTCTCTCCTTGATTGGCCTTAACCTAACGGACGAGATTACGGGCAATTTTGCCAATAGTAGTAGAGAACCTCGACAAACTGATCCGAATGTTCTTCCATCTGCACCAAGCTTCTTCTTCACAGCGCCGGGCCGACAAGTTGCCGTTCAGGCAAGGTATAATTTTTGATTATGGCAATGAGGGAAAGGCCTTGCCCTCACCACAAACTGTTTCGTTTGCACTCGGTGTTTGCAAGTCTTAAGGCAATTGAAATGCGATGATAGAACAGCTTCATCAAGGAAAATTATGTTTCATAATAGCAAGGTAACATTACTACTCGCCACCATAATGCTTGTGAGTTGTAACTCGGAGATTACCCAATCGTCACCGAACGAAGTCACAGTTTCCACACAAAGTAAGTCACTTGTTTCAGCACAAAGTGATGCAACTCAGAAATTACTCGCCAGAAATAAGATGTTCGAAAAGCAGATCATCAAAGTCGCGGATAATGTCTACACAGCAATTGGCTATACGGTGTCTGCCAACAGCATGATTGTCGGCGAAGATGGCGTTGTCATCATTGATCCGGGGCAGATGCCTACGGCTTCTAAATTAGTGAGACAAGAATTTGAAAAAATCACCGACAAACCTGTTCTCGCTATTATCTATACCCATGGACATAATGATCATACTAACGGGGCTATTGCTTTTTATGATGAAGGTGCTGGAATACAGGTTTGGGCGCGGGATAAGTTTAAGTCCGAAACCAAACGCCTGACTACGGTCGGGCTATCGGGCGGAGCAAGAGCCTCGAATACCCAAGGGTTTGATTTACCAAACGAACAAAAGATAAGTGTCGGTATTGCGATTCCGCCGCCGCGTCCTCCGCGAGGTGCTGTGAATTCGGATGGAGTGAATACTGCGGCAGCAAGGAAGTCAGGGACGGTTCAGCCTACCCATAATTTCGAAGAAGATAGGCTATCGCTGGAAATATCAGGCATAAAAATAGATCTTGTCGCTGCGCCGGGGGAAACGGATGATCAACTTTATGTATGGTTGCCTGAGCAGCGCGTAATCTTTGCAGGCGATAACTTTTATCAGTCTTGGCCTAACGTTTATCCTTTGCGTGGCACGGCGCGGCGATCGACGAGGGATTGGATTGCAAGCTTGGCCAGTATGATGTCTGAAAACCCCCTTGTCCTGGTTGGCGGCCATACTACGCCTATCACCGAAGATGCTATGACAGTGTTAACAAACTACCATGACGCGCTGAAATGGGTTCACGACAAAACCATTGAAGGGGCGAAGAAATACCTGACGCCCGATGAATTGGTGGAGTATGCGGCACTGCCCGAGCACCTTGCCAATCTTGATTATTTACAGGATTATTACGGTAGCGTTTGGGGCACAGTCAGAGATATCTACGCGCAGGACTTGGGCTGGTTTGACGGTAACCCACTAAATTTACACCGAGAAAACCCAGTTCAGCAAGCTAAGCGAATGGCTGACCTTGTTGGCGGCGTCGATGAACTAATGGCTAAGGCGCAGGCAAAAATGAAGTCCGGTGATGAACTGGGTGCGGCTCAGCTTGCCTGGCATGTCACGAAACTCCAACCGGAAAACGCCGATGCGTGTCAACTCTTAGGTAAAGCCTTGGCCATTATTGCGGAGCGTACATTTAATGCTCCGGCGCGCAATTACACCTTCTCTTCTTCCAATCGATATTTGAAAAAAGCTGCGCAATTACGGGAGTAGGTTTTTGATGAGAGATATTTTTGTATCTGTAATACTGCTACTATTTCTTGTAGCCTGTATGCCACCGCAGGCCCCTGAGTCAGCCCATTCAGATATAGACCAGGCGACCCAAGTAAAGCCCAATATTCTACTGATAGTGGCCGATGACTTAGGTTATGCAGAGTTAGGAGCCTATGGCGCGGAGATTGATACACCCGCGATCGATAGCCTTGCAGAGACAGGGGTTCGCTATACCAGCTTTTATGCACATTCCAATTGCTCACCGACCCGCGCCATGCTGCTTACCGGAGTAGATAATCATCTAAACGGCCTAGGCGCAATGAATGGAACCCAAGGGCCGAATCAAACGGGTCAACCCGGTTATGAGGGGCACCTCAATCAACAAACCGTGTCTCTTGCGACATTGTTGCAAGACTCCGGATATAAAACCTACATGGCAGGTAAATGGCATTTAGGTAAAACACCGGAAACCCTGCCTGCCGCGCAAGGTTTTGATCGTTATTTTATGCAAGTAGGCGGCGGGCCACCAGGAGGTCACTTCAATTTAAATGGTCCACGCCCAGACTCTAAGAATGTCTATATTGAAGACGGTATAGACCGCACAGGCACAGCTGTTACCAAAGATTTCTTCTCCAGTAATTTCTACACGGATAAGCTCATCGAATATCTCGAAACCAGCGAAGATAGCGATACACCCTTCTTCGCATATCTCGCTTTTTCTGCACCACACATCCCAGTTCAGTCACCAGAATCCCACATCGATCTTTATCAGGGGCGATACGATGAAGGATACGATGTTATTCGCCAACGGAGGCTAGAAAAGATGCAGGACCTTGGATTGGTCGGGAAAACGGTGGATGTGTCACGCCGCGCCCCCACCGTCATGCCATGGATTCAGCTCACAGAGGATGAGAAAAGTATCCATGCAAGGCGTATGGAGGTTTATGCGGGCGCGATTGACAATATGGACGATAATGTCGGCCGTCTACTCGCGCATCTGCGAAAGAATAACAAATTTGAAAATACATTGATTATTTTTATGTCTGACAATGGGGCAGCCGGTTTTTACGGCTGGGAGAGCGAGCCACTGATCAAAAGATTTAATAACGCGGACAATAGTCTCGAAAATCTTGGACGTGATGGGTCAATGATGTTTTATGGCCCGGGGTGGGGGTCTGCAGGCAGCACGCCCTTTTATCTGTTCAAGCGTCATATGGCTGAGGGTGGCATTCGTGTGCCCTTGATTGTTAGTGGCCTGGCAGTGGAGCATCAAGGGTCGATCAGTCATGAGTTGCTTACAGTACGCGATGTTGCGCCCACACTTTTGGAGGTTGCGGGCATAAGCTATCCTCAGGAAGTTTACGAGGGCCGAGAGATACTGCCACACACTGGTTTGTCTTTCGCAGATCAACTGGCGAATAAGCAAAAAATGATTCACAATAAGACCGAGGTTTTTGGCTGGGAGTTATTTAGGCGACGCGGCGTACGGAAAGGTGATTGGAAGATATTGTGGCTGGACGCGCCTTTTGGAACTGACCAATGGCAGCTTTACAATCTAAAAGTCGATCCCCGGGAAACCAATGATCTCGCAAAACAAGAGCCTGAAAAATTGGCAGAAATGATTGCTGCCTGGAACGAATATGTTTCGGAAAACAATGTAATTATCAGTAATGGGCCGCTAAATCTTCCATAATAACATCGAGCTCAAAATGCTGGATTATGACTAAGTATGAGCCTTCAGAGTTACTATCTCCTCAGCAATAGTTGGATGAACTGCACATGTGCGATCAAAGTCTAACTTGGTCAGACCCGCTTTGACACAGATACCTAAAGCTTGGATAATTTCAGGACTGTCATCTCCAACAATGTGAATCCCAATCACGGTCTCTTTTCGGCCAGCCGTAATGAGTTTCATAAAGCAGCGTTGTTCTTTTTCGGCGAGGATATTTTTCATGGGCCGGAAAGAGGTCGTATAGACTTTAATCTTATCCCCATGCTCACTACGGGCTTGCGCTTCAGTCATCCCAACCACCCCAATAGGCGGAATAGTAAAGACCGCACTGGCTATATCATTGTGATCATACGCCGTGGGAGTATCGCCATAGAGCGTTTGAATAAACGCCATAGCTTCGCGGATAGCAACAGGCGTTAAATTTACACGGTTTGTTACATCGCCGACAGCGAATATATGTTTAGCGCTGCTGCGGGAATACTCATCCACAATGACCGCGCCATTTTTATCCACTTTTACGCCAGCATTTTCTAGGCCCAAATCCTTTGTATGTGGCTTGCGTCCAGTGGCCATAAAGACAAGGTCAGTCCTTATTTTCGTGTCATCATCAAAACTAACTATATAACCGCCTTTGGTTTTCTTAATCTCATTTGGAGACAGACTAAATCGTGTGTCTATACCCAATAGTTTCTGATGCTTTCCCGCCATGTCGCGTACATCAGTGTCAAAACCATTTAGCAGCGCATCTCCGCGATAAGCCTGAATAGTTTTTACACCCATGCCCGCAAAAATACCTGCAAATTCAGAAGCAATATAACCCCCACCAACAATCAAGATACTTTCTGGTAAAGCCCCAAGTAAAAAGGCTTCATCTGAATCAATCGCATGCTCAAAACCTTTAATGCTTGGAGACCAAGGTCTTCCGCCTACAGAAATAAGGATGTTTTTAGCTGATATTTCTTTCCCGCTTGTCGTCAGGTGCACCGTATGCGGGTCAACGAACTCAGCTCGTTCAGAAAAGAGTGTCGCGCCACTACGTTCCAATATTCCGGCATAAATGCCAGAGAGACGGTTAACTTCAGTTTGAATTGAATCTCTTAAAGACCCCCAGTCAAAATTGACATTATCAACTGACCAGCCATATTTATGGGATGATCGTATAGCTGCGCCAAACTCAGCCCCATAAACAAGATATTTCTTTGGCACACAGCCGCGTACAACACAGGTCCCCCCGGGTTTGCTTTCTTCCGCAACTGCGACTTTCTTCCCGAGTTGAGCGGCTACGCGCCCAGCTCGTACGCCTCCAGACCCAGCACCAATGACGAAGAGATCGAAATCATATTTGCTCATGAGTAAGTCCTATCAAAATAATATTTTGAGCCGATAAAAGGTAGAAAGATTATGTATCTCCGGTGATTTAGTTAGAGTTTCTCGGAGTCTTTTGGCCATCGACATGTCAATTCCACGCCTGAGCCAATGGACAATAGTGTAGTTTGCAAGTCTAACTTTGTTAAAACGGCTTGTCGGTAGAGCCGTGTATATTCGAGCGTTCCTGCGGGATAGTACATATTATCGGCAGCTATGATTCCTTCATTGGATAGTTTTGGATATACAGCGTCAAAGCATGGCACATATAGAGACTTCCAAATATCAAGAAGGACGAAATCAAAGGGGCCGGGATCGGCCTTTATGAGTTCGACAGCGTCGCCAAGGCAAAAGTCAACGTTCTCACTTAATCCGGCCTCACTAAGTTTTTCCTTCGCATGCGCTTGTTTATAATCAGCGAGTTCGAAGGTGATGACTTTCGTGCCGATCGCCCTTGCGGCATCGGCGAGAAAGAGCGTGGAGTATCCATAACTCGTTCCTATTTCGAGAATTCGTTTCGGTTTCCGAGCTCTGATTAAACTGTGAAGGAAACGACCGACATCCAATCCTACTGGAAGAAGACATTTGTCTCGCCCTTGAAAACCCTCTTGTCCCAACAGCTTTTTTTCATTCTCGGCTCGGATTTCGTACTCTTCGAAAACCTTTTGAACTTTAGAGTCAAAAAACATTGTCTATAGCCCTTGTTCACTGATGGCTTCTTGAGGGTACTTGCCTAGCAATAAAAACAGGACACAAGAGAGAAGTAAGACCCCAATTCCGAATTTGAGGGCGAGTGCATAGTCACCTCCATTATTTTGGGCTAGTTTTCCAAACAATGGAGGGGCAAAGCCGGCGCCTACCGTGAAAAAGGTGAAGGTCGCGCCAAATATCTTTGCGTAATAATCCGGGCCAAAATATTTACTCGTTAGATAGGCTAAAAGATCGAGAACGGCGCCCGCAGCCAAGCCGATGCAAATGGCGACCATTGCGCCAGTTCCCATTGTCAGAGGCGCATTCAATAGGATTATCATGCCAATAATCGGCATGATGTAAAAGCCGACAGCAACGGCAGGAGCCCAGAATCGATCCATCAGATATCCGACCAATAATCGTCCAAAGATGATTGTTATTCCCATAAGGGCGGCCAATTTAGCGATGTTTCCGCCGTCCATTCCCAGTGATGTGTAAATTTGTTTAAAATTGGAGAGAAGCCCCGCCATGACCAATACTGTCAGGAACAATACAGCGCCCAATATCCAGAATTTTGGCATTTTCATAGCCTCGGCCCGTGTGTGCCCCCAGATACGTTTGGCTGCTGCACCGGTTGCTTTGGTTGCTTCATTTTCCCTAAACAAACCCCAAACGATTGGGAGTGACACGACTAATGCTCCAAGGCCAATCCCGCGATAAGCGGTTCGCCAGCCATAGTTTGAGGTTAAATATTCAACGATAGGAGGCAATAAAAACGCACCAATGCCTGTACCGGCCATAGTTATACCTATAGCTTTGCCTCGGTTTTTAACAAACCAACCATTTAGAACGCTTGTCCAGATGATAGGGAGAGAGCCTGCGGCAAGTACGGCCAATATGGCCCAGCTGGCATACCAAAGAGGCAAGGACCCTGTATTCATAGAAACAAGGACATACCCAAGTGCGTGGCCGATGAGGCCTATCATCCCTAACGCCCTTATGCCGTATTTTTGCGCGAGAGAGCCAACTATAGGCGCCGTAAACAGCCCTGCACACATGAAAACAGTATAGCTCAAGAAAAATTGAGCGGGTGTCCACCCAAACTCTTTGATTACGGGGCCAACAAAGAACCCTTGCGTGTAATTTGTGAGAGTCAGTAGGCCGCACATTGTTCCGATTGTTGCGGCAAATAGCGGGCCCCATCCTAATTTAAACTCGCTTTTAAAATCGCTCATTTTATTCCCCTGAACTTATTTTTGTCTCTTATTTCGCAACGTCTCACGTCTATCGTGTTGTGTGGGTGTGAATTATGTTCCGGTGCTGTGACTTTTTTTCCGCAGTTGGTGAGGGTTTAACTTCGACTATATTTCCAAACCCGCATCTGAACAGAGTTATCTCTAAACTTGATATTTTCAGTGGCTATATTCGTAATATCATCAAAACTTTCAAATAATTTACAGACTTCTTCTACTGGCACTGCAAAAGGAGGTCCTTCCATAGAGGCTTGGTCGTACTCCATGGTGATTAAGAGACCCGTTATGTTATGAGGCAGATTATCACGAAGGTGAGCGGCGTATATTCGTCGTATTTTTTCAGGCAAAGCTACCAGAGCGCCTCGGTCGAATAGCGCATGTACTTTGTGTAAATGGCTAGGCTGTAAGTCAAATAAGTTCCCGCAGTATATTGAAATATTTGGACTTTCGAAATGTACCAAGTCGCCATGTTGAGTTATTTTGGGATCAATATTAGCCTCTTTAAAGAACTCTTGAACCGCGATTTCGCTTAACTCGACGCCCAGAACTTTATACCCCTGTTCGGTTAGCCATAGCATATCTTGGGACTTGCCGCATAAAGGTACAAATATAAGACTACCCTTCAGGAGGCCTAGTTTATGCCAGTGCGCTACTAAGTAGGTGTTAGGCTCTTCCTTATGAAAACCTATTTCTCTTCGTTGCCAGCGTTGATGCCAAAAATCAGATTTCATATCGCTCTCAAATTCAAAAATTAGACCAAGTGAATAGTTTGCGAACCGTGAGCTTGTAAAGACTTAGGCTATCTTGCGGAAAAAAAGTGACACCTTCGGAACATAATTCACTCACAGTTGTCATGCGAACCATGGAACCTTCGACTAATAATACAGGTCGGCGATCTAAACGGCCAATCGAAAGGGAAAGTAAAATGAAACACTCAAGAATTCTTACATCCGTTAGCGTTTTAGTCTTAGCCGCATCACTTGCAGTACCAGCAGCAGCGCAAGTTGGAGACGAAATCATCGTTACCGCAACAAAGCGCGCTGAAAGTATCCAGGATGTACCTGTTTCTGTTTCAGCGGTGAACATTGAAACGATTAACGCCTTAGGCGTTGCAGACTTTAGCGAATTGGCAATTTATCTGCCTAATTTCGAAATTAACAATTCCACTATTTTGCCAAACCTTTACGTCCGCGGCCTAGGTTCGGGCGCAACTCACTCCATTGAGCAATCCGTTGGTCGATATGTTGATGAAGTCTATATGGGACGCGGGGCCATGAGTATTCACGGGTTTTTTGATGTCGAAGGCGTCGAGGTTTTGCGGGGTCCGCAAGGTACCTTGTTTGGTAAAAACACAGTTGCTGGGGCCATGGTTGTTAAAACTGCAAACCCTACGGATGAATTAGAAGCCGGTGTCAATCTCACTTATGGGGGCTATAGCACTCAAGGTGACTATAAAGAAGCTCAGGCCTATGTTTCTGGCCCTATCGCTGATGGCCCTAACGGCGGACTAAGAGCCCGGCTTTCAGGTCGGTATAAGCAGGACGATGGTTACTATATAAACCGCTTGTCTAACGTCGGGCCTGATGGCGGTCCTGACAGAGAAGACTATGGTATTCGGCTGAAGCTTGAATGGGATATTGGCGATAATACGACTATGAGCGCTAAGCTGGATCATCAAGCCATTCGAATGGTGGGCGGTGATGCAGCTGAACTGAATGCTGTTGGAGGGCCGCCGAGTCATCTAGCCGCATTGCTGGCATTGTCTCCGAATTTTAATACAGACTTGGATTGGATTATTGACGTAGATTGTACTAATAACCCTGTCGCAGGTAGCCGTGACTTTTGTCCAGGCCGCGAACAAGATACATCGAGTGCCAACTTTAGAATAGATCATGATATTGAGGGTTGGGGCACGTTGATGTCTTTGTCCGCTTTTCAAACCTATGATTTTAACCACCGCTTTCACGGAATTGACAGTGGTATTGCCAATGGCTTTCGGGCTTATAGAGATGAAGAATATAACTCCTTCACTCAGGAATTCAGATTCACGTCGGATTTGATAAATGATAAATTCGACTTTATTGTGGGCGCCTATTACGAGAATAGTGATATTGCCCGTTTCCAAGAATCTGACATCCAGTTTACAAATCTAGGCTTATTACCGCCGGGTCCAACCTTGGAAATCCAGCGCAACGAACCTTGGATGCAAGACACCGAAACTTTTGCGGCTTTCGGACAGGTGCGGTATAATTTGACCGATAAATTTCGGGCGATCTTAGGTGGACGGTTTTCCAGTGAAACGAAAGATTTCGAATTTGATCGCTTCTTCCATGAATATGGAACAGATGACCCTCTGGTCCTCGGGCCAGGTGAAATCACTGGGCCGTTTGGGGATCCGACACCTTTAAACGCGGCCGATAGCCGAAAAGAAAGTAAGTTCACACCGGCGATTACACTTCAATATGATGCTACTGATGATATCAATATATATGGAACCTATTCCCAGGGGCACAAGACAGGCGGCTTTAGTGAGCGAATTGATGGCCCTGGTGCTGATTTCGATTTTGACCCAGAGACAAATGATAATTTTGAGTTGGGAATGAAAGGTAGGTTCGCTGATGGACGGTTAAAGCTCAATGTTGCTGCTTTCAATATGAACGTCAAAGGATTGCAATTGGCTTCGCAAGTGCCTGGAGTTAACGCCTTCTCTGTACGGAATGCGGCTGAGTCGACTGTAAAAGGTATCGAGGCCGACGCTGTGTTCAACATCACAGATCAGTGGACTGTTGGCGGTGACTATGCTTACACGGATGCCACATATGATGAATTTTTGGGCTCGCCCGACTGTCCGGCCTCTGCCGTCGTCAATGGTGAGTGTGATTTGTCAGGCTTTGTTCTCAACTTCGCTCCAAAACATAAAGGCAATGCGTTCATTGATTATTTCAATGATTCAGCCTTTGGCGATTGGGGTCTGGGCTTTAGAGGTAACGTTGCTATCTCAGGCGAGTACTTTACGGATATTTCCTATGCAGGTAGCTCGTTCGAAGATGGATATACGATATTAGGCGGTAATATTCGTCTGGTGTCTCCGGATGAGAAATACACAATCTCATTGATAGGTAAAAACTTGACGGATGAAGTGGTATTGCAGTGGGGTATCCCTACAGGCCCGAACTCACTAGCATCATTGAGATCGCCCCGAGAAGTCGCTCTTAAGGTTGGCGCAAAATTCTAACCTAAATGTCTCTGAGTTGATGCAGTCAAAGACGGGTTGCATTGGGCTTGCTAAATATTGCCATTATAGTGCCCAACCGTGCTGTGAACTCAAATATGTATTTCGGTTTAACCAGATTTAGGAAAGTTGAATATGGGAATTGTTCCAACAAATAATATGCAGGTCAAAGCGCTTAAAGGATTGCACCTTTATCACGCAGGTATTTCAAACTGTGCGATGCGCGTCAGAATGACCCTTGAGGAAAAGGGTCTTCCTTGGGAAAGCCACCATATCGATATTACGAAAAAGGAAAATCTGACTGAAGAATATTTCAGTATACACCCGAAAGGCCTTGTTCCTGCCTTGGTTGAGGATGGGGTGGTCATTATCGAGTCTGATGACATTATCGACTATTTGGATAAGACATATCCGAATCCTCCTTTAAGACCGTCCGACGAAAAGCAGCTCGAAACCATGTATTATTGGTTGCACTTAGCCCCAGAAATTCATGTCAAAGCGGTGAAGACATTTATCTACATTAAGCGAATGCAGGGAAAGATGTCCAAGTCAAAAGAAGAGGGCGAGCTTTATCAAAAATTACAGAAAGACCCTGAGCTTTTAGAGTTTCACGGTAAAGTTTCCTCGGGTGCCTTCACCGATGCAGATTTAGCCAAGGCTGAGGGTATTTTGCACGAACATTTTTCTGCAGCTGATCTGAGGCTTAGAAAATCTAAATATTTAATTGGCGATCAGTTCACACTCGCTGATATCGCGTGGTCACCCTTATACTTTACGCTCAAAGAAATGACGGACTTAGATCTGAAAGATTATAATCACCTGCGGCGGTGGGCGGAGGATCTAGAAGAGCGGCCAAGTTATAAAACGGCTATCTTGGACTGGTGGCCAATGTAATGGGCACAAAAAAAATCACACAACATCAAAAAATTTGGGGGCTTTAATGCTTGAATTATATCATCACGGGTCGTCAGTTTGCGCGGCGAAGGTTCGTTTCGCGCTTGGCGAGAAGGGGATTGAGGACGTTAAGATGCATTATATTGACGTCCTAAAGGGCGATCAATTTGATGCTGAATATGTAAAGCTTAACCCGAAAGCCGTCGTTCCGACGCTCGTTCATGATGACAAAGTTATCACGGAATCGACTGTGATCTGCGAATATCTGGATGATGTCTTTCCAGAGGTTTCCCTTATACCAGACAATGCTTATGATCGGGCCCAAATGCGGTTATGGACCAAAGCCGTTGACGAGTCTTTGCATCCCGCCTGTGGTGAGTTTACCTTTGTGACGTGTCACCGTCATATCGTTTTGCGCCTGCCTGAAGCCGAACTCGAAGAGTTTTTAAAAAACACGCCGGCACAATCCGTAACTAATAAATGGAAAGAACGGAAAAAAGAAATTGTTCGAATGGGTTTTGCCGCCCCCGGGATCGGGCATACAATTAAATTGTATGATACGTATTTGCACAAGATGAACGATACATTGAAGGGCCGGAAATGGCTTGCCGGTGAGAGCTTCTCGCTCGCCGATGTCGGTTTAACCCCTTATGTGAACCGGCTTGATATGCTATCTATGTCAGGTATGTGGACAGGCGGAAGATTGCCACATGTTGAGGATTGGTTCGAGCGTATCAAGGCTAGATCTGCCTTCAAAAAAGCCTTTCTCGACTGGTGTCCGGAAGGTCTCACGAATGACCTTAGAGAATTTGGGACTCAGAATTGGCCCAGTGTAAAACGTATTATTGGCATGGAATTGGATTAGCTCATGGGAAGAGTAAACGGAAAAGTCGCGGTGGTCACAGGTGG
>Ga0114956_1001447_pt1 | contig 18658 bp, 12 predicted proteins | sample MaitaG_FD_87304 | JGI IMG/M metagenome (GOLD analysis project Ga0114956, IMG submission 87304) | Marine algal microbial communities from Maine, USA - Maine_Asex2 metaG | ecosystem: Host-associated > Algae > Red algae > Unclassified | place: Maine, USA | collected 2015-01-05 | reverse complement strand
CGCCCGATGGCCTCACGCTCGATCAATGGTGGCTCAGAACAACCATGGCCCGGCGCTCAACGGCTCGGCCGTTGCCGCTCCTCAGCAATGAAGGCGAGAGCTTCACGTTCAGCAACATCGACTACGTCCAGGAAGTCGTGCACCGCATCGACCAAAGAGCAAGTGGTCAGATTCTCGCCGACGACCTCGTCACCAATCTCAAGTCAAGCGACCGCGACCGCTACCTCATAAGTTCCCTGATTGAAGAGGCGATTCGGTCCAGCCAGCTGGAAGGCGCAGCCACGACTCGACGAGTCGCAAAGGAGATGATTCAGAACGAGCGAGCACCGCGCACGCGCGGTGAGCAGATGATTCTCAACAACTACAGAGCGATCCGGGAGGCGCAAACGTTGGCGTTGTCCGACGAGCCGCTGACGCCCGATTCGATCCTCGACCTTCATCGGATCGTGACCGAAGATGCGATTGACGACCCCAAGGACGCAGGCCGGATGCAAGAGCCCGGCGAGGAACGAATCGTCGTCCGTTGGAACGACCAGCTGATCTTGCATCGACCGCCGAATGCCGAAGAGCTACCCGGTCGGCTCCGCCAATTGTGCGACTTTGCGAACGGCGCCGGATACGAGGGCTTCTTGCATCCCGTTGTCCGGGCCATCGTCGTTCACTTCTGGCTTGCCTATGACCACCCGTTCGTCGATGGCAACGGCAGAACCGCTCGTGCCCTCTTCTATTGGACCATGTTGCGGGAGGACTACTGGCTCACCCAGTTCCTATCAATATCAAGCATTCTCACGAAAGCACCAGGAAAGTATGCGGAGTCTTATCTTCATACCGAGACCGACAACAGCGACATGACCTATTTCGTCGTCGATCAGCTGGGCGTTATCGAACGCGCAATTGCCGCACTCGAGGAGTACCTCCGCCGAAAGGTCTCCGAGACTCGGAAGATCGAGACCAGGTTGCAGGGCGCGCAGGTCCTCAATCACCGACAGCTGACAGTCGTGGGGGACGCGCTACGTGACCCGTCGGCGCCCTTCACCATCAAGGCCCAGTCGACGCGCCATAACGTCACGTATCAGTCGGCTCGAACCGACCTGCTCGGCCTCGTCGATCTTGGCCTCTTTACCAAGCAGAAGACCGGCAAGAGGTTCGTGTTTCGGCCGGCCCCGGACCTGCCGTCACAACTCGACACGCTCGCAGCCGACAGCCAGTAGCCCCAAGAGACCGACCACCGGACGACCGGCCCTGCGTGGAAACGCCTCGGCCCGAAGGGCCGAGCCAATGTCACAGCATCCGCGCCGCGGCCAGAGTGTTCTTCATGAGACAGGCGATGGTCATCGGGCCGGTGCCGCCCGGCATGGGGGTGATGGCGCCAGCGATCTCTTGGACTTCGTCGTAGGCGACATCGCCGGCGATGCCGTCGGCGGTGCGGCTGACGCCGACGTCGATCACGGTGGCCCCCGGCTTCACATGATCCTTGGTGACGAGACCGGCGATGCCAGCCGCTGCGACGATGATGTCGGCCTGTTTCGTAACCTCGGCCAGATCAGCGGTACGGGAGTGAGCGAGCACCGGCGTCGCGTCGACACCCTTCCGTCCGAGCAGCAACACCTGGGGAAGACCCACGAGCGTCGAACGGCCAATGACGACCGCACGTTTCCCGCTCGTCTCGATGCCATGGCGCTCCAGAAGCAACATGACACCAAGCGGGGTGCAGGGCACGTGACCAGGGCGACCGCGCACTAGGCGACCCATCGAGCGTTCGGTGAGACCGTCGACGTCCTTCTCCGGCGGGATCAGATCGAGCACGGCCTCGGCGTCGAGACCATCGGGCAAGGGCAGTTGCACGAGGATGCCGTGCACCGTCGGGTCGAGGGCCAGCTCTTGTACAACGTTTTCGACTTCGGTCTGCGTTGCGTCGGCGCCGAGGTCGACGTGACGGCTGTGCAGCCCGGCCTCGACGGCCTTCTTTTGTTTCGACCCGATGTACAGCCGACTCGGCTTATCGTCGCCGACCAGCACCGTCGCCAGCGTCACATCGGGTAACGACGAATCGCCAGCGACCTCGGCCGCGAGCTCAGCAATCAGCTGATCGCGCAGTCGGTTCCCGTTCATCTTGATGGCGCCGCCGGGGGTACGTTCAAACTCGATCGTCTCTGACATGGCCGATGACGCTAACCGACTTCAGCAATCTCTGCGCGGGATACCTCAGCCACGAACAACGCCACAACCGCTATTGCGGTAGTGGGAAGACCTGAACCTGTGAGCCGGTCGCGCTGAAGGTCACGGCAACAACTTCGCCGTCGCCGACCGTCATCGAACCGCCGAAGCCGTCGAACTGTCCGGCGATGACCCAGTTCACACCGTCACGACTGGCAAGCACGTATGTCGTTTCCAGCGGGGCACCGTTCATGGCGAGTTCGCCGGACTCGAACGCCGCCTGCATAGCCGCTGCTCCTTCGGCCTCGCTTATAACGACGAGCTGCTCGCCCGTCACGATGTCGGAGAAGATTGCATCCTCATTCTCGGCGAACTCGAGCCCGGGCTGGCTTTCCGTGTCTTCGTCGAACGTCCAGGTACCGAGCAGTTCGTCGGCCTCGAAGAGGCTGAACATCATTGCGATCCCGACCGGTGTGATCTCAAGGCGGAACCCATCCTTCTCGACAACGGCACGACCGGTTCCGAAGTGGTCCTCTTCGACCGACTTGAAGTTCTGCATCGCTTGATTCGGATGGAATCGCACCAGGACTTCACTGCGGTTGTCGAGCACCGAGATGCCACCAGATGAGTCGCGTTCCATTCCGTCGATCTCCACGGTTGGGTCGAAGACATCGTCGATGGGAACCCCAATGACGAGCCTCCCCGCGGCATCGACTACTTCGAACGTCGTCGGATCGTCGTCAGCTGTCTTGAACGTATAGCCGTCACTCTCGAACTCGAAGGTGATGGATCCCGGTTCGAGAAACTCGAGTGCGGACCGATCGACCACGGCAATCGCTACTCCATGTTCGTTAGCAACCATCGTCTGCGCCATCGCGTCGGTTACCCCGTCGATGCTCGGAAGTTCGATGTCGGCCCACGTCGCTCCGTCGTCCTCCGACACAACGACCTCAGAGCCGTCTTCGTCGAACGCCAAGGCGACCAATCGATCATCGATCGAAATCAGTCTGCTTGTTATCAGCAGAGGGCCGGTGTCGTCATTACCTCGCTCAGCGCCGGTCCACGTTCGACCGTCAACGGACCGGCTGATCGAGTTCGCGCCGAATGATCCAGTAGTCATCGCGTAGTACCCGGACGCATCGGCGGTGACGCGCGCAATCCCAGCAGGGGCATCGACAAACACCGGGTTCGAGCCGTCACCGATGAAGAGCACCCGACCGTCGGGGCGGTAGGCGTGGTCTCGCGGCTGAAAATCAGCGGCGACATCGACGGCTACTTCCTCGACAGCTTGGCCAGGATCACACCCGAAGATGCTGTACGTCGCCTGCTCGGCATCTGGGGTTTCTTTCCGCCCGGATACGCCGCACGTTTGGCTGGCCGACAATCCAAGCCGAGCCGGGTCGATGTCTTCGTACGCGTCGATAACGGCGACGAATCCGGCGGGCCCATGCGCGACGTCGAGCACTGCGGAGCCGGAAATCATGCCCTCGGCGGGTTGCTCGGTCGGCACTTCCACTTTGGTCCAGGACGACAGATCGTTCGACACAAACAGGGCTCCGGGGCTAGACGTCGTGATCGTCTCATCGCCCGCAACCATCAGATAGGCGCTGTCGCCCTCATGCAGCGCGTGCACGTAGAGAACCGAGTCGGGGAGATCGCCCAAGTCGAACTCGGTCCAGTTTTCGCCATCGGTCGACTCAAGCCCGACGACCTCCGTTAGCTCGGGGCCATTTGGCACGGCCGGCATGGCGCTGAACCCGACGTACCGATCGTCGAGCGTCACGATGCTGCCCATGGAACTCAGGAGTTCGGTCGAGCTGATGGGCTCGACGGGTGCCGGAACGGGGTCGGGCGGCGACTCGGCGTCGGCCGGCACCGCATCCTCGGCGGTTCCTCCGGCGACGGCAGCGTCGTCGCCAGCTTCATCGATCACGGCAATCGCGGTCTCAGGAACGGTTGCGACGGTGCTGCTTTCATTCGGGGCGGTCGCCTTGAACACACCGAACGAGGCAACCGCTAGAACGAGCGCAGCAGCAACGCTGGCGAGGCTGGTCCGGCGGCGATGACGGCGCTGGTAACGGCTCGTCACCGCCTCGGCCCCGGCCGGGGTTGGCAGTGTGTGGGCTTCACCTGCTTGGCGTAGCAGAGATCCGAGTTCGTCTTCGAACGTCATCGGGCATCCTCTCCGAGGTAGGAGCGCAGCAGCGGAAGCGCACGGGCCAAACGGCTCTTCACGGTTCCGGGGGCAATTGCCAGGGCTTCTGCGGTCTGATCGACCGTCCAATCGAAATAGAAACGAAGAACGACCACCGACCGATGTTCGATCGACAACTTGGCCAAGGCATCTTCGAGGGCAATGTTTCGTTCGACCGGTGAGGCGTGGTCGGGCCCAAATGAAACCGGTCGATCTCGCTCGCTCCGTCGGCGCCGTAGCCATGACCGCGCCCAGTTCAATGCAACGCGGTAAACCCACCCTTGCGGGTTGTCGTAACTCGACACCGTCGACCACTTGCCGACGGCACGCGTCATCGCTTCATCGGTCGCATCGGCCGCCAACTGGGCGTCGCCGAGCACGAGCGTCAGCGCTCGGGCAATCGGCTCGCGGTGGTCGGCGTAGAACGGCTCGAAGAGCTGCACGTCACGGTTTTGGGCGCCCGTTGGCGCAGTAGCTGGCGTCATGGTTTCCACCCAGTCTGCGCCATCGTTGGTTATCTCATTTCCCACGCTGAGCTTGCTCACGCCGACTAAACCATTGCCGCGCCCGCGCGGTTCCAAGAAATTCGGGGTTTTCTCACAATCGTCTCTAGTTCTCGCCAGCGAATAACGCCATACTCCCCGCGATGACCGACTCGGCCGTGGTGACCAAATCGGCCCGACGAGCGACGGCGCTCACGTCGGGACCTAACCTCTCGGCGTTCAAAAGCACCGCGGCAGCGACCTGGGCGCTCTTCTCCGGCTTGGCCCTATTGATGATGGGCAATGGCCTGAACGGCTCATTGCTCGGCGTGCGCAGTGAGGCCGAGGGTTTCGGCCTCGCCGTCAGCGGCATCGTCATGGCGTGCTATTTCGCGGGCTTTCTTGCCGGTAGTCACTACGCGACCCACGTGCTCGGAACGGTCGGGCACATTCGAGTGTTCGCGGCGCTTGCCTCCAGTGCATCAACCACGGTTCTCCTCCACGCAACGTTCGTGAATCCAGTGGTCTGGGGCGCGATGCGGTTCCTCTTCGGTTTGTGCATGGCCGGCCTGTACGTGGTCGTCGAATCATGGCTGAATCACATGGCGACGAACGAGACTCGTGGCCGGCTGTTGTCGATCTACATGGTGATCAGCATGGGTGGCGTATCGATCGGGCAAGCCCTCTTGATCGTCGCCGACACAAACGGCTTCGGCCTGTTTATCTTGGCCTCGGTGCTCGTCTCAATGTCGCTCGTACCGGTGTCGCTGTCGTCGACCAGCGCCCCGCCCCTCGGCCTCCCGGAGCCGATGTCGATCCGTGAGATCGCATCGATCGTGCCGACCGGGCTCGTGACCTCTTTCTTTGTCGGTGCTGGCGCCGGAACCTTGCTTGGCATCGGCGCTATCTATGGCGCGACGGTCGGTATGACGTCGAGTCGCATTGCGGTCTTTCTGAGCGCGCCCATGATCGGGGCGATGATCGCGCAGCTCCCGATTGGCATGGTGTCCGATCGCATTTCGCGCCGCTTGGTGATTCTGATCGTCAGCATTCTCGCTGCCGTCGTCAGCGCTGGTCCCCTCTTTGTCGACGCGAACTCCCTGTGGGCCGTCGGTTTCATGTTCTTGCTCGGAGCAATGACGTTTCCGCTGTATTCGTTGGGAATCGCCTACACGAACGACTGGCTACCCGCCGAGAAGATTCTTGGCGCAAGCGGGGCGTTGGTGCGCGTCAACGGCACGGGAGCCGTTATCGGCCCGGTCGTCACGGCGATCTTGATGGCGGTCTTCAGTCCCGCATTGTTCTTCTGGGGTCTCGCTATCGCCCACCTCGCCATTGCCGCATATGTGGTCTTCCGGATCTCGGTGATCGAAGCACCTGATGTCGACCGCCAGCGCGACTTTGTGGCCTTCCCATTTCGGTCTTCTTCGACTGTTGCGTTGCTGCACCCTCGCCAGCGTCGAGGGCGCGACATTCCGAAGCCGGTCCGCCGTCGAAAGCGGCCAAAAGACTGACCGAACGGCCAATCGGCGGCCCCCAAAGGCATCCCCAGGACCCTTTGGGGGGTTCACCGGATTCCTCGGGAACCTGAATTCCGGCCTACTGGATGCATGACCACAACGGGCTTTGCACCAACACCAACACCCACTCCGGCCCCGTCGCCGAGCAAACAAACGCTCGGCGCACTCGCCGGTGCCGCCAAGGCCGACCGCAACCGCGCGGTCGACTTCTACCGGGCTGTCGCCATGCTCGCCGTGTCATTCGGACACTGGGCCGCGATCGCCGTCGGCTTCGACGAGTTCGGCGGGCTCGCCGTGGGCAATGCGCTCGAATACCGCCCGGGCCTGTCGTGGATCACATGGGTGCTGCAGGTCATGCCGCTGTTCTTCGTCGTCGGCGGCTTCTCGTCGGCGATGTCGCTCGACTCTCATGCCGCTCGTGACGGTCGACCCCAAGACTGGGTGATTGCGCGACTGCGCCGCATGCTGGCTCCGACAGCGGTACTCGGTGGTACCTGGCTCGCCGTCGTGGCGATCGCCAGCGCGGTCGGTTTCGGCAACTACGCCATGCTCGGCCTCACCGCGGCGGCCATTCCGCTTTGGTTCCTCGCCAACTACACGATCGATACGGCCATTGCTCCGTATGTGTTGCCGCTCTTTCGCCGCAACCCGCGAGTCTTCATGGCGGTGGCCCTCGGCCTGTTCGGGGCCATCGAGGTCAGCCGATTCGCCGGTGTGCCCTTCCTCCCGCAGATCAACTGGGTGCTCGGCTGGTTGCTGTTTCAGATCGGTGGCTTCGCGTGGCGTGACGCCATGTTGCCGTCCGGTCGACGACTGCTCGCAATTTCGGGTGGCCTTTGGGCGGCAACGATCGCCGCGGTCGCTTTCGGGCCGTGGCCAGTGAGCATGGTGAACTTTCCCGGCCTCAGCCACTCGCCAACTGCGCCACCGACGATCGCCCTGCTGTTGTTCGGAGCCGCCTATAGCTCGGCCGCGATCGCTATCGCTCCGACAATCAGCGCCTGGTTGACCCGCAATACTGCGGCGTGGAAGGCAGTCGTCGCCGCGAACTCGGTCGCGCTGACCGTGTACCTGTGGCACTTCACCGCCGCAGTCGCCGCAGTGGCGATCCTCGTCGCTGTCGGCCAGGTTCCGACGGCGGTGGTCGGAACCTTTGCCTGGTGGGTGCAAAAGCTCCCGATCACCGGCCTGTCGATCGTGATCCTCGCTGGGATCGTTGCGCTGGTTTCCAAAGTTGAACGTCGGGCCCTGCTCGCTCCTCGGTCGCCCTGGACTGGCGGTCAGGCGTCGATGTTGTTCGTCGCCGCAGCGGTTTCGGCGGCCGTCAAGTTCTGGACCCACGGATCGCCGGTTGGAGCGGTGGTCGGTTGTGCGGTTCTGTGCATCCTTTGGAAGACGAAGATCAAGCCGGTTGCTGCGTCGGACCTTTAAGCCATCGCCCGTGGGGCGCCGTGACCCCGCCGATGATTCGCTTCTGGAGTCGAGACACTTAGCCGCCGCAGCCTCTAGGGTTCAGGGTGATAACGACCGGACGACGTCGACTTCGCACGAGAGCATCAGCCATGACTTGGACGTATCTCAAAACACGTGTGGTGTGCTGCCCGAACCCGGGCCGCGCTCGCGTGATCATGGGACGCCAACCGTGAGTCCAAGGCCGAAACGTGGGGCGAAGGTCATCACCACCGACGGACCGGTGAGCCTGCCGCGCCGAAGCAGCGGACATCCGGCCGACCCGGGGCGAGCGAACAGCAATGACGACGCTGACGCATCCCCAGCGCCCAGCCCGATCAACGATGCAGGCACCGGGGCTGCTGACTCCGGCGCCAACGTCGAACCGCAACAACCGGCCGACCGCGGCCGCGACTCCGACCGCTTTGATGCCGACAAACTCGCCAAGGAACTCGCGGCAACGGTGACATTCGACACCGACGACGACGACACCGACGATGACGCCCTCGACGCGGACGCCCTCGACGCGGACGCCCTCGACGCGGACGACACCGACGATGACGACCTCGACGCGGACGCCCTCGAGCGCGATGCCACCGGTGCCGCCGAAACCGCCACACCGGACACCGGCGAAAACACAACGGCCGAGGATGGCGACGACACCGACGAGGCAATCGACGGATTGCTACCGGCCAGTGAACTGCCGCCGGTCGAACGCCAACGGGTCGAGCCCCTCCCCCAAGAGGTACTGCGGCTGCAATCCGAGTTGGTGCAGGGCGCAGTTCGGCGCGAGCAACACATCGCCGAGATAACGGCCGCAGTCGCCCAGGCCATCTCGAAGGCCCACCGCGAGGTCAATCAGAGCGCATCCGAACTCGACTCGCTGCGCTCGATGCTTCAGAGCGTTGCGTCGGCTGACGAGTCACAGTCCTTCCTTGAGATCGAGCGAGTGCAGGCCACGATCCAGGCCACGCAGGCCGAATGGGCCGAGCTGACGCAGCGGCAACAAGAGCTCGAAGCCGAGGTGACACAGACCCAGCAAGTCGTCGAAGAGCGCGAAGCGGCCCTCGATGAGGCTGAAGCTAACCGAGCCAGCCTTGAAACCGAACGGAACGATGCGGAGCGGCGGGCGCAAGAACTGTTCGATCGTCTCAGCGAGTCGACGGCGGCCAACACCGAGCTGAAGGGCCGGCTCGACGATCTCGTGGCGGCCGAAGACGTCACTGCGAAACTCGAAACCAAGATTCGCGATCTCACCGCCGAAAAGGCGACCGCCGTTCACCGCGCGAAGACCGATGAGGCCGCGCTGCAACAACGACTCGACCAAGCCCTCGACAAACTGGCCGAGGCGCAGAAAGCGCGCGCCGACGACGTTGCGGCCGCCACCGACCACGCTCTCTCCGAAGCACTCGACAAAGCCCAAGCCGACGCGATCAAGATGAAGGCCGAACTCGACATGGTTCGGGCCGAACTCACGAAAACCAAGGCCGAGCTTGATCAGGCCTATGTCGCCGAAACCGAGCTTGAGACGAAGCTCCAAAGTGCGTGGACGGCGGCCGACGAAGCGACCGCCGACCAGCAGACTGCGGCAACCGATCAACAGCGTCTGCTGCGCGACCTATCGGACGCGAACGAGAACCTTGCGAAACTTCGAGCTCGGCTCGATAAGGCTGCGGGCGAACGCAAGGAGGCCCTCGAAGCAGCCGAAGCCAAGCACGAGACGACGCTCAACGCCGCCCAAGCCGAAGCCCAAACCGCGCTCGAAGAAGCCCAAGCCGAAGCCGAAACCGCACTCGAAGAAGCCCAAGCCGCGCTCGAAGAAGCCCAAGCCGAGACCCAAGCCGCACTCGAAGAAGCCCAAGCCGAGACCCAAGTCGCACTCGAAGAAGCCCAAGCCGAAGCCCAAGCCGCGCTCGAAGAAGCCCAAGCCGAGACCCAAGTCGCGCTCGACAAACAAGCCCGCGACCATCAGGCCGGGGTCGCAGCGCTCAAGGCGGCTCATAAGAAGAAACTCGACCGGCGGGGCGAAGAGCTGGAAGAACAGTCCGCAAAGATCGTCGCGGAACTGCAGACCGAGAAGGCAGATCTCGAACAGAAGCTCGCCGCGGTCGAGCAACTGAAGAAGGACCACGCCGCCGAAGTCGCCAAACAGGCCAGGGCAACGGACAATCTCCGAGAGGCCCATGCCCGCGAGCTGAAGAACCGCAACGACACCGCCGACAAACTTCGTGAGACACACGCCCGCGAACTTGACAGCCAGGCCGCCGACACCGAACGCCTTGAACGATCCTTCGCATCGCAACTCGAAACCGAACAAGAAGCAACGACGGCGGTCGAAGCCCGACTCAGGAAACTCCGGAGCGCCCACGACGAGCTACTTGAGAAACAGCAAACGTTCGAGGCCGATCGGAAGGCCATCGCCGCCCGCACCAAGGAGGTCGAGGACCTCCGGGGCCAACTCGAATCGGCCGAGTCGCGAGCCGTCGAACGCGAGGCCGAGCTTGAGAAGCTCCGGCTGAGCAGCGACGACACCCACCAGCGCATCGGTACCTTGCTCGGTCAGATCGAATCGTTACAGGCGGGCACCGACGCGCAACAGGCACATGTCGATGAAATGACGGCCCGTGAGTCCGAGCTCGAAGCCGAGGTCAGCCAACTTCGGAAGCAGGCGACGAGCGCTATCGAAGCCCGTTCGAAGGTGATCAAGGGCGCCGAATCGACTGCCCTGCTCGCCTCACAGGCCGAGACCCGCGCCGAGCAACTCGACCGCGATTTCCAGCAAGCCAGCGTCGAACGCGATGCCGTCACCGGAGCGCTCACAACGGCAGAAGCTCGCATCGTGAACCTCGAAGCCGAACTCGACCGCATCACCAGCCTCGCCGACCAACGGGTGCAGGCCGCGTTCGAATCCGCAACCGCGCTCGGCGAGCGAGCCATCGCCGACGCCGAAGCCAAAGAGCGACGAATTCACGAGCTAGAAGCCCAACTCAGCCTCCTCCAACGCCGCAGCTCCGGCGTTTCCTGAATTCCACCGACGCCAACCAAACGCACACCGATAACGGAATGGCTCCGACCTCGACTGCCACTAGCGTAAGCCTCCATGCGCTGGTCGAATCTCTTTGTTCCCACCCTTCGTGATGCTCCGGCCGACGCCGAAGCGCCGAGCCATAAGCTCCTGATCCAGGGCGGTTTCATTCGCCAGTTGCATTCGGGCCACTACTCGTTGCTGCCGTTCGGCCTCCGGACTCACGAGAAGGTCGCCGGTGTTGTGCGGCGTCACATGGACGCGATCGGTGGTCAAGAGTTCCTGCTTCCTGCGATGCACCCGGCGTCGGTGTGGCAGGCCAGCGGACGGTGGGAAGTGATGGGCGACGAGATGTTTCGCCTCACCGACCGCAAGGGGGCCGAGCTCGCCCTCGGCATGACCCACGAAGAGATTTTTACGACCCTCGCGCTCGAGCTCAACTCGTACAAGGAGCTGCCCCAGATCTGGTATCAGATCCAGTGGAAATTCCGTGATGAACCCCGGCCGAAGTCGGGTCTGCTGCGCGTTCGCGAGTTCGCGATGAAAGACAGCTACAGCTTCGATCTTCACGAGGATGGCCTCGACCACGCGTTCGACCGACACCACGCTGCCTATGTTGCGATCTTCGCCGAACTCGGCCTGCCGGCGTTTCCAGTGCAGGCGTCGTCGGGGGCGATGGGTGGGAGCGCCAGCATCGAGTTCATGGTCCCGTCAGACGCGGGCGAGGACGATGTCGTGCGGTGCGACTCATGCGACTACGCCGCCAATATCGAACGAGCAACATCGGCGCTTCCAGCGATCACCGATGCACCAGTTGCCGATGCGCCGGCGAAGTTCCCCACGCCCGGTGTTCGTACGATTGCGGCTTTGGAAGAAGTCGACGGTGGGGCCTCGGCCGACCGTCAGATCAAGACGATGGTCATGGTTCTCGACGGCGATATGACGCTGGCGCTCGTGCGCGGCGATCATCAACTGAACATGCAGAAGCTGGCCGATGCGAGCGAGGCTGCCGACATCCGGCCGGCAACGCCGGAAGAAACGCAGAAGCATCTCGGTGCGTTGCCGGGCAGCCTCGGCGCGGTCGCGGTCGAGGGCATAACGATTCTCGCCGACCACTCGCTCGAAGGTCGCACGAGCATGACGACCGGAGCGAACGAAGACGACTTCCACTATCGCGATGTCGACATCGCCCGCGACGTCAACGTCGATCGGTACGTCGACTTGCGCGAGGTCAGCAGCGGTGAGGCATGCAGCAACTGTGGTGCCGAGCTGAGCATCGTTCGATGCATCGAGGCGGGCCACATCTTCAAGCTCGGCCGCACGTACGCCGAAGCCCTCGGCGCCCAGGTGCTCGACGAAAACGGAAAGACCCAAACCCCGATCATGGGCAGCTACGGCATTGGGATCGGCCGCAATGTGGCGGCGATCGCCGAGACCCACCATGACGACAACGGCCTGATCTGGCCGGTCACGGTCGCACCGTTCGAAGCGGTCGTCACCATCGTCAGCCTGCGTGACGAAGCCAGCGTCGCCGCCGGCGAACAGCTCTACGCCGATCTGCGAGCCGAAGGCATCGATGTCTTGCTCGACGATCGCGATGCCCGAGCCGGTGTGAAATTTGCGGATTCCGAACTCGTCGGTATTCCGTTCCGCATCACGATCGGCCCGAAGGCGCTCGCTGACGGCGACGTCGAATACACCCCGCGCGCGACCGGCGAGACCGAGCGCATCGCGCTCACCGATGCTGTCGCCCGAGCCGTTGGCGACATCCGGGCCGCGGTCGCAGCATTGTCGGCGCCAGGTAGCTGAGCATGGCTGGCGGCGTGCAATCAATCGAGCGGGCCTTTGCCATTCTCCGAGCCCTCGCGGTCGGCTCGGCGGGGGTGACGGATCTGGCCGAAAAGGTCGACCTCCCGAAGAGCACCATTTCGCGTCTTCTCTCCGCCCTTGAGGCCGAAGGTGTCGTCGAGCAAGCCGAAGTTGGTGGCGTCTACCAACTCGGCGAGTCCCTCGCCGACCTCGCTGGGGCGAGCGCGCCCGGTGGCAACCTTGTGGCCGCCGCTCGTCCATTCCTGATCGACCTCACCGAGTTGACGAACGAGACCAGCGGCGTTTCGATCATCGATCATGGCCAGGTGTATTACCTCGACCACGTCGAGGCGTCACTCGATGTTCAGGTACGCAACTGGACCGGCGAACACGTGCCGATGCATGCGGTTCCATCCGGCATCGTGCTCCTCGCCCATTCGAGCCCGCAGTTCCGAGCGAAGTACCTGACCGAGTCGCTCGAAATGCCGACGTCAAAGACCATCGTCGACCCCGATGTCATCCGGAGCCGATGCGACGACGCGATCTCGACCGGGTATGTGTGGGGCTACGAGGAATTCGCCGACGGCATCAACTCGGTGGCCGCCGTCGTGCTCGGTGACGACGGCTCACCCGCGGCTGGGCTGCACGTCCACGGCCCGTCGTTCCGTTTTCCCGAGGCTGGCGACGAAGACAAATTCGGCCGGCTCGTCGCCGACGCGGCCGAGAAGCTCTCCGCTCAGCTCCGGAGCTAGTGCCCGGTCAGGGCACTAGGGCCCGTCAGCAAAACGGCGGCTGTGACACCAGCTCGACGAGCTTGCGCATCGTCCGGATGTTGCGGGTCGTCGCGGTCACGCCCAGTTTCCGTTCGAAGTAGTCGTTCGTGAGCTTCGACCTGGCAAACCCCTTGGGCGCGTGGATGTAGACGGCTCGATCGCCGGCCGCGAACCGATCCCCGGGAGAACGATCCGGATCGAGCTCACCCCACGCCTGCTTCGTCGGTTCCGCAGCCAGCGACACGATCGCAACGTGCTTCGGGTCGACGTCGTCGCCGGTGAACGGCAGCGCACCAACAACGGCAACCAGCTCGGACGCCCGCCGGTGCATGACGGGAACGGTGAGACCAGTTTCGGTCTCGATCACGCCGGCAACCGCGTTGGTCAGCTCGTCCTCGTCGTCGATCGCGGACTCGAAGCAGATGTTGCCGCTCTGGATATACGTCACCACGGTCTCGGCTCCGAGGTCCTCGTAGAGCTTGCGCAGATCGGCCATCGGGAGCTTGTTATGGCCCCCGACGTTGATTCCTCGAAGCAGGCCAATCCACGTGGTCATAGCAGCAACGATAGTGCGCCTGCGGTCAGTCGGACGAGAGCGGAATTGGATCCCAGACGAGCGGAAACGTGAGACCACTGAGACCAGCATCATGGCTCGCCCGGACGACATCCTGGCTTACAAACACGTGCGGGACCTCAGCAATGCGGAATGCTCCGACGCCCGCCACCTGGTCAACTTCGAACACGTGCTCCCGGATCGCGGCGACCTGCCCGCAGTCATTCAACACGACCTTCGACGCCTTTGCTTTGAGCGCAGGGCGTCGATACGCGTTGAACAGCCAGAGGGACTCGCCGCTGTCGATGTCGACGAGCTCGAGGAACTCGCCAAAGCCGTCGAGGCTGACGCTCAGGACCTCGAGCGCCCAATCCCGCATGACCAAGGCATGCGGCGCGAGCCACAACAGGTCGTCGTCTCCCAAGCTCGGGTGTCGAGCGAGGCTATTCGTCACTCGGACCGGGACTGGCCGCCAATGGTCGGCGACCGGCTCTCCGTCGAGGCCGTAGACACTCGCATAATGTTCGCTATCGATTGGTTCAACCGATTGCGAGTTATGCCGGATTGCTACTCGGAACACCCGCAAAGTGCGCCCAACACACTCAGTCATTTGTTACACCCTTTCAGAATGGACACGCCCAACGCGTGCCCAGTTATGGCAGCTTTCCAGCTGACGACTTGAAATTTCCACTTCACCACACCTAAGGAGCTGCGCCGGTAGGGCGAGGAACGAGTCCTGCGGGCAAGGCGACCAGACAACAGAGCGCGCTATTCGCCGAGGAACGACGCGAAAAAGGAACTTGTCGTAGTGAGCGCTTGCACCTACCGGCGCGGGTCCTGACCGTCGCGCTACCGTCAGCAGCACATGCGAAATCTGTCGCTCGATGAGGCCCGACGTCTGTGCCTCGGTGCGCAAGGATTCGGCTTGACGCCCGACAAACGCGGCGTCAATCGCCGAGACATGCGCAAGGTCATGAACACGCTGCATCTCTTGCAACTTGATTCGGTGCCCGTCATTACCCGCACGCAATACATGCCCGCGTTCTCCCGACTTGGGCCCTACCGAGCCGACCTGCTCGACGAGATCGCTTATCGCGACGACGAGTGGTTCGAGGTGTGGGCCCATGAAGCGTCGCTTGTGCCGGTGCACACCGAACCACTGCTGCGATGGCAAAAAGCTCGATCGGAATCGGGCGGGACGTGGAAGGGCTTGGTCGAGCTGGCGACCAAAGAAGCCGCCTACGTCGAGCAGTGTTATCGCGATGTCGCCGAACGAGGACCGCTGTCGGCATCGGAGTTGACGAGCCCGCGACCGCGCCAAGGCGAGTGGTGGGGCAGCCGCTCGGTCGGCTCGCTGGCGCTCGACTGGCTGTTTCGAATCGGACGACTTGGTATTCGCCGACACGGGAACTTCGAGAAGGCGTTCGACCTCATCGAGAACATCGTGCCGGCCGATATTCTGGCCGGGCCGACGCCGACCGAAGCCGATGCGATCAAAGAGCTGCTCGTGAAATCGGCGACCGCGCTCGGGGTCGGAACCGCCAATGACCTCGTCGACTACTTCCGCTTGCCGCCTCGCACCGCCAAACCGTTGCTGGCCGAACTGGTCGAAGACCAGCGGCTGACGCCATGCGCCGTCGAGGGTTGGGCGAAGCCGGCGTTCACATTGCCGCGCCAGCGGGTTCCGAAGTCCGTCGCGGCCCGGAGCCTGGTGTCGCCCTTCGATCCGGTCGTTTGGCATCGAGAACGGGCCGAACGGCTTTTCAATTTTGAATACCGGATCGAGATCTACGTTCCGAAGCCGAAGCGGCGGTGGGGGTACTACGTCCTGCCGTTCGTGCTTCGTGACGAGATTGTGGCCCGCGTCGATGTCAAGAACGATCGCGCGAACCGCAAGATCCTTGTGCCTGCCGCCTACATCGAGCATGGCCGGCCGATCGGCATGATCGCCGATGAACTCGCCGAGGCGCTTTGGGATCTGGCGCGTTTCCTGGGCGCAGAGTCGATCACGGTCGGACGAAAGGGTGACCTCGCCGACGAGCTGCGGCGAGCGATCAAGTCCCGATAACGGTCGCGCAACGACGCAGTGGCGAGGCAGGTGGCACATTGACCATTACACGCACCAGCACCCCGAAACGTTCCATATTTTTCAAAGATCTGGCCAGCTACTCTCGGCCGGAGCGGCACAGCCCTATTGTGTGGTGAGCCATTCCGACACTTGCTGAGACCGGTGTCGCTCTCGTCGATTGATGCCCGCAGCAGTGCCGCCACCAACGAGGGCGAGCACGAGTGCGATCATCCCGGCAATAGCCACCTGATACTGGAGCCGCAATGCGCCGGAGACGGCGGGCGGCTCCAACGCAGCAGCGGCGACTTCGAAATCGCCGGCGGTCGTCGCTGCGGTCTCGGCGGCCGGCTCGGTCTCGATGTCCGGCTCAGCAGATCGCGACGTGGCGGCCGGGCTCTTCGCGACCGGTTCCGACGCTCGGGCCGACGTCGTGGCTGGCTCGGCATCGGTACTCGCACCGTCAGCCGCTGCGGAATCCGACTTGGTGTAGCCAGCCGGGGCGGCAGCCAACACTTCTCCAGTCCCGGCTTTGACGGCGACCCCGAACGAATCGATCGCCTCGGCGCTCGCGAGTTGCTGGACATCCTGGAGATCATCGAAGCTGGTGGTCAGTTCAAGAACGACCACTCCTGACGCTCCGACGGCGAGCGAGTCTTCCCCCGACAACAGGGCGATCTCGGTCCGACCGTCAAACCAGGGGTTGACCGAGAGCGTGTCGCTCGTTGCCGACTCGAGCACGAGCTTCGTATCTCCCGCTTCAGCAAACGCCTCATGGACCTGCAGTTCTTCGACCTCGAACGGTCCGGGGTTCTTGATCGTCAGCGCCAGCGTCCCCGAGAACACGCCAGCCGATGCTTCCGCGGCGTTGCGCAGAACCCGAAGACCGAGCTCCAGGCTTTGTTCGCTGGCGAGGCTCACTGCGGTTGGCTCACTATCATCGCTGGAGTCATCGTCGCCATCAGCGTCGATGGCGGTTCCATCGGTTGAGACGTCGATCAGGTTTACCCCCGACGCTGAAACGCCTGCGGCGGCCGCATTCATCTCGTAGACGCCGAGTTCAGACGGAAGCACCGACACCGAAACCGACAACCGCGCCATCTTCCCGGCTGCCAAGGTCGAGCCCGCGGCGACAAGTTCGACGTCGTCGACACCGTCGTACGCGTTGTTGATTCTGATCTGGCCGTCGGTCGCCACGCCGAGGATCTCGATCGTCGCATCGGGACCAAAAACCTCGACCAGGTTGTCGACCACTCGAAGCTTCGTCACCGCATCGTCGCCGGTGTTTTGGACCGTGATCCCGTACGTGAACTCGAACGCGCCGTCGACAATCTTGGGCGGTGAGACGATGCGTTTTGCAATACCGATCCCCGATTCGACCTTGATTTCGGGAACCGGTGCCGCAGTTGCGGTGGCCGTTGGAGCCGGCGTCACCATCGGGGCGGGGGCCGTCGTCGGCTCTGGCGGGGCGCTGGCATCGGCGATTGCTGTCGCAGTCGAGGCTGCGGTGCCCTCGGCGGCGGCCGTGGTCGGCTCTGGCGCCACTGTGCTCTCGGCCGAGGCTGCGCCGGTCTCTGCGTCCTCGCTTGCCAGCTCGGCGTTCTGCTCCAATGAACTTTCATTCGAGACCACATCGCTCGTCGTCGTGAATCCGAGCAGGCTCAGCGGTTCGATCTCAGCACTCCCCGACTGGGTCACGACCAGTTCGTAGGTGACCGAGTACGTGCCGTCGGCGTCATTACGCACCGGCCCCTCCACAACTTCGAGTGCCAACGAGAGTTCCGGCGATACCTGCAAAACCGACGTGCTCTCGGCCCCGTTGGTGGCCGGAGCCGATGTTGCCGTTGGGGTCGGCGCGGGCACTGGCGGTTCGGTCGCAAGCGCCGGAGCGCTGAACAGCCCGGCGAGCAACAGGGTGCTGACGACACACGCCGCGCATACTGCTACCGCGCGTCGAGCCGGGTGGAGTCGCTTCATGCAAATGCAATCGGAACAAAGCCTCTTGGCCTAAGCCAAATTGCCTGATTCGTCGCAGTCACGCCCGCGATCATGTCCGACGGCCCAGTACCTACGACCTACGCCACCCGTGCTCGGTGCGCGCTGGGTATCTGTGCTGACGAAGCGTCAGCCTTGACGACGCTTTACTTCTTCGATAATCGCAGGAACCACCTGATGCAGATCGGCAATGATCGCCCAATCGGCCTTGACGACCATGTTCGCCTCGGCGTCGGTATTGATAGCGAGAATCTTCTTACTTGCCATGGCGCCGACCCAGTGCTGAATCGCACCGCTGATGCCAGACGCGATGTAGATCTCCGGAGCGATACGCGTGCCGGTCTGACCGACCTGGTCGGCGTGGTTACGCCAACCGTTGTTCGTCACCGCCCGGGAGCAACCAACCCGGCCGCCCAGCAACTCGGCGAGTTCTTCGAGGATGCCGAAGCCGTCGGCTGAACCAACGCCTCGACCACCGCTGACAACAACGGGCGCGGTCGCCAAGGTGACACCGGAGCTCAATACCTGGCGATCTTGAATCATCGTGGCGACCACCGATGCGTCGAGCTCCGGCTGGTAGGCCTGGGCGTCGACAATTGTCGGGGCGGCCGCCGGCTCGGCGACAACCGAATGGTG
>Ga0114956_1001446_pt1 | contig 18661 bp, 14 predicted proteins | sample MaitaG_FD_87304 | JGI IMG/M metagenome (GOLD analysis project Ga0114956, IMG submission 87304) | Marine algal microbial communities from Maine, USA - Maine_Asex2 metaG | ecosystem: Host-associated > Algae > Red algae > Unclassified | place: Maine, USA | collected 2015-01-05 | reverse complement strand
TGTTGATCCGTTGACTGGTCCAGTGACCTGCCCGGTGGCAACGTTGGCGCCGGGTGCGTCGACTACGTGCACCGCGGACTATGTCGTGACCCAAGCCGATGTTGATGCTGGTTCCTTTAGCAACACTGCGGTTGCGAGTGGCACACCGCCAACGGGTGATCCAGTCACGGCCGAAGACACCGTTGTCACTCCTTCAGAACAAGCGGCGGTGATCGCGGTGGTGAAGACCGCCGACGTTGCATCGGTCGCTAACGCTGGCGACCCGATCAAGTTCAGTTTCGAAGTCACGAACAACGGCAACGTGACCTTGACCAACATCAACGTGAGTGACCCACAAGTAGGCGCCGTGACTTGCCCCGTGACGACCCTGGCGCCCGCCGAGTCGACCGTGTGCACGGCCGACGCCCCCTTCTTGGCCACCCAAACTCAACTCGACGCCGGACAAGTCCTGAACAGCGCGACCGTTGAAGGGACACCACCGGGAGCGCCGCCGGTGACAGGTCCGGGGCTACTCATCATCCCGGCCCCTGCAGATCCATCGATTGCGCTGGTCAAGTCCTCATCGACCACCGAACTGACAAACGCCGACCAGGTCGTTCCCTTCGAGTTCCTCGTCACCAATACTGGCAACGTGACCCTGTCCACAATCCAGGTTGCTGATCCGCTCACCGGACCGGTCACCTGCCCCGAAGCGATCCTTGCGCCGGGCGTGTCCACAACGTGCACCGCCGACTATGTCGTGTCCCAGGCAGACGTAGACGCCGGCCGTTTCGACAACACCGCAGTCGCAAGTGGCACACCGCCTGAGGGTGAGCCAGTTACGGCCACCGACACGGTGACCACGCCAGCTCCAGCAGGCCCGGTCATCTCGGTTGACAAGCTTGCACCCATTGGATTGCTGGAGCTCAACGAAACTATCGAATATGGCTTCATCGTCGAAAACGCTGGCAACGTAACCCTCACCGATATTGCCGTCGACGACCCAACAGCAAATCCGGTGACCTGTCTGGCCACAACCCTGGCACCGAGCGAAACGACGAGTTGCTCGGCAACCTATGTTGTCACCCAGTTCGACATCGACGCCGGCGAGATCGTCAACAACGCCACAGCATCGGGCACCCCGCCTGCCGATCCACCTGTTACCGGTAGCGACGAGGTCACCACGACCATTCCGGCCAATCCCGAGATCGGCATCGTGAAGTCGTCGACCACCACCGAAATCTCTACTGCTGGCCAAGAAGTACCTTTCACCTTTGTGGTGACCAACCTCGGCAATGTCACACTGACCAACGTTGGAGTAGTTGATCCTCTGACGGGGCCAGTTGAATGTCCCGCCACCACGCTGGCGCCCAACGCATCGATCACATGCACCGCCATCTACAGCGCCACCCAAGCCGATGTTGACGCTGGCCTGTTCTTGAACACCGCGACAACGAGTGGCACGCCGCCCGTCGGTGACCCGGTTATGGCAAGTGACACCGTGACGACGCCCGCACCCCAGGGCCCGGCTTTGCTCATCGACAAACAAACCCCAACGGGCACGCTGGCTGTTGGTCAGACCATCACCTATGCCATTCAGGCAGTGAATGTTGGCAACGTAACGATTACGAATCTTGTCGTCGACGACCCAACCGCCAACCCAGTGACATGCCCGGCGACAACCCTGGCGCCAGGTGGATCTACAGTTTGCAGCGCAAGCTACGAAGTCACCCAAGCCGACATTGATGCAGGCAGCATCGTGAACGAAGCGACCGGAACGGCGGACAGCCCAGCTGGCCCCATTACCGACAGCGACATTGAGACAACGGACATGCCGCAAGACCCGCAGCTGTCCTTGCTGAAGCGAGCGACCGAAACGCTGGAAGCCGTTGATCAGGTTCTCAACTACACGTTCGACGTGACCAATACCGGAAACCTGACCCTGACCGGCCTATCGATTTCTGACCCACTCATCGCCAGCGTGTCCTGCCCAGTGACCACGCTCGCCCCCGACGAATCAGTGACCTGCACCGGCAGCTACCTCGTGACTCAGGACGACATCGACGCTGGTCGAGTGGTCAACGTTGCGACCGCCAGCGCAACGGATCCTTCCGGTGAGGTGACCGAAGCAACAGGTACCGAAACCTCACTTGGAGAACGCGTACCGGACATCACTCTGGAAAAACAAGCACCTTCGGGAGTCTTCGCCGTGAACGAAGACATCACCTACTTCTTCCGGGTCACAAACTCAGGAAACGTCACCCTCACAAACGTGCAGGTCGACGACAGCATGACCACGCCGGTGACCTGCAACTTCACCACCCTGTCTCCAGGCGACTCGACTCAGTGTTCGGCCACCTACACGGTGACTCAAGCCGACCTAGATGCTGGCCAGATCGTGAATACGGCAACGGCGGCTGGCACGCCACCTGCTGGCGAGGATGTGAGCAGCGAAGACACCCGCACGACGGCTCTTCCCGTAAACCCATCGGTCGCCGTTGACAAACAAGCCCCTACCGGTGCGCTCGTCGTCGATCAGACAATCACCTATACCTTCGTCGTGGAGAACACCGGCAACGTGACGCTTACGGGGCTGACAGTCGACGACCCCACCGCCAATCCCGTGACCTGTGCAGCGGACACGCTGTCGCCAGGCCTCACGACCACCTGCTCCGCAAACTACGTGGTGACCCAGACAGATGTTGACAACGGCGAGATTTTCAACGAAGCAACCGTGACCGGCCAGCCGCCAACAGGCCCACCGGTCACCGGCGGAGGCGAAGAGACAACACCGATTGAGCAGAACCCTTCGATCTCGGTAGCTAAGAACAGCCCAACCGATGCGTTCACTCTTGATGCAGTCGTGACCTACACCTTCGATGTCGTGAACACCGGCGATGTGACTCTGACCAACGTGGTCGTCGACGACGAGATTGTCGGTCTTGTCGACTGCCCGGTGACCACCTTGGCCCCTGGCGAGTCAGTCAACTGCAGCGGCGACTACGTGGTTACGCAAGCCGATATTGATGCCGGCAATCGAAACAACCTGGCCACCGTGTCAGGTACGCCACCTGAAGGCGCTCCGACTACGGGCACCGACGAAATCGACACGTCCATTCCACAGAACCCGGCAATGACCGTGAACAAGCAGTCTTCGGCGGTCACCCTCGAGGCCGACGTCGAGATTGAGTTCACCTTCGAAGTGGCAAACACCGGCGATGTCACGCTCACTGACCTATCGATCGATGACCCGCTGGCCAACCCCGTGATCTGTCCAGTCACCGAACTCCAGCCCGGCGAGCAGACGACGTGCCGGGCCTATTACACCGTTACCCAAGACGACGTAAATGCCAACCAGGTGACCAATACGGCAACCGTTACTGCGCAGCCGCCAATCGGCCCACCAGTCGTCACCGAAGGCACCGAAATCGTCGAAGGGTCTCCGGACCCGTCGATCAATGTAGACAAGACGGCAGGGGAGGGCATCTTTGCGCTGGGCTCGACCATCGACTACTTCTTCGCCATTACGAACACCGGCAACCTCACGTTGGTCGATGTCTTCGTTGACGATCCAACCATTGGCCCAGTGACCTGCCCGGCAACAACGCTTGATCCGGGTGATGTCACGATCTGTACCGGCACCCATGTGGTTGACCAAGACGACGTCGACGCCGGGGCAATCTCGAACTCGGCCACTGTTCAGGGCACGGATCCTGACGGCAATGTGTTGGGCGACCAGGATACGGAGATCACCGATATCGAACAGGTCGTCTCCGTATCACTCGACAAGCAGGCGCCTCTGGGAACTCTCACGGTGGGCGAGACAGTCACGTATCCGTTCTCGGTCTCGAACACGGGAACGGTCACATTGACAGACGTGCGCATCGATGACCCCTTGGCCGCCCCCGTCATCTGCGACGTGACCACACTGGGCCCCAACGAGTCGACCACGTGCACCGGCACCCATGTCGTCACCCAAGCCGAAGTGAACGCAGGCGAGATCGTAAATGTGGCTACCGCTACCGGCGACTCGGCATCGGTCTCCACGTCGGGCACCGATACCGAAATTACCCCCGTTAGCCAAGCGCCCGATCTGACTATCGCCAAGAGCGGGCCCACCCGCCCGGCAATGCTCGGCGAGACGCTGCTGTACCAAGTGACGATCACCAACACTGGCGACGTGTCGCTAACAGACCTATCGGTCGACGACCCACTCACGACCGACGAGGCCTGTCCACGAACCAGCCTCGAACCAGGCGACTCCATGATCTGCACTGCGTCCTACGTGGTGCAACAATCCGACCTGGACGCGGGTGAAATCATGAACAATGCCACCGCTACCGCCACGATCCCCGACGGTTCACAGATCGGCGACGAGGGTGAACACACCACACCTGCCGAGCAGATTCCAGGCATCACCGTTGACAAGGAATCTACGGTCGCATCGCTGATTGCTGGCGAACCAATTGCGTACAGCTTCGTCGTCGCCAATGTCGGCACGGTAAGCCTGACCGGAATCGAGATTGCTGACCCACTCGTGCCAAATGTGAGCTGCAGTACAACCTCGCTCGCACCCCTCGAAGTCGCGGTGTGCACAGGTACCTATACCGTCACTCAGGCCGACGTCGACCGCGGCGAGGTCCTCAACGAGGCATCGGTGTCGGCCGTGCCGCCAGTTGGTGACCCGATTGTCGACACGGACCGGGAGACCACAGCCTTCGTTTCGAACCCTGGTCTTACCTTGACCAAGCTTGCGCCGACCGGCTTGCTGGCTGTTGGCGAGACGCTCTCCTGGACCTTCGAGCTATCGAACCAGGGCAACGTGACGCTGTCGGACCTCGCTGTTAATGACCCGACCGCCGGAGCGGTTACGTGTTCGTCGTCGGTCGTTGCCCCGGGAACAACGGTGCTCTGCACAGCCACTTCGGTCGTGGAACAGGCCGACGTGGATGCCGGTGAGATCATCAACGTGGCGACCGCATCGGCGTCGGACCCGTCAGGCACGACGGTTCAAGCCGTTGGCTCGGTAACTCAACAAATCGAGCAGACACCAGCGCTCACGGTGACCAAGACAACCGATGCTGAGCTGGTCGAAGTCGGCGACGCCGTTGTCTACGACATCACAGCGACAAACTCTGGAAACGTAACGTTGACGAATGTGATCGTGAGCGATCCTCTCGCACCCGTTACCTGTCCGATCGTCTCGCTGTTGCCAGGAGAGATGCTCAGCTGTCGTGCGGCCTTGACCGTCACCCAAGAGATGGTGAACGCGGGCAGCATTGTGAACACGGTGACCGTCCGAGCAGGTTCCCAGACGGGAATCCCAATCGAGCAGGCGGGAACTTCGACAGTTAGCGCTCAGGGATTCGCAGAGCTCACCGTTGAGAAGCAGCAGCCCAACGTTGCCTTGCGACTGGGGGTCGTTGCCCAGTACTCCATCGTCGTAACGAACACCGGACTGGTCGACTTGACCAATATCGACGTGGTCGACCCGCTTACGCCAAGCGTTGACTGTCCTTCGACAACGCTAACGATGGGCGAGTCGATGACTTGTTCGACCCTGTACACCGTGACCCAGGCCGATGTAAGTCGCGGCGAGGTTCGCAATACCGCTACGGCGACCGCCAACGGTCCAACCGGCCAGCGTCCCGTTGGGACTGATGTCGTTGAAACGACCGTCGAGAGCACGCCAGTGACCACGTACATTCCCCCTCTTGCGCTCGAACCAATCGCCGAGATTGTGACCCAGGAAGAACCGCCCGAGCTCCTTGCATTGCCGGCACCAGAACCCGTTGCCGATGGCCCGCCGCTCGCACAGACTGGAACCGAAGCGCTGTCGTTGACGGCACTCGCCATGATGTTGCTTGTCATTGGTGGCTTTGCGATTCTGAGCGTGCGCCGCAGGCGAGCCCATCCAGATGCCGACTATTCATCTAGCTGATTGTTATTGCTCCGCTCTCGGTTCGGGCTGACAATGCTCTGATTGGTACGGTTGCGCAATCATGACCAACCGCTCCGAATCAATCAGCCGATGACGGCAACGGTTGGCGTGATCGCAAACCCCCGATCGGGTAAAGACATTCGTCGACTGGTCGCTCATGCCCCGGCCCCGAGTGATACGAGTCGGGTGGCCGATCTTCGTCGTGTTGTTGTTGGTGCCGCCGAGGGCGGCGCCAGTCGGGTCTTGGTGGCGCTCGACGCTCAAGGGTTGGCGGCACGAGCTGTCGCAGGTCTCGACGTCGAAGTCGAGTTGGTAGATGTGGATCCCGAAGGCAACGGGAACGACACTGCTCGAGTAGCTGCCGAGATGCGAGACCGTGGCGCCCAAGTGCTGGCCGTGCACGGAGGCGACGGCACACATCGCCAGGTATGTCGGGGCTGGCGAGACGCCCCGATCGTTGCCATCTCCGGCGGAACAAACAACGCCTTTCCCCAGATGATCGAGCCGACTGTGGCGGGAGCTGCCGCTGGTCTAGCTGTCGCCGGAGGTTCGGCGCTCGAAGAACTGATTGCCTATCAGTGCTTGGTAATCGATGTCGACGTCGAGGGGAACCCGGTCGACCTAGCCCTCGTTGATGTTGCTGTGTTGCGTGGCGATGCCGGTGGCAGCCCAAGTCTGTGGAGTCTCGACGGAGTCGATCAGGTCTTTGCCGCAGTTGCAGAACCATGGTCGGTTGGCATCTCGGCATTTGCCGGCCTCGTTGCACCGACAGGCCGCACCGATGACCGCGGCGTGCTCCTCGATCTTGACCCCCAGGCGTCGCGGCGAGTGCGGGCGCCTATAGCTCCAGGCCACTATGTGGAAGCCGGCTTGGCCTCGGTGTCGGTGGTCGACGTAGAACAGTCGGTAGCGGTACGGGGCCCAGCGACCTTCGCCGTCGACGGCGAACGAGCGGGATACCTCGCCACCGAAACATGGGGCTCGCTCACCCTGCGACGCAACGGGCCCCGCGTTATTGATATCCGTCGCACGTTCTCGCTTGCAGTACAGCGCGGACACTTTTACCGCGAAATCTCGAAAGGAACCTGATGGCTGTTGAATTCACCATGCCAAAACTCGGTCTCACGATGACCGACGGCACGATCCGTGAATGGCTCGTCGCCGAAGGCACGATGGTCCAGGCGGGTGATCCGGTCTTGGTCATCGAGACGGACAAAGTCGAGACCGAGGTCGAGGCCCGCGAAACCGGCGTGCTTTCTATCACCGGTGTTGTCGGTGAGAACTACGAATGTGGCGCCGTGATCGGCCAGCTGCTCGCCGACGGTGAGACCGCGAGCGCAGGTCCCGCTCCGGCGGCAGCGGCAGTCGCCGCCCCAGCCCCAGCCCCAGCCCCAGCGGCAGCTGCTGCGGTTCCGCCTGCTGCGGTTCCGCCTGCTGCGGTTCCGCCTGCTAACCAAGCGCCAGCAGCGGCAACGGCCGTGGGCTCGGAGCTGACCGACATTGCGGCGCGCGGCGAAGGAGGCCGGATTCTGGCGTCGCCGATGGCTCGGGCTGCGGCTCGGGACCTTGGTATCGATCTGAGGCATATTGCTGGCACCGGCCCCAACGGCCGAATCGTGGCCGACGACGTCGCAATCTTCGCGGCCGCCCCGCCTGCGGTGGCACTGGCTGGTGTTGCACCAGCTTCCACAACCGACGTGGCCACCCGGGGCGAAGACGGTCGGGTTCTGGCGTCGCCGATGGCTCGGGCTGCGGCTCGGGACCTTGGTATTGATCTGAGCCGTATTGCTGGCACCGGCCCCAACGGCCGAATCGTGGCCGACGATGTTGCGGCTTATGCTGCCGCGCCGCCAACACCAGCGCCCGTTGCTGCGCCAACTGCCGCCGCCGTGCCGGCGAACGTCGCGTCAGGAGCGGGCATAGCTGCTACCGGCGGTGCCCGCATGCTGGCCGAACTCCTTGGCCTGGACTTGCGTATGGTTCCTGCGGCATCGCCGGGAGCGAGGGTCACCCGCGAAGATGTCGCAGCTTGGGTCCGCCAGCAGCTCGCGTCGAGCAATGGCTCGGCTCACATGGCACCGTCGGCTCAGAGCGAGCCAGCAACAGCCGCCCCGCTGCTGCAGGAGCCCTCGAAGCTGGTTCCACTCCGAGGTATGCGGGGCGTCATCGCCGAGCGTATGCATACATCGCTTCAGGAGATGGCTCAGTTGACGCTCAGCGTCGACGTGAACATGACTGCAGTGAGTGCTGAACGGGCCCGGCTTCGCCAAGAAGACAATGTGGTGCCGGGTTACACAGCCTGGGTGATTGCTGCAGCTTCGCGAGCGCTCGTTGACCATCCGTGCGCCAACAGCCAGGTCACCCCCAATGGCGTTGCTCACCTGCCCGAAATTCACCTGGGTGTTGCCGTAGCGCTCGACGACGGGCTGATCGTTCCCGTGATCCACAATGCAAATACGCGCCCGGTCGAAGACCTGCACGAAGCTGTCGCCGACCTGGCGGGCCGAGCTAGACAAGGCAAGCTGGCGCTGAGCGAACTCGAAGGCGGCACATTCTCGGTCACTGCTTTGGGCATGTTCGGCGTCGACATGTTCACGCCAGTCATCAATCCGCCAAATAGCGCAATCTTGGGCGTAGGTCGGCTCCGTACGGACACGCAATGGAACGATGGCGAGCCGTCACCAGTAACCGTGATGACGCTCAGTCTTACTTGGGACCACCGGGCGTTCGACGGGGCACCAGCTGCAGAGTTCGCGCAATCGATCGTGCAGTACCTCGAAGACCCGCGTCAGCTCCTTTGAAGGCTGCCAAGCCCGGCTTTGGCGAACTGTTAGCCCGCGACAACGTCACCGAGGTGTGCGAGCTGCGTTCGCCACGCCTGGGATTCATGGCCTATCACGGTGGGCAGCTCGAAAAAGTCACCGACATAGTCGCCAGCGCGGCGGCCGAAGCGTCCGGCAGCTCGTACTACGGGGTGTTGCAAACCGATGATGACAGCGTGGTGCACCTTCCCTCAAAGACGGTCGCTCCGTCGGAGTCACCGCAGCTCGCAGAGTTCCTTGGACACGTCGACGCCGTGATAACCGTGCATGGGTATGGCCGGAAACGGCTGTGGCATTCGTTGTTGCTTGGCGGCCGGAATCGGGAGCTCGCTCATCATGTGGCCCGGCATCTGCGGCGCCGCCTTCCTGACTACGACATCGTTGATAGCCAGTCGGCGATTCCGCGAGAACTCGCCGGTATGCACCCTGCGAACCCGGTCAACTTGCCACCGTCATGTGGGGTACAGATCGAACTGCCAGCCACGGTTCGGTGGAACCGGCGCGGCCGTCACTGGAGCGACATGGGCTCTGACGGTCGAGCCCCTCAGGTCGACGCTCTCATCCATGCACTTACCGAGGCCGCGCAAGAGTGGACACCGCTCGAAGGTGGCAAGTAAAGACAACAGAAAGCCTGTGTTGCAGTCACTTTCGCAGATCGTCATATTTCAAGGGAATTGGCGTGGGTTGCGACCGGGTTTCGGATACAGCTCTCTCGTCAATGTGCTGGAATGAGAAGGACATGACACCGTCCCCCCAAATGTTACGCCTCGGTCTTGCCGCAATCGCCCTGTGCCTGATTGCGTCGGCGTGTGGCGGTAGCGACGGTGTCGATGCCGCCTTGGTCGACCCGATCGAAACCAATGACGGGAACGTGCTCGTCAAGCCACCCGATGTGCTCGAAGGCAACCCCGAGCCATCGCCCCAGCCGGTGCTGGATCTGCCAGACCCGGTCGAAGGTCTTGATGACACCCCGTTGGTGGTGTACGAATACTTCGACGGAACGGCTGGTTCGACCGCAGAATTTCGGGGTCGTCCGACTGTACTCAACTTCTGGGCCAGCAACTGCGCCGCATGTGTTGCCGAGATGCCCGAGTTCGAAGAGATCTACCAAGCACTCAAAGACGACGTCGACTTCATTGGTGTGAACACCGCAGATATCAGCCGTGACTCGGCGGTAGCGCTCGCCGAACAAACCGGCGTGACCTACCCGCTCGTCGATGATGCTGACTCCAGCATGTTCGGCGCCTTCCGCGGATTTGCCATGCCAACCACGGTGTTCCTGAATCCGCAAGGGCAAATAGCCGGCGTGTGGACGGGATCACTAACCGGCGAGAAGCTGCAAGAATTGATAGTGGAGAGCATTTCTCCGGGGAGTGGTTCCTGATGTTTAGTCTTTCGCTTGCGGTGCCCTTCTCACTTGGCATCGTTGCCGCGTTCAACCCGTGCGGGTTTGCCATGTTGCCGGTCTACGTGTCGTTTTTCCTGGGCAACGAGTCCGACGACGACGCCAACGTTGCCCGCAACATTATTCGGGCACTCAAAGTTGGGGCTGTGCTCACCCTTGGCTTTGTGTTCGTGTTCGGAACCTTTGGCATTCTCCTCACCACACTGCTCGAGAACTTGCCAATCTTGAAGTACATCCCCTGGGTCACGTTCATTTTGGGGCTGCTGCTTGTCCCACTGGGCATCGCCATGCTCTTTGGTTATGACCTCAAGATCAACACGCCGCGAATGGAGAAGGGTGGCGAGTCCGGCGAGCTCGTGTCGATGTTCTTGTTCGGTGTCAGTTACGCGGTGGTGTCGCTTGGCTGCACGATTGGGCTGTTCCTGCCCAACGTGATTGGCACGTTCACCCGCGATGGCTGGTTCGATGGTGTCGCGACCTTTCTGGCCTACGCCATGGGAATGGGTGCGGTGATCATGACGCTCACGGTCGGCATGGCCATGGCCAAGACTTCGATCGCAACCAACATGCGCAAAATCCTGCCGTGGATCGGGCGTATTAGTGGCGTGCTCATGACGCTTGCGGGCGCATACCTCGCCGTCTATGGCTGGTGGGAAATCCAAGTATTCCGCGGCAACTTCACGGAGAACAGTTTGGTGTCGTTCTTCGAAGGTTTCCAGACCGAGGTCCAACAATGGATCAACGAGACCGAGCCTGCTCGCCTCGGCGCCGGGCTCCTGATTATCATTGGCGCAGCTTTGTTGAGGGCGCTGTGGAGCCAAATCAATCAGCAGGCTCGCTACGGCGGACTCGCTGCGCTTGGTGGCGCCTGGTCGTTGCTTGAGTTCGTCAAGGTTTGGCAAGGGGAGCGGGCGAACCTGTTCATACTGCCGACCATTCGCACCATCGTCGACATTCCCGAGCGGATCTCGAACTGGTGGAGCACGGTCATCGACTTTGTTCCCTACGCATTCGAGCGCATGATCGATTTCTTTCAGTGGGCCGGGATCTCCATCTTTGGTGGCACTCATGTGGGCACGACCACCGAAAATCCGTGGCGCTGGGCCGTGCTGGGCGAGATGATCGTGCTCGCCATGATCTGTTTCACGATCTACTTCAAATGGGGAAAGAGCTACTTTGCGACCCGAGCTGACGACGCCGAGATCGGTTCTGTCGTTGGCGAATCTGAACCGCTCGCGTCTGCCAGCGTCTAGCGGATCAGATTGGCGAACTGTGCAGAGGAGACGATGGGCCCGCTGGAGTTGCGGCTCCAGCACCAATTGCAGCCTCGGTCGCGGCTACGCCCGGGCTCGCAGTCACTGGCCTTGAATCACCGAGCGCTACCGTTATTTGCCGGAGTTTGATCGCCTTCGGCCTCTACTCGCTGGGAGTGAACAGAAGTCGCCAGCGTCGCCGCTAAACCGCAGCAACCTAAGCACTACTGGGGAGCGGGCGCTCGTCCTAAGCGGCACGCCCGCCCCAGTATGTACTTGTTTGTTAGCTGCAGCGAGTGAGCCCGCTTATGCGGTACGGAGCAGCGATACCAGGCGCTCCGGCACAGCGATGGTCGGAAACTCGTCCTCGGGACGAGCGACCTTGGGGGGACGGCCTCGGCGGCGCTTGTTCGTGAGAACCTTGCCGTTGAGGAATAGTTGTCCGCCCCACACGCCGTATGGCTCGTGGCGCTCAAGAGCGCCCTCGAGGCAGTCGGCCATCACCGGGCACTCCGCACAAATGCGCTTTGCGACAGCGATGTCTTGCAGCTCCTCACTGAAGAAGGTTGCCGCCAGGTTGCCCTCGACGCTTGCGCAACGTGCGTCGATTCGCCAGGGCTCTTGACCCGTGATTTGGTCTTCGTTGATCGTCGTAATCATGACGGTCTCTCTTGGTAATAAGTGTGGTTAGGAAAGTTGGGGACAAGGCAAGGTGCTTCGTGGGGAAAAGCAAGAAAGCCGCCGGACTGAGTCCGGCGGCTTACAAGAGTTCGATTGCTACACGTTGTTACGTGAGCATCTCCTGAAGCCGCCGTTCATATGGCTTGCCGTGGGTGCAAATAGCGGTTGGGTGCACCGACGGCACGGCATTCCAAGCGGTGTTACCAAACGCAGTGTTGGTAAAGCCAGTGGTGCCATTGGTGCCAGTGGTCGAGACGCCCGGGTTCGCCAACGCAGCGCATGCGTCGCCAGATACAGCGACGCGCGGGGCCGTAGCGTTGACACGCTCGGTGTAGGCACGAAGTTGCTGCATCATGGGAGAACTCCTCGGTCGGGGACGAATACAAGACAACAGTGTTTGTGCTGCTCTGTCAAACGATTAAACCCAAGAAGGTCCGTTTGTCACATTTGGCCGGGCAACATCGCTGGACTCAGGCGCGGGCCCTCAGCGGCCGATATCGCTGTAATTGCAGCGATCTAGGCCTCTACACGCGCTGCTACGCCGCCAAGCGAAATTCTTCTGTATGACAACTCGAAGTCTGGGTCAGACCCCGAGTTCCACTACAGCCCGGGGTTGGTGAAGTGGAGGAGTCCGTCGACCCATACGGCATTGAGTTCGCCGTGATCACGCAAATGATCGAGGTGTGCGTAGGTTTCGCTCTCGGCCATGCCGCCCCAGGAACGTTCCCTAAACGCTTGCTTCATATACGCGTTCACGCTGGCACTTTCGAGTTCTTGGGCTGCGGTCCGGAAGTCGTCGAGACGTTCGAGATGATGGCCACAAATGCTGTCAGCGCGGCCGGTCAGATCGGTGAACGGGTTGCCATGTGCTGGCATAGCCAAGGTGACATCTTTGTAGTCGTGCATGCGCTGCAACGAGTCCATGAACTTGCGCAGCGGTTCTTCTCCGTCGGCGAATCCGCTGATGTGGGGCGTGATGGTCGGCAATACATGGTCGCCGGTGAGCATCAGGCCCTCTTCGGCGTCGTATAGGCACAGGTGATCAGCGGTGTGACCAGGTGTGTGCACCGCAACCCATGGCCGGCCGGCGAGCGTAATCTGCTGAGAGTCGGCAAGCGCAATATCGGGGCGAGGGGCTTGAGGGAAGCCGATGCCGGAGCCGATGCCGAGCTTCTGCCAATGATCGACGACTTCGGTGGGCGGCTCTGACCAAGTTCCCCACGGGGTCACGCGGCCAAAGCCGGTCTCGCCGCGGCCGACCTTGACTTCGCCGTCGATGTCGATGAATTCGGCATCGTCGTCGATGTCGGGCGGTGCCATGCGGTTCATGAGATCACGGTGCCCAACGATCTTGGCGCCGGCTTCTTCTCGCAGCCGTTCCGCGCCCCCGTAGTGGTCATAGTGCGAGTGGGTGACGATCACGGTGTGTACGTCGCCCACGCTGTAGTCGGCGCGCTTGAGTCGATCGACGAGTGCGGCCCAGGCCGTTTCGCCAGGCAAACCTGGGTCAACGAGTGCAACGCCGTCGCTATCTTGAAGCATGTAGCAGTTCACGTGGCCGAGCCCGGGCAACTGCACCGGGAGCTGGCTGCGAAGTACACCAGGCGCCAGCTCGGTGATTTCGTTGGTTGCCGGGTTCTTCTCAGAACGCTCGGGCCGGGTGTCTTGAATGGGGGCTTGGTGGTTCATGTGGTGATGTAGCTCAGGTGGTTTCTTGTGCAGGCTCGGGAGCGGCAAAGACCGCAGAGCGCCAGTATTTGAGTTCTTCGAGGCTTTCGCGAATGTCGTCCATGGCCCGATGACCGCCGTCTTTGCGGGGGACTGTGGCTAAGGATTCGGGGTACCACCGGCGGGCGAGTTCTTTGATGGTTGAGACGTCGACAGACCGGTAGTGCAGGAACTCCTCGATCTCGGGGAGGCTCGTTGCCAAGAAGCGACGATCGGTGCCGATCGAGTTGCCACACAGCGGAACCGTGCGAGCTTCGGGGATGTGTTCTTGCAAGAAGGCCATGGTCTGTTGACCGGCTTCTTCGAGCGAGATGGTCGAAGCTTTGATCTGTTCGAGCAGGCCGCTCGTGGTGTGCATGTTGGTCACGAAGTCGTCCATGGCCGCCAACTCGTCGTCGGTGGCGTGCACGATCAGATTCGGGCCTTCGGCGATCAGGTTGAGTTCGTCGTCGGTGATCAAGGTGGCGATCTCGACGATCACGTGCCGAGCCGGGTCAAGCCCAGTCATTTCGAGATCCATCCACGCAAGCATTCAGACAACCGTACCGGCCTGGGCCTTGTCGCTCCCATTCTGTGCCTCGGTACTAGGCCACATGGTCGGTAGTGTGCGGCGGTGCTCAATATTCCCGTTATCCGCGAAGATGCGGAACTCGATCTTCCTGCCCACGCGACTGCTGGCGATGCCGGTGTCGACTTGCGGGCGTCAGCCGACGTTGTGTTGGCTGCCGCAGGTGGACGGGCGCTGGTTCCAACAGGGATCTCGATCGCCATCCCCGACGGCTATGCCGGCTTCATTCAGCCCCGAAGTGGGTTGGCCTATAAACACGGTGTCACGGTTCTGAACACTCCCGGGCTGATCGATAGCGGCTACCGAGGCGAGCTCAAGGTGCTGCTGGTCAATACCGACCCGACCCAAGAGTTTCAGGTCAAGCGGGGCGAGCGCGTTGCCCAACTCGTCATTCAGGCCTACGAGCAGGTCAACTTCGTTGAAGTGACCGATTTACCTGACTCCGCTCGTGGTCTCGGCGGATTCGGTTCGACGGGCACCAAGTAACGAGGTGCCCGCCAGCCCGCTAGATCTCGAAGTGAATGGTGCAGGCTGACTTGGTTGTCGAATGGTCGAACGAGCGTGTCTTTTTGGCGCCAAGTTTGCTCAGGGTCGTCGCCATCTTCTTTGATGGCGAGGCGCATCCTTTGCCGACAAGCGTGACCGTGACCGTGTCCTCGTGAACCAACATCTCCAACGAGATCATTGTCGCCGACCCGCTATTGAGCAGTGCCACGCTGGCGGTGACCATGCTGTTCAGGCTCGCAATGGCCTTCTTGGGCAGATCGCTGCGGGCTGCCGTCTTGGCAGCCGCCTTGTGAATGGCGGGCGCGTAGAGATCACCCCCGGGAAGCTGCACACGTATGGCTTTGTCGGTCACCGACTAGCAGTCTGCCACGGCGGTGCTTTGGACCGTGCGCATTCACAGTGTCTGCGTTGGAAGAGTGTCTCATGGCGTTGAAGATTGATACTCCAAGATGGGAATGGCGCGGCCATCTTTGGGCGCACATGATCAGCGACATGAGTCTCGACGAGCTGCATAAGGCGGCCCGCGATCTCAACTTGCGCTACGTGGCTTTTGGGCGCGATCACTACGACGTGCCCGACGTGTTGTGGCCCCAAGCCTGCCAAGTAGCGGAGTTAGTGGACCCCCGTGACATCGTCCGGTCTTTACGCAAGTCGGGTTTGCGGGTGCCGGGCGGAAAGCCAAAGAAGAGCTGGCGTAGAGTCGACGCACTGCCCGAGCGGTTCGCACAGTCCGAAGTTGGAGAGTGGCTCGACCAGGTTCGGGCGGCCTTCGACGAGGTCGCGATCGAGGTGTTGGTGCGCCCAACCGAACTTGTGGTGCTCCACCTGATTCGCACGCCCGATCGACCCGATCTCGGCAGCGTCGACGATCACCCGCCCGCCGGTCACGTGGTTCACACCGTTGCCGACAATCGCTACTCCCTAGAACTCGTACTCCCCTGGGACGAGCAGTACTGACCTAGAAGGACTGTCGATGTGGTGGCTCCAAGACAGCGTTTCGGTCAGGTATGAGCCGAAAGGCGGACTACTCAGCAGCCTTCGGGGGCGCGGTCGATGATGCCGATGCGGCCGCTTCGGTAGCGGACAACGCGGTCTTCCTCGAGTTCGAAGATGATTCGGAAGTCGCGATCGCCCGGGTCGGTCGGGGTGAAGGTAGCAACCTGTGCGCCGTCGCCGGCAGTCTCGACAGTGAGCCGGTCGCCAAGCTGGCTTCGTAGCTCCTCGAGGGTGTTGCCAAGGCCGAGTTTGGATGGCGTGCGGATATCGGGATGTTCGATGTCGAGGCGCTCGATGAATCCGTCGACTACCCACAGAGTGACGCCGTCGGGGCCGTCAGACGGTGTGACTCGGTAGCAGGTGCCGCTGCCCGAGGGGAGTTCGACCCAGTCCGTCGATGCGGCTACGGCGGCGTCTTCGGGACTCATGCCGAAGAAAACCTCGTCGATCCCGACCGTGGTGACCTTGGACGAGTTCGTGAATGCAGTCGTAAGTAGCACCGAGGACGGAGTCGGCGCTTCGAGCGGTTCGGGCGTCGAGGTTGGCAACGCGGTTGCACTTGGCAGCGGAGTGCTGGTCGGAATGACGAGCGCCGTAGCGGTCGCCGCGGATTCGGCGCGATCGGTCGTGCTGGGCTGGTCTTGTGTGGTTTCGGTGCTGTCGTTCTCGGCGCGAGCGCTTGCCTCAGGGTCGGTGCCACCAGCACCATCGCTCCCGCCTCCGCAAGCAGCAAGAACAACGACCAGCGCGAAGACCAAGGCCACCACGTGGGCGATCCGGGTAGATGGACGCAATTGAAACCAACTCACCTGGCCACGGTAGAGCATGAAACCGAGCGTTTCGGGCCGGGGCAGCGCAATCGGGATCGCAGAGGTTCCTTCGGTAGTGAGTACGCGTCGCGGCGTTCAGGACCTAGCCTCTCGATGTGCTGCTTTGTCTGTCGCGTATTGTCTCTGTTATGACGGCCTTGCTCATCGTGGCAATCCTGGCCACGGCGTGTGGTTTGGTCGCAGGCGATGATGCTCTAGTGGTGGCTGCGCCAGAAGTAACGGCCCCGGCGTTGCTTCCGTTTCCGGATGAGTCTGGCGCGCTCGCTGAGGAGCCCGCTGGTACATCGGTGGAGCTTGCGCCGACGGCCGCGGTGCCTACGGCCGAGTCGGTCGCTCCAACAGCGACGGCAGTACCCGATGTGTTGTCCTGCTTGTCGACTCGACGGCGAGTCGCACAGGTCCTGTTGCCGTTGGTATTTCAGCCCGAATTGGCTGGCGCTCGAGTGTTCGCACAGGACGGCGAGCTGGGTGCTATCGGGCTATTGGGCGAGCCCGACGATCAGCTGAAAAGCGAACTGCAGGCGCTGCAAGATGCGGCGTTTCTGCCGGTCATGGTGGCAAGCGATGAGGAAGGCGGCTCAGTGCAGCGTCTGCGCTTCCTGCTTGGTCCAATCCCGTCGGCTGCGGCCAGCACTCAAGAGAAGACACCCGAGGAAGTGCGAAATCAGTGGGTCGAGTACGGCTCACGAGTTCGTGACCAAGGGATCCATGTCGTGTTCGGCCCGGTGCTCGATGTCGGGTCAGGCCCCGGTATCGAGAGTCGTTCCTTTAGTGCGGACCCGGCGATCGTGACTGCTTATGGCCGAGCGGTTGCCGACGGGTTGATCGAGGCTGGCGTGATGCCGGTCTTCAAGCATTTTCCAGGTCACGGACGCGGCAGTGCGGACTCCCACCTTGAGCTGCCGAGCACGCCGTCGCTCGATGAGTTGCGCACGAGCGACCTGGTGCCGTACTTCGAGCTGCTGACGAATTCCGCGTATAGCGAGCAGGCGGCGGTAATGGTCGGACATTTGGCTGTACCCGGACTGAGTGGTGAACTGCCAACGAGCTTGTCGCCGGAGACCATCACGGGCCTGTTGCGAAGCGAATTGGGCTTCGGTGGTCTGGTGTTCAGCGACTCGATCAGCATGCAAGCGATCGTCGATGGTTACGGAACGCTCGAAGCATTGGAGCTGTCTCTGCGGGCTGGTACCGATGTGATCATTCTTGGGTCACTCGCTGATCTGACACCGGCGCTTGATCACTTGTCTCTGCTTGCCGAAGCTGATGCGGGCTTTGGCGCAATCATCGATAATCGGGCCGCCCGGGTTCTGGCCGCGAAAGGCCAGTCAAATTTCTGCACTGGCGCTCAATAGCGAACAGGCAACTAGCTCGATAGGTAGAAGTAGATCACCAAGGCGAAGCAGATTGCGGCCACGGTGAAGTAGGCGACAGTGATCCAGTCTGTGCCTGTCGCTGGCTTGGGTGGGACCTGCTCCGCTGCGGCACTAAAGACTCCGCCGCCCGCAGTGGCTGAGCCGACATTGGCGCTGCCAAGCGCGATATCGACGTTGTCGTCAGCTGCTGGAGTGGTCGCACCAATGGTCTCAAAGAAGGAGTGAGCGGCGTCGTCATCGTCGTCGTCTAGATCGAGGTCATCGTCGTCATCGTCGTCATCGTCTAGATCGAGATCATCATCGTCGTCATCGTCTAGATCGAGGTCATCGTCGTCGTCTAGATCGAGGTCATCGTCATCGTCGAGATCATCATCATCGTCGTCGAGATCGAGGTCATCGTCATCGTCGTCTAGATCGAGGTCATCGTCATCGTCATCGTCGTCTAGATCGAGGTCATCGTCATCGTCGTCTAGATCGAGGTCATCATCATCGTCGTCTAGATCGAGGTCGTCGTCGTCGTCGTCGAGATCGAGGTCATCGTCATCGTCGAGGTCGGGGACATCTTCGTCGTTGTC
>Ga0114956_1001445_pt1 | contig 18667 bp, 13 predicted proteins | sample MaitaG_FD_87304 | JGI IMG/M metagenome (GOLD analysis project Ga0114956, IMG submission 87304) | Marine algal microbial communities from Maine, USA - Maine_Asex2 metaG | ecosystem: Host-associated > Algae > Red algae > Unclassified | place: Maine, USA | collected 2015-01-05 | reverse complement strand
GAACATGCCGAAGGCGAGCTTGCCGCCGGCGGACACCACGGTGAACCTGAACATTCAATGCCAAAGAGTGTTGGTGCCTTCTTCAGCATTTACTACTGCATGACTGGCTTGCACGCGATTCACATTATTGGTGGAGTCGTGGCGTTGGCTTGGATTTACTATCGTTCTCAACAGGGACACTGGCGAGAAGATTATTTTGGGCCCGTTGACTATGTCGGTTTGTATTGGCACTTGGTCGACTTGATCTGGATTTACCTGTTCCCATTGCTCTATCTGATTGATTGAAAACCATGTCTGACCATTCACACGATCACCCCACATTCAATCACGCGGCCCCGCTGCCGTTGTTGTTTATTGTCTTCGGGTCACTTATTTTCCTGACGATCGCCACCGTCGTGACGTCGAACATCGAACTGGGCGAATTTGGATTCATCGTTGCGATGGTCATCGCGACAATGAAAGCGTTCCTCGTCTGTGCATTTTTCATGCACATGTGGTGGGATAAAAGCCTTAACATTTTGGTGTTCTTCTCGTCATTGATCTTCGTCAGCCTGTTTGTCGGCATGACATTGCTTGACACAGGCAGCAACATGGAGAGCGTCGACGCGTTTCCAACAACCGAAGATTCCTCGTTGTCGACCACGGAGTACTAACGGTTATTTGATGGGAGAACTGTCGCTCGTTTTAGCTCAGCTACGATCATGCTCAAACCATCACTCACCATGAACCCATCGCGCCGGGAACACTATCAAGCAAAATTTGTGTTCTTGCTGTTTCTGGCATCCTTAGGCATGTTCTTCATCGGCAGTCTGATCACGTACCTGACGATCCGGCAACAGGCGTTCAACCCGATTCCTGACGCGGTGCCGGGGTCGATTCTGGACAAAGGACCTGAGGTCTACCAAACGCTTCAGATACCGATGTCGTTTTGGATCAGCACGATTGCGTTGATCTTCGTCAGCTTCTTCCTCCAGCGTGCTTGCTGGACGATTCACCGTGAGCGACAAAGCGAATTCCAGCGTTGGTTGTTGCTGTCTTGGGTGGCGGCCTTGGCCTTCACCTTTATTCAAGGATTTGGACTGGCTCATCTTCTGACGCAGCATTTCAGTGTCTCCGACGGTTCGATGAAGGTTTACGGCATGTCTTTCGCGCTGTCGCTGATCCACGCGTTGCATGTTCTTGGCGGGATGGCATTTCTGGGCTTTGTAATCTATCAGGCCCGTCGAGAGCGTTACGACCACGAACGCCATTTTGCCGTCGACAATTGTGCGAATTACTGGCACTTTCTGGACGTTGTTTGGGTCTGCATGTTGGCAGTTTTCCTGTTGGCCAAGTAGCCCCAAGACGCAGCACTTCAGCAGCACTTCAGCAGCACATAACCTTTTAGGCGTCATAGGATTTCACTTCCCATTTCAAGGCACGATTCCGCTTCAGTTTTGGAAATCAATTTTCTTGCTACTTGGAATCAATTGAACTATAAAATTACCTTGGAAAAACATATTCGGACCTTTCGTAAATTCGAAGTCATCATCTTATATTTGGAAATACTATGACCATTCCCGATTCGCAGCACCAGAGCTCAACCAGCAAATCATCGCGCAGGAATTTCCTCAAGGCCTCCGGCGTCGCCGCAACGACTCTCGCCGTGCCTTCCATTTGGGTTCCTAAAACAGCTTCGGCCGAAGCACCCAAGTCTCCTAACGGTCGACTGAACGTTGCCGCCATTGGCACCAGCATCTATGCCGATCGTTACACCGGCGACGGTGACCATCCCGGTCGCGGCGCGGTCGTCGGACATCAAGCGGGCAAGCTGGGCCAAATGGTGGCCGTGGCCGACGTGAACAGTCGCAACGCAGAATTCTTCGCCAAAGACTACGACGGTAACTGCAAAGTCTACAAGGACTACCAAGAGGTGCTCGCGCGCGAAGACATCGACGCCGTCACCATCGGCACACCCGATCACTGGCATGCGAAGATTGCCATCGACGCGTTGCGGGCTGGCAAGCACGTCTACTGCGAAAAACCTCTTTCGTTGACCATCAAGGAAGGACGCCAAGTCTGTAAGGTTGCCAAGGAGTCCGATCGCACCTTCCAAGTCGGATCTCAACAACGCAGCGAATTTAAACAGGTTTTCTTGAAAGCGGTTGCGATTGCGCAATCGGGCATGCTGGGCGACAAGCTTGATTGCCTCATCAGTGTTGGCCAAGGCGAAAAAGGCGGTCCCTTTAAAAATATGCCAACTCCCGATCACATCGATTGGGACATGTGGCTGGGATCGACGCCCGAAGTTCCTTATTGCCCCGAGCGTGGAGATTACGATTTTCGCTGGTGGCTGGAGTACAGCGGCGGACAAGTCACCGACTGGGGAGTCCATCATGGTGACATCGCAATGTGGGCGATGGGCATGAGCGACTCAGGTCCAACATCCATGCAGGGCAAAGGAACCTATCCAAACATCGAAAATGGATTCAACGTTGCTGTCGATTTTGATTGTAAATTTGAATTTGAAGGCGGACACACCGCGCGACTTTATTCTGGCAAAAACGAACTGATTATCGGCGGCGACAAAGGAAAGATCCGCGTCAACCGAGGTGGATTGACCGGTAAACCAGCCGAAGAACTGGGCGTCGCGCTGAAGATCGGAAATGATGAATGGGGCTCAGGCAAAGCCGCGTCCGGCAGTCCTCAAGGTGGCGAGGGACCGCAGTGGTTACAAGATGCGATTATGAAACTATGCCACGGCAAAAAACCCGGTAACCACATGAAGAACTTCTTCGAGTGCATCGACGACGGCGGCAAAACGATCAGCGACGTGTTCTCGCATCATCGCAGCGTCACGCTTTGCCATCTTGCCAACATCACCATGCAGCTTGATGAAAAACTCCAGTGGGATCCGGCCAAAGAAGAATTTGTCGACAACGACGCGGCCAACGCCATGATCGGTCGTGAGCAGCGCGCAAAATACGCCATCGATGTTGAAGTCTGATCGCATAATCGCATAAAAAAGAGAACGCTGCCTTTGCTGGTTGATTTAATATCGAATCTCAAGGGCAGCTCCTTTCTTCGAAAATAGCGTCTGCACAGCTTTATAATTGTTAACGACTTGCACGTGGCAGGAAACAATTTCGACTTTTTTTCGATTTTGTTTTCTGCCTTTTTTTGTGCGCCGACGATTCTGCCAATTGCGCAAATCTCAAAACGACCAGATTCACTTGGGTAAATTAGCTTTACCGTATCACCCATTAATGGCGGTTACTACATTTTACTAACGGAAGTCTACTGGACGTTAGGGCGTCAATCCGAGACCCACCATAGGCATATCAAGTTCGTTTTGATCGAAAGTGCCACTATTTTGACATGCCCAGAAATCGCCGAAACGGCCATAAGTTTTTCAATCTTAGACTGTCACGGCCTGCATGCACGGGCTTTAGATGCGTTGATTTGTTATTTGCAAATCATTGATGAACAGTTTAAAAATCTAAACATGTAAAACATTCACCACTTTTCTTTAAAAGGCGATTTCAAATGTTTAGATCTATGCAACCAACTTTCTTAGCGTTCACGGCAGTTTTAACTTTTGCTTGGGCGACTACCGCTTCTGCTCAAACAATTTCTATCGTTAACACACCTACCAACGTCACCGTCGGTAATACGCAACCGGTGACCGTTAACTACAACGCTCCGGTCAGCGGACTGGTACAAGTTCAGCTGTTCAATTCTTCCTGGAACCTGATCGCAAACAAACACGTCAGCGTTTCAAGCGGGAGTGGTCAGGTGACTCTCGACATCAGCGTACCGGGTTCTACCCCGACCGGATCCAATCACATCTGGCAAGCGATCCTGTACAATAACTCTTGGGTAAAATTAAAGGAGCAGATTAAATACAACATCACACTTTCATCAGGTAACGGTGAATGGACGCCACCGGGTTCTAATTGGACCTTGGACTGGAACGACGAGTTCAACGGAACCGGCCTACCTGGCCAGTGGTTCCCTATGCTCGGTTACAATCCTGATGCGTATGCGAACAACACTGAAAAAGCACTGCGTTGGACAGGCAATACCGCGAACACGGCTTGGATGTACAGCACCAAGACCGGCAACCATTGGCTAAATGGCAATGGCAAACTCGTAATGCGGGCGATCTCTGACAAAACCAGCAGCAACGTTCACGGACATAAAGCTAAAACAGCCTATCTAATGTCTGGCTACCCCGACGTTTGGGACAGCAGTGAACCTAACGGCGTTAAGTGGGCGGGAAAATTTGTCTCGCCGACGCCGACGCCGCTGTATATCTCTTGCCGCGTTCGCACAGATCAAGTGAAAGGATACTCAACCTGGTTCGCATTCTGGCTGTTCTCGCAGACTCGCGCTTATAATGATAATCCTGCTGACGGAACAGAAGTTGACATTATGGAAGTTCCCAAAGGCCAACCCAACTACCTAGACACGGCCTTCAACGTAGCAAACCATTGGAAACAGTCTGGAGGAAGTGAATCCAAGCAGTTCAATACTGCCAGTTCACCAAAATCCACCGACCTTGTAGATGTATCGGACGCGAACTACCACGTTTGGGGAATTGAGTGGACGCCGACGCTGATGAAATGCTATGTCGATGGACAGTTGTTTTATACCTTCGACGACCACATCCCATCCAATCCCGTCGATATGATGATGATGCTGACGTTAGAATTTCAGAAAGACGCATGGGATCCCAATCAAGGTGATGGTCGGTTCACCGGTCCGTATGTTAGCGACAATTCCACAATGCGAGAAATGTCGCGGGCTTACGTAGACTACGTTCGCATCTATAAAAAGAACTAGTTCCGTAGCACCGTCGAATCTGTTGCTGAAGAAGGTAACGAAATCGAGAATTTGACTCAGGCCCATTCACTTAGGGCCTGAGTTTTTTTTATTATGTTCACCGCTTGGGTCTAAACGATTGAAATTTTAAAAGTAAAACAGTGCTATAACAATCGTTCCAAATCACCAGCCCCCAAATCAATTAGGGGGGATCAATGGCTGTTAACGTTTTAGAAAGATCAACGATGAAACCCATCAGCAACGCCACTGCGCTTACCGTACTATTAATTGCCATGACACTTCCCAACTATTTACTTGCTGATGAGGGCATGTGGCTGTTCAATGCACTGCCGGTCGAACATTTAAAATCAACTTACGGAGTTGAACCCACTGAACAATGGACTGAGCATTTAATGAAATCGTCGGTCCGGTTCAATGTTGGCGGTTCTGCGTCCTTCGTCTCGTCCAATGGGCTGGTCTTGACCAACCATCATGTTGGCAGTGACACGTTGGCGAAACTATCAACCCCAGAGAACAATTATCTAAAAGACGGATTCTTGGCCAAGACAACAGCCGAAGAATTGCGGGCTCCGGATCTTGAGCTGAACCAGTTGATCAACATCGAGGATGTCACCGAGAAGGTAAACGCACGGATCGACACGCACATGGATGACGCCACCGCTGCTTTAGAGCGTCGAAAGATCATCGGAGAGATTGAACAGGCCGCCAAAGATAGTTCGGGACTGCGTAGTAACGTGGTCACCTTGTTTGGCGGAGGTCGATACCATCTTTATCAGTACAAAAAGTACACCGACGTTCGTTTAGTCTGGGCGCCCGAATCAGCAGCCGCATTCTTCGGCGGCGATTTTGACAATTTTAACTACCCTCGGTTCTGTTTAGACGCCTGTATCTTTCGTGTGTATGAAAATGAACAGCCCGCAGTCATCGAACACTTTCTTGCTTGGTCAAAAAACGGACCCGCTAAAGGCGAAGTGGTCTTCGTATCGGGAAACCCGGGCCGCACCAGCCGCATCTTCACCGTTGATGCATTAAAAACGGAGCGTGATCACATGCTGCCTTACTCGTTAGACTACTTCCGCCGCCGAGAGATTCTACTGCAACAGTATTCGTTGCGCGGTGTCGAAGAAGCGCGGCAAGCCAAGGACGATTTGTTTGGCATTCAAAACGCGCGTAAGCTCTATACAGGAAAACTTCAGGGATTGCAGGACCCTGCAATCATGAAGGCCAAGATCGAAGCCGAACAGCGGCTAAGAAAACAGATCGCCACAGACCCCGCATTGGCAAGATATGATCAAGCCTTTGACACCATTAAAGAAATTCAAACGAAAAAAATCGCTCGGCTGGGCACCGGCGTGCGAATCAGTTCACAGCTGTTTGAAATTGCTCAAACGTTGGTCCAGATGGCAGAAGAGGACACCAAGCCCTCCGCTCAGCGATTGCCGGAATTCCGTGATTCGTCACGCGAATCCCTTGAACAACAGCTATTTTCATCGGCCCCCATTTACAAAGGGCTCGACCAAGCGTTGCTTGCCGATTCAATCGCGCGCACCGTTGAACTATTGGGCGCCGATTCAGAGGTCTGTCAAAAGATGCTCGGCGGCGTCAGCCCCGTTCAGTTGGCCACCGACGCGATCTACGGCACTCGTTTAGACGACATCGAATATCGTAAACAACTTGCTGCCGGAGCAATGGAGGCGATCAAAACCAGTGGCGATCCGATGATTCGTTTGGCTCAAGCTGTTGATGATCATGTGCGAGCCGAACAAAAAGAGTCAGAGGAGCTGCGCGAGACTCAGCGACAAGCCTACGCGGCAATCGCCGAAGCCCTGTTCGCCACCGAGGGAACGACGACGTACCCAGACGCGACCTTTACGCTACGTTTGGCATTTGGTCCTGTTAAAGGATATGAGTTGAACGGTCAACAGATTCCCGCCTGGACAACGATGGGTGCCGCTTTCGAACACAGTGAAAACCATGAAGGCTTGGAGGATTATGAACTGCCAAACAGCTGGATCGAAAATAAAACCAACATAAACTTAGATACGCCGTATAACTTCGTCAGTACGGCTGACATCATTGGTGGAAATTCAGGCAGTCCCGTCGTCAACAAGGACCTCGAACTGGTCGGACTGATTTTCGATGGCAATTTGCAATCACTTCCCTCAGACTATCAATACGATGACCGACAATCGCGCAGCATCAGCGTTCACTCCAGTGCGATTCGCGAGGCGCTTCTGTACATCTACGACGCTTCGCACGTGGCCAATCAACTGGGTAAATAACGATGACGCGAAGAACTTAAACGAAGAACTCTGCTGCCGACCAATGAAAAATCTCGGAGATACGCAACTTTGGGCTTGTTCTCAAGCGTGACCTCAACCTCAATACGGTTGGAATTGAAACAGCGGGGCAGGTCATTGAACTTGGCACCGAAGAAACGTTCATCCGTAGGTTGCTGGGACGGAAATCCAAAGGCCACAGCGTCAAAGGCTGTCACGCGGCTTACCTTGATGCCATCTACCGGGACACCGGGGCGATCTGCGATATCAAATTGGCGAGCATTACCAGTGCACACAATGGAGCAGTCCAAAGCGTTTGCCAAACAACCACGCGACTCAGGTCAGTTCAAATCCTCGTAGATGGATTCGACACAATTCAATTTGTGCTGCTCTTCAAACGTCTCACGGCCCCCGCTACGAGCGACGTCAGAATTAACCGCGTCGTCGTCGGCCACCAAACCACCAAGCATCATTAACACCACGCCACTAACGGGTTAGGGAATCGTTGACGCCGTGCTGACCGCAACATATATGTGAGAACCCGTGTTGGGTAGGTCTCGCGCAGGAGAATTTTGTTGACCGATGAACGTAATTTCGATTCGGCTCAGTTGCTGATCAACCGAACTCCGAAAGATCGAATAAGACCGATTGTAATTTTTGTCATCGACCGCCGTCAGCGAGATCTGATCCACCCCAAAGGTCGTTGTTGGCGTGGGGGCTTTGATGTCACTAAAATCATTTTGGGTATCTTTAAAATTCGAGAGATCGCCCTCCGCAATCAGCGCCCACTGACTCATATCCAGTAAATTATTGCCTGCGTCATAGGCTTTCACCGAAACATCATCGGAATTGTCAACGTCGGTGATAATCAGGTCAATGGAATCGCCCAGCGGCGCAGCAAAAGCGTACGTTAGCACACTGGTTCCATTGGCCGACATCTGTTGAATGATGGGTAATCGAGGGCCATAGTTATTTACCACCAACGTATCATCCAGATTTTGTGGATTGCCTGCACCTGCGGGCGCAACAAAGTTTTGCGTGTTCCGTGCCGTACGTTGTGAGGACCCAACGCCATCCTCATGCGCCGTTTCGCCATCAGAAGTAAACGTGACCGTTACATCTGTGGGGCCACCGTCCCAAGAAGAATTCAATTCGTGAGTGTCAAAGGTCGACCGATGATTGGGATATTCGACAAAGCTCTGAGCGTTCGAAACTTCACTACAAACCAGAAACACCAAACAGCAGAATATTATTGAGCTGAGAATTCGCATCGCACCGTTTTCATTAAACAACAGGTAGCCTCGATCACCTTAGCAACGCATAAGTGAGAATTCCGCTACTCTTGGCCATCGAAGGACGCGCGAAAGAACTTGACTGCAATCGCTTGATTAAACTACGGACGGCATTTTAAGCGGAATAAGCGGACATAAGCAAACATAAACGGACAGCGCCACTTTCGTGAGCGGCAAGGCGCAAGCCGCCGGTTAATGGCGGGCAGTACCGGCGGCTAGCGCCTTGCCGCTCACTGTTTCGCTGCTGCTCATGAAAACCAGTGCTTTGATTCAAATGTGGCGATGTCCAACTAAGCGGACAATTTTTCCGGTGCAAATAAAAACGACTATCCAAGCGGCTTCCACAAGCAACCATCTTGCCGCAAGGACAATGGCATTGCCTACGCAAATTCCATTTGCTTCGCATCGACGATTTTCTTGTATTTTTTCGTCTTTTGGAATGTTTTGAACTTCTTCAAGACCCAATCGCGGTCAATCGTTTCATGGGTGCGGGCCAGATAAGCCATTGCAAACGCTTCATCATCGCCATATTGATCGGCGGAGAAACTGACGCCTCCTTTTAACGGGCAGTCCGGCCATCGAGCGTACCAACGGCAATAGTATTTCTTGTCTTTACCTTTGCCGTAAGTCGTCATGCGAGGCCACACGCCCACCACGCCGGACGAATTGCGTTTGCTCATGCGTCCCTTGGCCGGTGCAATTGGCGGCAATTCCTTCTTCATTTTCACGACCCATTTGTCGGCGGCTTCTTGTGCCTTGGTCCAAGTCTTGTACTCACGCAGGGTGAAATTCTTCTGGATTGTCTTGCCTTGACGCATAATACGCGCCATTACACATTTTGACACTTTGTTTTTAGTTGTATTCATATTGACGCTTAGACTCCACTCTTATGATAAGATTTTAATCGCTTCATCGCCGCGTGGTGTATCGCCGCCACAGACCAAAGCAATCGGTAAGGTTGCTCGACAGGTTTTTCCAGTCGAAGAATTTTGCCAGAAAAGGCACAATTTTTATTAGACGCAAAGTATAGCCAAAGCCTTTCGGTTCGGTACGGTGAACTGTTAAAAAAATTACTTTAGACTAAAATTTTTTAGTCCCTAATTTTCTAAATTAGCCTTAAAAGCCTTTGCAGATCAATCCGTCACGAAAATTTTGACTACATCTATTTTCTACAATATTTCTGATCTGAATACAAAACATAAACCGACGAACCTACCTAATAAGTAACGGCAACTATGTCTCTTTTTGAATCTGCCGAAATCGCCAATCTACAGTCAGCAAAACCACTTGCAGCGCGGATGCGCCCTCAGGAAATTGATCAGTTTGTGGGTCAGCAGCACATTTTGGGCGAGGGAAAACTGCTCAGACAGTTAGTCGATGCCGACAGGATAGGCAGCGTCATTTTTTACGGTCCACCCGGCACCGGAAAGACGACCCTCGCAGGTCTCTTGGCCAACGCGACGCAGCGAAAATTCTTCAAGCTCAACGCCGTCCTGCACGGAGTCAAAGAGCTCCGAGAAGTCCTGCAAAAAGCGCGTGACGAATTGGCAACCGGTGGCTGCGGTTCGCTGCTGTTCATTGACGAAATTCATCGCTTTAATAAAGCTCAGCAGGACGCCATGTTGGCCGATGTGGAGGATGGCGTCGTTTCGTTGATTGGTGCCACAACTTCCAATCCTTTCTTTTCAGTAAACGGAGCGCTGGTCAGCCGAAGTCAGATCTTTCAGTTTGAACCGCTGTCGCCTCAAGACATCAAAGCAACCCTCAGCAATGCCTTGGCGGACAAAGTGAATGGGCTGGGCCGGCAAAAAATTACGCTTTTAACAGAGGCTGAAGAATACCTGGCCGAAATTTGCGACGGAGACGCTCGCAAAGCGCTCTCGATACTCGAAACGGCCGTTATCGCATCAGGTCTGGGGATCGCTCCGGTAACACTGGAAAAAGACGCAATCAAAGCGGCCGTCGGGCAACGCGCGTTTCAATATGACGCCACCGGCGACGAACACTACGATTGTGCAAGCGCTTTGATTAAGAGTATCCGTGGCAGTGATCCCGACGCGGGTTTGTATTGGCTGGCTCGGATGCTTGAGGGCGGGGAGGATGTACGTTTTCTCTGTCGCCGGTTGGTTATTTTGGCCAGTGAGGACGTTGGCAACGCGGATCCACAGGCACTGCCGCTGGCGGTGGCATGCTCTCAAGCCTGCGAGCAGATTGGATTGCCGGAGTGCCAGTTGACGCTGTCGCAGACGGTGTCTTATTTGGCCTGCGCGCCGAAGTCTAACGCCGCAACCGTCGCCATCAGCGCCGCCCGTCACGACGTGCGCGAACAGCGCGTCGTGCCCGTTCCACGCGCCTTGCGGGATAGCCATTTCCGTGAAGCATCCAAGTTAGGCCACGGCACCGGCTATCAGAATTCTCACAAATCCGAAGACGGCGTCGCAGCACAGGATTATCTGGGCGTGGACCGGACATATTATGAACCCGTGGATCGTGGTTTTGAATCCGAACTGAAACAACGGTTAATTACAATACGCAGGAAATTAAAGGAAAGCTAAACAACTTCCGCGCGACACTAACGCTATCACTTCGTTCGCCAGCAAAATCAGCCTTTCTCTGCTACTACAACTTTGCTAACGTCCCGCATCATAAGTATCGTCGGCTCCAAGAAGGCGTCGGCAAATCTTGGAAGAAATCGAGTCAGGAGGACTCAAGTGCATTCTCTTAAAAGTACCGGTATCGCTGTATTGTTGTTGGCCGTGTCTATCGGCCTCTATCAGTTTTCAGCCAACGACCGTTCGTCCTCCAACATCGACTTGGCCACCGAGTTAGGCGTCACCGACGGCAGTCAACCGGTATTCAATCAGCAGCCCTTCGGACAACCGTCCTACCAGCAACCATCGCCAGGCAACTACTCCGGCAATGGCGGCCAAGCCAACGGGCAACTCGTATCTTCCCCCCAATTCGCTAATCAGACACCTCACAACGGACAGGGGATGCAAAACCGCTATCCGTTTCAGCAGAACGCGCAACCGGCCGCCCCCGTACAAACCATGTCTTCGCCCAGCTTTGACCAATTGCGAAACAAATTCAATCAATCCGCCAACAACGCTGTCGGTTCGGCTACCGATCAAGTTAACCAGCAGTTCAACAACCTTCAGAACCAAGCTTCCGCGACGCGCGACAACCTCAGCCAAAACTTTTCGCAGGTTTCCAACCAAGCTCAAAACCAGTTGAATCAATTCAACCAATCGGTGGGACAGGCCGTCAATCAAACGGCCGATACCGCCAAAGATTACGGAAATCAACTGGCCAACAATCTTCAGTCAAGCGCTGATTCGCTACAGCAAAACATCAAAAACTCTGTCAATGATTTCATGCCCAATCTTCCTGAGGTGCAATCAGCGACACGCCAAACGATCGAATCCAGTCGCGACGATGGCTTGATCGGTGCGTTACAAACAGAGCTCAACGGTGCGGCTGAGAATATTTCAATCGAAGGAAACACCAGCGGCGACTTCCTCGCTCCCCCGATTCAAAAAACGGACCAGATCGTCATCGATAGCGATTTCAGCAGCAACGATTTCAATCCCCAGCTGAAAGCTCAACCGATCGAACTGGTTAACAACGCCAAAAATCGGCTGGTTTCTGAACAAAGTCCAATGGGGATGGATTTTAACGTTCAACAAGCCAACGTAGACCCCGCCGCCAACGGAATCGACAACAGCAAGCTCGCCAATATCGATCAAGCGTGGGTCGTCGTTGAAAAGATGGTCGATGAAAAAAACTTTCGCGGCGCATTAGCGTTGCTGACGCGCTACTATCGCAATGACGATCTTGCACCATCACAAAGAACAAAACTAAACGATTGGCTGGACGCCCTAGCAGGGAAAGTCATTTACTCCGCCGAACATCACTTCACTTCAACATCCTATAAGATGAAAGCGGGTGAAACGCTGTCCGACATTGCCAATCGCTGGCAAGTGCCCGCGCAGGTTGTCTACAACATCAATCGAAAACAAATTGGAAACGAGCCCAACGTCATCGCGGGCACCGAACTAAAAATGATCAACGGTCCCTTCGAGGCGGAGATCGACATGAGTTCGCAAACGCTGACACTGTACTTGAAGAATCTTTACGCAGGTCGATTCCCTGTCAAACTTGGAATCTCAGGCAATCCACGACCGGGAGATTACAACGTCGTGGCGAAATCGGTCCACGGTCACACTTGGCGAGACGCAGACGGCAATGACTTCCCGCCTGAATCACCAGAAAATGGTTATGGCCCCTACTGGATCGGCATGACAGGCAGCCTTTGCATTCACGCCATCAGCGCCGATGAAATTTCAGGTCACTCCGGTTGCGTTGGATTGTCCGAGAAAGACGCCAAAGATATTTTTGGTATCCTGGCAAATCGCTCCAAGGTAAAAGTGGTTCAGTAGAACCTTTTAACCCCAGTGATCTTCAAAAGAGTCAGCAGCCACCCAACCTCAGCGCCCACGAGAAGAAACGTAACTCTAGCGATTTTGGCCTCGTTGAATTATTATTTGTTCGATGATCAAACGAATCTTGCCAATCGCTGTCAGTCACCAAGACGCTGATCGAATCGCGTTTCAACAGAACGCCCAAGTGACACCCCAACGGCGGCTGGAAGCATTTATGTAATTGATGGAGCCTCCCTATGTTGCTGCCTCCGGACTTTAGAGAAATCGTCGCATTGATAATCGACGCCAACGTCAGATTCGTGTTGATTGGGAGCGACAAAAGGACCAATTAGATGCTGAAAAGCTCCAAAGATGGCTGTCCGAAGCGCCTGACATTCACGGGTAGGTCGTCCACGCGCGGAAAATCGCTCGCCGCCATCGCCGCCTATTTCTGGGTTTTTGCATTGCTGATGGCTGCCACACCGGCCAGCGCCCAACAGTTGCCCGGCGCTGATCGCATCATGGCGATGTACTCAAAGACGGAAGTCCGCATCCCCATGCGTGACGGCACGACGCTGTTCACCGCTATCTATGCCCCGCGCGATCAACCCGGCAATCCCGGCCAAGTTTATCCCATCATGCTGATGCGCACACCGTACGGTTGTCAGCCGTACGGCGAAGACCGCTATCAACCCCGCATTGGCCCCTCGGCGGTGATCGAAGACGAACGCTACATCTTCGTTCATCAAGACGTCCGCGGCCGGTGGATGTCCGAAGGCACCTTTGACAACATGCGGCCGCATACACCCAATGACGCACAAATCGACGAAAGCTCCGACACTTTCGACACGATTGATTGGCTGATTAGCAACGTCAAGCATAACAACGGCAAGGTTGGAACATGGGGGGTTTCGTATCCCGGTTTCTACAGCGCCGCGGCGCTGGCACAGCAACATCCGGCGCTGGCGTGCTCCTCGCCGCAAGCTCCGATTGCCGATTTTTTCTTCGATGACTTCCACCACCACGGTGCGTATTTTCTCAGCTACCTTTTCGCCACCAACACCTTTGGCTATCAGCACAAAGGGCCTTCGAATTGGAAGTGGTACGCCGAACTGGCCCCCACGGAGCGCGACCCGTGGAAGTTTTACATGGACCTCGTCCCGCTGACCAAAGTCGAAAAGTTGTTGCCCGAAGGTAATGAATTCTGGCAACAAATCAAAGAACACCCAAACTACGATTCCTTCTGGCAACAGCGTAACATCCTGCCACACCTCTCCGGCGTTGGGGCCGGAGTGATGACCGTCGGAGGGCTGTTCGACGCAGAAGATCTCTACGGGACACTGAACGTTTACCGTTCTTTGGAAAAACAAAATCCGGATGCCTTCAACATTCTAGTGATGGGACCGTGGTCACACGGCGATTGGGCGATGCGTAGCGGTCAGGCGCAGCGGATTGGTGCGATTGAGTTCAACGCGGGCATTGCGTTGGACTATCAAACGGCGGTGGAGGCACCGTTCTTTCGGCATTTTTTGAAGGGTTCGCCCGACCGGCCTGACTTCGAAGCGCTGATGTTCGACACCGGAACCAAACAATGGAAGAAGTATCGCAAGTGGCCACCGGCAAACTCCGAAACACTGCGGCTCTACCTAAGCCCCAGCCAAACGCTCTCCACCCAAGCGCCAACGCCAGATCAACCGCAGACTTTTGAAGCCTTCACCAGCGACCCACTGGACCCGGTGCCATACCGAGCCAAGAAGCGAATCAAGTTTCGCTTCACGCCCAGACCCTACATGACCGACGACCAGCGTTTTGCCTCCAGCCGCGAGGATGTCTTGGTCTTCCAAACGAAACCCTTGAAGGGGCCGCTGACCTTGACTGGTGATCTTCTCAGTCACTTGCGAGTCTCAACGTCACAGACCGACGCCGATTGGATTGTGAAGCTGATCGATGTCTATCCCGACGACTACGTAACGCCGCCGCCAGCTGATCCGAAGAAACCGCGCGCTTCGTTGGCCGGTTTTGAGCAGATGATTCGCAGCGACGTCATCCGCGGCCGGTTCCGAAATAGCTACGCTGCGCCCGAACCCTTCACGCCCGGTAAAATAGAAACAGTGAACCTACCTTTGCAGGACGTTCATCATACATTTAGATCCGGACATCGGATTATGATCCAAGTGCAGAGCACCTGGTTCCCATTGATCGACCGCAACCCACAAAAGTACGTCGACAACATCTTCGAGGCCACTCTGGAAGACTACACCGCCGCCGAACACCGCGTCTACCTAGGCGGCGTCGACGGCAGCTACATCGAGATGAAAGTCAGTCGGTGATTGTAGTCTTTCGCTCCGCGAAAGAACTCTCAAGCGCTATGACGCGCAATAGCGTTTGACCGCACTTTCGCGGAGCGAAAGGCGACAATTCAAAAAAATTACAATGCGACCGTGCTTCACGCCGCCTCAAAAGCAAACCGTTGTCATCGACCAGGTAATCCGCACATTGCAGCGTGTGACTTTATCGTCAACGATAGATTCGACCTCGCCCTCGTGTGGCTCAATAGATTGAGCTTCGCGGATGAATGCGAAAGTCTTTGACGAAATGGTTGCTTGCCTGTATTCATTGGGTACAGTAGACCGTGATGATTAAAACCTCTCGCGCTTTCGCGGCAATCGCTATTGCAGCATCTTTGTTCGCTACGACGACATGCGGCCAGCAAATGGAGCAGCCCAACAACGTCTGGAATTTTTTTCGAGGCAACAATTTCGACGGCCACTCAAAAGAAACGGATATCGCGGATCGGTGGCCCGATCGTGGTCCACCAGTGCTCTGGTTGCAGGACCTCGGCGTCGGCTATTCCGGTTTCGTTGGCCAGTCCGGACGCCTCTACACTCAGTATCAAAATTTAGCCGGGCAGTTTGTTACATGTCTCAATGCCGCAACCGGTGAGAAAATTTGGCAACAACGATACGCTTGGCCGTACCAGCCGGCGTCGCTTTATCCGGGACCGCGTTCGACTCCAACGCTTTGCAATGGGCGGTTGTTTCTCACCACGCCGCAAGCCAGCGTGCTTTGTTTCGATGCACTCACAGGCGAAAAAATTTGGGAGCTCGACGCCGCAAAACGTTTTGAGGCTCCTGATGTCGAATTCGGATATGCCTGTTCGCCCGTTTGCCAAGACGAAAAGGTATTTCTACCAATCGGCGGCAAAAATGCGTCAATGGTCGCACTCAATCAAGCCGACGGCGCCGTAGTTTGGCAGTCGGGCAACGCGCCTATCAGCTACTGCAGCGCTTACCCGATTGAATTCGAAAAACGCAATCTGATCGTCGGCTACTTTAAAAATCAAGTCAGCGTTTTCGATCAAGCGACAGGCGACGAACTTGCCAGCGCCAAGGTTTCGGTCGACTACGACGAACACTCGGCTTGGCCCATTTACGACGAACCCCATTTATGGGTGTCGGGGCCGTTTCGGTCAGGATCACAACTCTACCGATTGAAGTCCGAGCAAGACACGATCCGACTTCGATCGGTTTATAAAACGAGAGACATGTCCAACGATGTGGCCTCGTGTGTATTAGTAAACGAACACCTTTACGGGTTCGACATTCGTGACGTGCAGTCAAAAGTTCACCGTCCTTCTCGTGGGCAGTTTACCTGCATGGAGTTTTTGAGCGGCAACGTCTGCTGGCGAAACGGTGCGATTCGGCGGCAGGCATTTCGACGAAACCAAAGTGAAGCGGTGGAAGAAACAGTGGCCAGCAAACCGGTGAATTCCATAACGGATATTGGGCACGCCAGCGTCATCGTCGCCGATGACAAGTTAATTCTGCTCAATGATACGGGCGACCTGATCTTGGGACGTGTCGATGCAGATTCATTCGTCCAACTGGCGCGCACGACGATCCTTGGCGGCGAAATAAGTTGGACGCAGCCAATTCTTCTCGATAGTTGCTTGTTCGCGCGAAACCACAGCAAAGCAATCTGCGTTTATCTGGGCGAGCCCGAAAAACTGAAGGCGGATCCAGAACGATTGAAATATGCAGCAGAAATCAAGCAACCAAAATACATCGACATCGCCTCGATTGTTTTGGGGACTGAACCAACTTATGCAATGACGGCTCCAAAACCTCAATGGCTAATTCGCTGGTTTCTTATTTCAATAAGTTTAGGTTGGATCGTTTCGCCGATCATTGCGATCAGTGTAGGCCAACTGGTAAAACGTCTGCCGGTCCGCACAATGTTTCTGCTACTGGCCTTTAGCTTGGGGGTCTCTGGAACAACGCTGTTTGGACACGCGTTGCATCAGTTCTACTTCTCGTGGCCTATTTGCCTCGCGATCCTCTTGGAGTGCATGGTGTGTCAATTGAAAAGCTCGGACAGATCAGTCAAGCAGCACCCTTGGCTAGCGCGAACGATGCTCCTGCTGTTCATTTTAGTGTGCATCGGCTTCTTTTTGCTTTGTCGGCGGTTAAGCCTGCCGTTTGAATGGACATTCTTGCTAGGATTCCCGGCCGCGATTCCCTTTGCCTGGATCGTGAAGCGCAGCGTCCAGCGCGGAGAGCCTTTCGGAGCAAGCCAATGGCTCTGGAGCGCGCTGGCCTTCACGGCGTTCTACTGGATGGGCGCAGGAGTCATGCTCTGGAAGTACGCGATCTAATCGAGCCTTCACAAAATTCTCCCGGCACCGCCACTAGGAAGCCGCGACCGTCGATGGCGGAATTTCATCAGATGGCGCACAGCCGATAGTAGTCTTTCGCTCCGCGAAAGAACTCCGAAAGAACTCTCAAGCGCTATGACGCGCGCGGTGCACTTTCGCGGAGCGAAAGGCAACAATCAGAAAAGAAGCTACAATACCAGCCGTGCTTCAGACCGCCTCGAAAGTAAACCGTTTCGAATCCGCTGTAATCGGCGAGGTAATCCGCACTTTCCAGCGAGTGACTTTATCGTCGACGACAGATTCGACTTCGCCTTCGGTGGCGTCGATAGATTGAGCTTCACCCAGCAAAGCAAAACCGGGGCCAAGATGCCCGAGTTCAAACCGTTCGCCCGCAACGTACAAATTCAATTCAACATTAGCCGAAAATGTTCCATTGCGATTGTAGGAAATCATGACGACTCCAGAGGTTGATAAACGAGCGGAAGAATACCTTGCACGCAAGAATCTCGAATTCGATTCCTGCCTCGGTGTTGGAACTCAGGGTAGTGTATTCGTATTCATTATTCCATCCCAAAAAACCGATCGAGTGGATCAGGTAGCTGTGAAGATCCACAATCGCGAAGTCGCGTACAACCGCGAAGTGAGCGTATTCTTGCGACTCAGGGACTTAGACATCACCGAAGTCTGCGGACACCGTGTTCCAATCCTGATCGACTACGACGACGAACTTCTGGCAATAGAAATGACGATCGTCAGCCCACCGTTTTGCCTCGACTTCGGCGGAGCTTATCTTGATCGTCCGCCGGACTACTCGCCAGAAGTCTGGGAGGATTGGGAGCGACAAAAATCACAGGACTTCGAAGACAACTGGCCACATGTGAAAAAGATCCTAGCTCATTTCCAAACGTACGGCATCCACATCGCCGACGTGAACCCCGGCAACATAAAGTTCCGTCGGTGAAGGTAACACTCAACAACCAATATTGAACGTGAACATATACATTGATCCAAACTCACCAACTACCTTTTATCAACAGACGGTCGATGTGAAAGGAGCAGTTTTGGATCGTTGCAGTTTGTCCCCTCGGCGTTTCACGCCGATGCAGTTTGGTAGTGTCTGTTCATGCCCTCAACTGATGTGACCGAAGCGTCATTCGAGAGACGAATATGAATGAGTGCCATGTTTACGCTTGCGTG
>Ga0114956_1001443_pt1 | contig 18686 bp, 11 predicted proteins | sample MaitaG_FD_87304 | JGI IMG/M metagenome (GOLD analysis project Ga0114956, IMG submission 87304) | Marine algal microbial communities from Maine, USA - Maine_Asex2 metaG | ecosystem: Host-associated > Algae > Red algae > Unclassified | place: Maine, USA | collected 2015-01-05 | reverse complement strand
TGTAATTCCAGTGGGCACAGCGCCGCATAAAGCGCATTCTGATCGTCGCCATTTACGTCCGACTTTTCGAACATGTCGAAGGTCACATTGAATTTACTGGAACAGAATTTAATGATGTCTGCTGAAGACCCTGGCTCCTGTTTGCCAAATTGATTGCAGGGAAAGCCCAACACCACCAATCCATCGTCTTTGTGAGCTTGATACAAACTCTCAAGCGCCGCATACTGTCTCGTAAATCCGCATTTACTGGCAACGTTTACGACGACCACCACATTGCCGTTGTATTTGCTCAAATCAACGTCATCACCCTCGATCGACTTCAATGTTCCTTGCAAAACACTTCCCTTAATTGCATGGTCGTCCTGAGCATTCACAGCGTTGGCTGATGTAAAAAGCAACAACAAAGCGAATGCGAAAATTAGATTCTTCATAACATTTTTTGCCTTTTACAAAGGCACCTTAGATTAAGTAGCTCAGCGTTTACTCTTCTTTGCCCCACAGCTTGACGATCTCGACACCGACTTCGCAAGCCTCCACCATCTCGTCTAAACAAGCCCATTCTAAAACAGAATGAATGTTGTGTTGACCGGACGACAAATTTGGCGTCGGCAACCCAAGCTCCGTCAAACGGGAGCCATCTGTTCCGCCACGAACGATCGTTAATTCAGCCTCTCGTCCAAGTTGTTGATGCGCTTGCTGGGCAATTGCGGTTGCTCGTGGTTCGGCGACCAAACCATCACCCATATTTCGATACTGTTTTCTGATCTCAACATCCACCTTGGCCCCGGGCACCGCGGATTCGGTTTGCTGGGCCGTCTCACGCAACAACTGCTCATACTCACGCAACTTCTCTGAATCAAAGTCTCGCAGCAAAATCTTCAGCGTTGCGGAGGACACATCCCCGACAATGGAATACGGGTGTAAAAACCCTTCTCGTTTATCCGTTCGTTCCGGCGAAACATCCTTAGGCAATGACTCAACAAAGTGTCCTACTGCCCGCACCGCATTCACCATCCGATCTTTTCCAATCGAAGGATGAATATTGATTCCAGTACATGTGATTAAACCAAGATCCGCCGAAAAGGTTTCGGTGTCGATTAAATTCCGCCCACCACTGTCGAAATTATAGCAAACCGTCGCGTCAAGCTTGCTGATATCGACATGATCAACGCCACGACCGATCTCTTCATCGCAAGTGAACACGATCCGCACCGGGCCGTGTTTCAGATCGGGCGTTTCCAGCAGATGATTGGCCAGCTCCATGATGATGGCGACGCCGGCCTTGTCGTCACCACCAAGCAACGTCGTACCATCGGTCGTGATGATTGTCTTGCCCTCGGCGGACGCCAATTCTGCACAAGCGGCGGCCGTGATGACCTTGGATGAATCTCCCGAAAGAACAACATCCTTGCCGTCAAAATTTCTGATGACGTTGGGCTTAACGTCCTTGCCCGCAGCGTCGGGAGAAGTGTCGACGTGAGAGTTAAAGGCGACGACGGGTGCTTCGCAATTTCCAAGCACGGTTCCCATGACGATCCCGAATTCATCTTGCGCAGCATCGGAGATTCCCATCGCCAACATTTGTTCGACCAGCAATCGACCGATCTCCAATTGCCCTGGCGTGCTGGGGACCGATTGGCTTTGGTCATCTGCGGTGGAATCAATTTTGACATACTGTAAAAATCGTTCCAGCAAGCGTTCTTTATTCATCGCGTGTTTTAAGAATTGGGCATGGAAATGAGAATGGCATATCTTACTTCATCTGTGCCAACTAGGTAGCGTCCGATAGTCGCCTTTCGCGCCGCGAAAGGGCACTCAACCGCTATTGCGCGCGAACGCACTTTCGCGGATCCAAAGGCTACATTACACCGACGTTTTGACCAACCAGAACCAGAAGGTCAACAACAGAGGCGTCAGCAACAGGCAGGCGGCCGAGGTTGATATCGCCGTCTGTACGGCGATCGCTGGATGACCTTTGTAGTGCCGCGCGAGCACGATCGGAAAAATCGCACACGGCATCGAAGCTTGAATCAACAGCACGATACGCAACTCGTCGGAGAACCAAATCAGATACGCGGCCCCTCCATATAGCAAAGGCAACAGCAAAAACCGCAACGCCACCGTCGCACTGATTACGCGGATGTTGCTTTGCCAAGGCGCTCTTTGAATCACGTTGCCCAGCGTAGCCCCTACCAGCAATAAACCGATCGGCACCGCACAGGGGCCAAGCATCGAAATTACGCTCATCACCATCGCAGGGATCTGCAAATGGAACTGTGTAAAGTTCAGAAATAACCCCAACGTTAAAGCGACTGAAGGACCATTGATGATGCGCTTCCAGGCACCTGCAACCGACCCGCTGATGAGGACAATCCCCAGCGTCCACATCGCAATTTCCAATCCCAGATTATGAACGAACAGCACGCCAAGAATCTGATCTCCTCGTTCGTCGGGAAAGATTCGTTCAACCAGCGGGATCGGGATGTAGCCGTAGTTCTGAATCGCCGCCGCGACACTGAATGTGTTCAGTCCGTTATCCGTTTTCAATCCAATCAGACGTCCGGTAAAATAGCAAACAGCAAAGGCAATCACAATCAAAACCAGTCCAACAGACATTGCCGAGGTGACAATAGTCGACTGTCGGAGAACGTCATTGCCGAGTATCTTTGACAGGATGAAACAGGGGTAGAGGACGTTGATCACCAACGTCATCATGCTTTTCTCAGCCGCGTCGTCGATGACTTTGATACTGCGACAAAACCAGCCGAGCGCCACCACCAGGAAAACGGTGATGGTACTGATGAGGATGTTCTCAAAAGTCATAGGAAGTTATCAGGGTCAGTCGCCGGTAAAAAAAATGTGAGTGGCTAACATATTCCGACCGGCAGGTTTCGGCTACCGGGCGAAGGAATAAGTGGTTGCTTTGGTGAAAAGTCCCGGGCTTGGTTTAGTAAAATTGAGCGGCAAGGCGTTAGTCGCCAGTACCCGATGCAACGGTCCGGCGGCTAGCGCTCTGCCGCTCATATTCACCTTCAATTTCTTCAGAAAAACAGAATTCTCATGAAAAGCCAGTTCAACTCTCAACACGCACATTCATTGGCGGATGACGATTTGGCAATGCGTGTCTACACGTCGCGATTGCTTGGCGCAGAAGAAGATTTGGTGATGCACGGTGGCGGCAACACATCTATTAAATCGACAACGCAGGATTTCTTTGGACGTGCTGTTGAAGTCCTGTTTGTCAAAGGTAGCGGTTGGGATCTAAAAACAATCGAAAAACGGGGCTTCTCACCGCTTAGACTGACAGAAACGCAGATGCTGGCCGAACGTAGAGCGCTCAGCGATGACGACATGGCCAATCAACTACGCGCTCTGCTGTTGGATCAATCGGCTCCGTCACCATCGGTAGAAGCCATCTTACACGCACTGATTCCCTTCAAATTTGTTGACCACACCCATGCCGATGCGGTTGTTACGTTAACCAATACCCCGCGCGGCGAAGATGTTATTTCCGAATTATACGCCGACTGTTTGGTGTTGCCCTACGTCATGCCGGGCTTCGTTTTGGCCAAACAAGTTTACAACGCGATACAAAACCAAGATCTTTGCCAGTTCAAAGGCATCATTCTGCTCCACCACGGCGTGTTTACCTTCGCCGATGACGCAAAGGCAGCGTATGAAAATATGATCGAGCTGGTGGACCGCGCCGAAGGATACATCGCGGACAAGATCACGGCCCACAGCTTCGCCCATCAAAGTTCGTCGACCTCCAGAATTTCTCTGTTACGTTTGTGTGCTATCCGTAAATCGGTCAGTAACGTACGCGGCGAGGCTCAGTTGGCATTGTTGAACGATTCCCCGGCGGCGACAGCTTTTGCTTCGTTGGCAAACGTAGACGATTTGGCCACACGCGGGCCCATCACGCCCGATCACGTCATCCGAACAAAACGTATTGCCTGTATCTTCTCAGGCCCGCCTCCGAATCCTACGACCGACGATCAACCACCGGTTGACGAAGCGGTCCAGTTTGCAGATGACTATCGCGCGTATTTTAAACGTCATTCTCATAAAGACATGAAAATGCTGGACCCTGCACCTCGTTGGGGAGTTTGCAAAGGCGTTGGAACGCTGGCTTTTGGCAATTCCCTAAAGGACTGCAAACTCATCGCCGATCTGAATCGCCACACCGTGAATTGCATTCAAACAGGCGAGGCGATCGGTGGGTGGAAGGCATTGCCTGCCAAGGACATCTTTGATTTGGAGTATTGGGTGCTTGAGCAAATCAAGTTAGCCAAGGCGGGCCAACCTAAAATCCATCAAGGCAAAATTGCTATCGTCACCGGAGCCGCCAGTGGCATTGGCTTGGCAACGGCAAAGCGACTTTTTGAAGATGGCTGCGTCGTCGTTGGGCTGGACATTGCCCCCGGCACTCCCGACGTCCTGAAAAATCAGATCGACAGCGAATCATTTATCGGTCGCGTTTGCGACGTCACCGACGAAGAAGCGGTACAGTCCGAAGTACAACGTGTAGTAAAACATTTTGGCGGATTGGACATTCTGGTCTTAAACGCGGGTGTCTTTGAAGCGGGCGAAACGATTGACCAATTAGAGGAATCCTGGTCTCACGCGATGGAAGTTAATTTGACAGCCACCCAACGCGTGCTGCGACATTGCATCCCGTTTCTGCGATTGGGCTGCGATGCATCGGTCGTGATCGTCGGATCTCGAAATTTCACTGCACCCGGCGCGGGCGCGTCAGCGTACTCCGTTAGCAAAGCGGGGGTCACACAATTGGGGCGCGTCGCGGCGCTGGAACTTGCCGCAGACCAAGTGCGCGTGAACATCGTGCATCCCGACGCTGTTTTCGATACGGGCGTCTGGACAGACCAGTCGCTGAAACAATCTGCGGAGCGTTACGACATGACCGTGGCTCAATACAAATCCAAGAATTTGCTCAAACGTGAAATCAAATCAACGGATGTTGCTGCGTTGATCTCGACAATCGCAGGTCCCGTGTTCGGTTGCACAACCGGTGCGCAAATCCCCGTCGATGGCGGGAATGAACGTGTGATCTAGGTCGCATCTAAGGCACAAAAAAAAAGGCACAAAAAAAGCGTTGTCCTTTTCAAAACAACGCTTAGTGATTTTTTATCCCAGCAAGAACGGCAGGTTGATGCAGAGTCTATTTCTTGCGATGACGAATTTTCGCACGCATACGACGTTTCTTCCGACCTACTTTACGGCGACCTTTTCCGGTCCGTTTTGTTCCCACTTGAGCAATCTCCTAAAATGTGTTGTTTTGTTGGTCTGCGATGGTGTTTTGGCAGAGTCCCAAATTTTAAGGGATGTGGCGAACCTTTATCAACCCAAAAATATTAAGATCGGCACCGATGGTTCGAATTGACGAACAAATTTACCTCTATTACCCCGTTGGGCCAAAAAAACAGACTATAAAACACTTGAAAACCGGTTCACATCCATCGCGGGCGGCTGCAATAACGGCCAATTGCCAAATGCTATCACAGAGGTCCTGACGCTTTGTCTACCAAAATCATTATCACCATCGACGGCATCAATTCCTTCATGCTGGGCCTCCACGGCAACACGTCGGTCGAAACACCGGCGTTTGATGGCTTGGCGGTGAATAGTATCTCCTTCGATTTCGCGTACGCTCCATCCTGCGATCTCAGAAACGTGCTTGAGGCAATGCTCACCGACTCGCAAGGTCAACCGATCACGTCCGCAATCCAAGGCAGTAGCAATTTCGTTTCGGATTGCCCGATCGCGATCGGCGTCGCAGAATCAGCTCAGTTTGATTCGATCGTGCCGATCAGCACCGGCGAAAATAATGTTGCGGCTCCATCGGCAGGTCAAACGCACGCCGCAGATTTCTTCGCCGCCGCCACCGAAGCCGTTGAGAACTTGGAACATGATGATCTATTGTGGTTGCACTTCTCGGGTCTAACGGCGCAATGGGACGCGCCGATCGAGATGCGTCAGCAGTTCCAAGCATTGGACGATCCCGAACCCTATGCGGATGTGAAGCCGCCACATTTTGCATACGACAGCGATCAAGACGATCCCGATTTACTGATTGCGGTGCAGCAATCCTGTTTCGCTCAAGTTGCGATCGTTGACAGTATGTTGGGTATCTTCCTTGACCATCTGGAACAGCATGACGTTGCTAATTTGGCCGTCGTCATCGTTGCTGGTTTACGAGGCTATGAATTGGGCGGACACGGGTGCGTGGGGCCGGCAAGCAACCTGTTCGCACAGTCGCTGCATGTGCCATTGTTTGTGAAACTTCCAGACGCGGAAGAGACATTGAAGAATCGTCGCAGCCACTGCCTAATTCAATCAGGGATTATTGGCGAATGGATTTTGGATCCGATGAAGGTTGAGGATCACACCGCGATCGTAATGGACGCTGATTCACAACCGCTATTTTTTCGATCCAATCAATCGTACGCGATTCAAACTGCGGCTTGGAAATTCATACACTCCGTCGACAAAGACGGCGTCTTCTCAGAAATGCTCTACGCCAAACCAGACGACCGCTGGGAAGTGAACGACGTTGCCAGTCGCTGCCCACAGATCGTGGAAGAGATGGAAGCGCTTATCAGGAATAAGACCGAAGCGCAGTAGATCCGCTTTTTTCTTGCGAAGGATCCCTTATTTCGTTGGTCACTTCTTTGTCGCGAGCGACCGCATCGGTCAGTCGTTTCGCTGCAAGTTCGGCGATTGCTATCGTTGCTACCATTATCCATGTCCCAGACACGGCCATCATCCAAGACGTTGGCAATGCACTTGGGCGTAAGATGATAATCATCGTTGTAGCCAAAGCATGCACCGCTCCAACGCCCACCATGAAGGAAAATCTGAGATAGAGAATTTGCTCAATTTGATTGTAATTTCGAAATTGAAAGTAAACTCCGAAAAGAGGCACCAGCAACACTATTGATAAACCAGCGACCATTGCTGCGACGAAAACTTCTTCAAACGGACAGATTGCAATCGCCAGCCAGCAGAAGAGCGTGAACCCAATCGATGTTGGAATTACACACTGATGGTCGGGAGGTGTCAACTTTCGCCAGTACCAAGGTAAAGAGGTGCTGGCGGTGTCTGTTGATGTGGGCAGCATCTGGATTCCCTTTTCGTTAGATCGTTCCATAAAAATCTATGCCACAAAATATTGCTTGAAACAAAACACGCTTTTAATATCTCCACTTTGCTGGATTCTGGCGGAAGCCCCCCCGTACACTCCACGCATCCCACCCACCCCACATAACCCATGCAGCCGGTTGTCGAAATGGGCAACGAGAATATCTCCCATCGTGGGGCACGTTTTCAACCTGCATTTGCACTAGAAGGTAGTTGTTTGAAAACCTGCCCCGCGACGTCGGTAAGCCTTCATTTTCGCTAAAGGAAAAGGTGCTATCATTTCGCCATCTTGCACTGGTGGTGAAACTGGGGAACTTGGTAAAGTCTGCCGCCCCTAAAGGCAAAATTCCTTTGCAAATCCATGGCGGGATTCTTGATGGTTGGACAGGGAAGTCCAAAATCGAACACGCGCGCTGCTCCTTCAAGGCACACAACATTCAATTGCTCTCAACGGCGATCAACGATCGTTAAGATGGCAACGTTTATGTTGAGGTGTTTTTTTGGAGTCTTACTTTGCTGCGCAGAAGTTCACCCAGCCTTCGCGCAGGCCCCGGAAACAAAACTGCCAAGTTTCCGCTTTCGCGTTTCTTGGGGCGGAGGGCAAAACCAGTCCTGGCATGGAGCGATCTTCACCGACAGCGGCTCCATTTCAAACATCATGCCTCTGGGCCTGGACGAATCAACGGCCAATACAGCCACCCAGATCAATGACCGTCAAATTAGCATCCTGCAAAAGGTGGCGAACAACTACGATGGATTTGATTTTACTTATCGTGGCAATCTCAATTCCAATATCCGTATCGAATTGGCAGATGACGATGCAGAATCAAAAATACAGAAAACCATCTCCGTTAAATCTCTGATCCAAGCCCCTTCGCACCATCAACTGGATGATCTAGGCAACCGATTGACTATCGATCGTGCTCCCGGCGACAAGATCCAAGTGCAGTTCACCCAAGACCATCTAGTGATTGATTCTGGTGAAACAATGTCGGTAGGCGTAACGCTGAACCATTGCGACATTAAACAGGGTCAATCCAAATTACGAATGGCAATCGTTGCGGCGCACGACACCAGCCCGACCGCTTGGCTGAAAACTGAAACCATCGACGTCGACAACGTTGGCAGCACGTCAACGCCGACGCGTTTTCAATTCGAGGCGCCTACAGCCGAAGGCGTCTACGACTTGCTGATCGAAGTCGAACGAAATTGGCTGGGCATCAACAATCCCGCGATCAATAACGCTGCCACCCACAGAACGTTCCGCGCCCTTGACCCGCAACACAGCCTGCTTCAAAGGCGCGTTCAGTTCGTGGTGCTTCAAGATCAAACCCCGCAGACGGACACGATTGGTGCCTTCACGCCCATTAGTGAAGTTGCGCCCATGGACATCAGCCCCACCGGCCCCAACTGGCGCATCAAATCTCATAAGCAAAAACTGGCAGTTTTAGGCAATCAAAAGTCTTCACTGACGGCATCCGGAGATCAATCCTTCATCGAACTTTCACCAGGTGGCTGGCAAGCCGTACGTCTTGGGAAGCTTGAGATCGGCAGACCTCATATTGTTGAAATCGAATACCCGTCCGACCAAGCGATGTCGCTGGGGGTGAGCATACTGGACCATAACGAACAGGGCCAAGTGCCTTTACAAGGTGCGGATTCGGGGATCCACATCCCTGATTCGGCTACCATTGCCAACAGTCACGACTCGGCAATAACGCAGCATCGCGTCACGTTTTGGCCAAACTCCGAAGACGTTTATTTACTGATGGCCAACCAATCTGCCGATAACGCAGCGCGGTTTGGGCACATCAAAGTGTTAGCCGGCCCGGAAAAATTAACGATGGAAGACCGCGCTGCTCATCCCGCCCCATCCTCGGGACGAAAAAGAATGGCGTGGTATCAATCGCCATCTTTTATGGACGATTTCGGAGTGCAAAAATTCTACGACCCAGCTGTGGGGCAATCCTTGGACGACTGGGTTTCATTTTATCAGGGCACTTCACGACTGATCGAATACTTAAAAGCGCATCATTACCAAGGCGCTGTGTTGAGTGTGACCGCTGATGGGAGTTCGATCTATCCTACCGTTCTATCAAACAACACACCGACGCACGATACGGGTATTTTCCTTAGCGCGGGACAGGATCCGTTTCGCAAAGACGTGCTGCGTTTGATATTGAAAATGTTTGAACGCGAAAACCTTACACTGGTCCCGGCATTCTCGTTCTCTCACCCGCTGATGGATATCGAAGCAAGCCGCGACCGGTCGCTGTCGGTACAACCATTTGATTTAGTCAATCAATCGCAGAACGTTCCCCAATCGTTTGAGAAACAGCCGCGATACAATCCGCTAAACGAAAGCGTGCAGGTTTCGGTGCTGAACACGTTGCGGCATTTTGTTCAAAGATATCGCGACATCGGTTCTTTGGGCGGCATTACGCTGACCTGTCAACCGAGCACTTATACGATGCTCGCCGGTAACCAATGGGCTCACAATCCTCACACGATCGGTCGTTTCATGAATTCGTTTGACTCACAAACGGTTGCTCCGACCGAAGACCAGTGGATCCAATGGCGATCCGATCAAATGACTCACTGGTATCAAGCAATCGCGGATTTAGTTGACAGAAACATCGACGGCGGACAATTGTTCATCGCTCCGGTAGGGCTGTACGAAAACGAGGAAGCATTTTCGGCGCTATGCCCTAATCTGCATTCGACCGTTAACTTTGAGCATCTGCTGAAGCGGTTTGGGTTTGATCGCGTCGAGTTAATGTCTGACCCGCGCATTGTATTGCTCAATCCGCAAACGCTGACGATGGCCGAATCGCTGTCGGCCTCACGCGTCCACATCCACGTTAACGGTTCTCGACAGGCTTACGAATTTTTCGCAGCTGGTTCACAGACGGGGACGATCTTCAACCATCGCGGACTGTGGGCTCATTTTGCTCAACTGCAATCGCAACCTCCCTTTCATCAGCAATCGGGGCGATTGATGCGCCGCATTCAGTTGACGCCAGCGGGAAAATGGAACCGCCAGCGATTCAGTTCGGCCCTCCGGCAGCAGGACAGCCTGTTTCTGATCGATGGTGGACGTGGCCTGCCGCAAGGACAAGAAGATTCGTTGCGGAATTTTGCGGAAACCTTCGCGTCGCTGCCGCGGGTGCGCTTCTCCGATGTGAAACTTCATCAAAATAAAACATCATCTGCGACCGATCAATCGCTGATCGTTCGGCAAACGCAATTCGAAGGAAACACATACCTCTACGCCGTGAACGATTCGCCGTGGGAGGTTACCGTCGCGATCCCGATCGGAGAAGCAGAAGCTGAAATCCGCCAGGCGGGGATGATCGAAGATTCTGAACCCAGCCTTCACACAGCGACCGTTGAGTATCTTCCTTTTAGTGATTTGGACAGGCGGCAGATTTTCAGTCCCGATACGGGTGTCTTGGCGATCCGGCTTCCGCCCTTTGCAATCGCGGGGGGCAGGCTGACAGGGATACGCGTTGAGGCGACCGGTTACAGCTACCAAGTCGACCAAAACATTGAGCAACTGTTGCGGAAAAAAACATACGCACTACAAGCGAAGTTAAATTTAGCCCAAAACTCGCCGCCGCTGACCGCGCTCAACAACGCAGGTTTCCAAGAACAGCCTACGCAGACAGCCACCGGCTGGGATATCGGCGATCAATCGGACGACAATGTTCTCTTTGACAACCGCCAAGGCCATGAAAGTAGCGCCAGTCTTAAGCTGACGTCGACAGGGGATCCGGTCTGGATTCGCAGCAATCGTTTTGATGTCCCCAATACTGGACGGCTTTCTGTGACGGCCTATCTAAAAATTGAAAATCAAACCCACCAGCCCCCCCTGCGAATTGCGATCGAAGGTGAAACCCAAAATTCAACCTACTATCGTTTTGGCGTCGTCGGCAGTCTCGCCCCGAAAGCCGAAACGAAACAGATCAACGCTCAGTGGCGGCGCTTCGCGGTTCACTTCGATGATTTGCCGACCGGAGAGTTGCGTGATTTACGGATTGGATTTGACCTGATGGGGCAGGGCACTGTTTGGATTGACAACGTATCCGTCCACGACCGCTGGTTCGATGGCAACGACGCCAGAGCCATGACTCAATTGCTGGCCGGCGCGGCACCGCTGATGGACGATCCGAGATCCTTCGAGGGTTGCCGCCGCGTGCTCCAAAGCTACTGGCCCCGATTCTTGGACGAATACATCGAAATCGAATCGGCAACGGCCGACCTAGACGAAACACTGGCAGATGATTTACTGCCGCCTGCCACGAACAACAACGAAAACATCTTCCAACGTGTCAAATCTAGTTCGCCATCACTGTTGCGGCGATGGAGACGCCACTTACCCAAGCGTTGATTTGACGACCGCCAGCAGTTCGGATTCGCCCTTCAAGAACACAATTTCGGCGACCAACGCATAAATTGGCAGACCCTTAAATTGATTAACACCCATTTTTACTAGATCCTTGTGCGTGCAAACGATCGCAGTAGCCCCGCTTTGAGCGGCCGCTGCGGCAATCGCATCGATGTCGTCACGGCTGTAAAGATGATGGTCGGGAAAAACGCGCTGGCCAACAATATCGACTCCCGTAGAACAGACCGTTTTGAGGAAGCTGTCAGGATTGCCAATCGCACAACAGACGAAAACTTTCGCGGCCTCCGTGTCGCCGGTCGAAGATGATGAAAGTCCACAAAGGGCCTTTTCCTGACCATCGTACTGCATCCATCGCGCCGGTTGGACCTTCGTTAGCGCGATTAGTAAATTCCGGTGGTGGGCGCGCAGGGTCGCTTCGGTGCGATCTATCTCAGTTTGCGAAACCTGATCGCAGCGGCTGATCACCACGAAATCAGCGCGAGCGATATTTCTCACGGGCTCACGTAACAGGCCACGTGGCAAAAGACGACCATACCCGAAGGGTTCCGTGGCATCGACAACGACAATGTCGATGTCACGGCCCAAGGCCCGGTGCTGAAATCCATCGTCCATAACGATTACTTCGGTTTCCAGCTCTTGAATTGCAATCGTCGCAGAGTTCACTCGATTTGGATCTTGGAGGTGCGGAACGTCGGGTAGGCGCTGGCCAAGTTCCAGCGCTTCGTCGTTTGGCTTGGACGTCCGATCACTGTTTTTGGCCGCACCGTATCCCCGGCTGATGATGGCAACTCGTCGATCGAGTTGGCGAATCTGATGGCACAGCCAGATCACCAAGGGAGTCTTACCCGTGCCGCCGGTGGTCAAATTCCCGATCGAGATAACCGGCACCTCAACTTTTGAGACATTCTTTTGGTCAATGTCAAAACTCCGATTCCGTCGCTCGGCGGCCAAACGATAGATCGGAGTCAGCGTCCCTAATAGCGCTCGCATGATCCCCGCGCCGATACCTCGCCGGCGACCGCTGATAATTTCAAGTAGCGTTGTTTGGTTGATCATAAATTCGTTCAGTCGGTCGCATTGAAAGTTCGAAGCACGCCTCTGGGCCACCGGTCTTTGGTCGTTAAAGTCAACGCCACCGGCACCCCTCCCGCTACCGTATTAACAGTATCGACAGTGCTAATCGGGCGGGTAAAGAGCGAATCAATGTAAACTTACCACTTAATTTTGCCAACTGAGTTGACCTGCGCCGAATCAGACTAATGGAGGGTGTCTGCCGTGCGAAACGGCAGTCCAACTTTGACGTTTGCCCTGTTTGCGACGTAAACAGATTTCACGCATCGGATAATTATCGTTCACTCACCCAAGTGAATTTGCGTTATCGAGTCTCGCCGAAGAGAAATGACTATGATTACCACGCGACTACCTCGAATCCTAACGATGATCGCGATCACATGCTGCTTGGCATTGCCCAACAGCACCTCGCGCGCTTTCGCTCAGGATCAATTTCCCAATACTGACGAATCTCCTTTCGAAACGGAATCTCCTTTCGAAGAAGAAAACAATGACGGTTCGTTTTCTGAATTGGACGACGACGATACCGGCCGGCGAGAAAGGTCAGGGCGTCCGCGTACCATTCGGCCCAGCGATCGCCCCGACCGTTCAGGTGCTGGTTTCCGCCCCGATGAAGATCTCGACGATCCGCTTGGGTCGAGTCAACAGGTCATTTTGAATGATCGTTTTGCGGGTTGGAACGAGGCCAGCGATGGACTTGGAAAACGGCGAGTCGGAGAAGCGTTAAGGGCCAACTGGGTGATGGTCGACCCAAACGGACTGCTGGAAGGCACAGTCCGCCCAATCGACGGAGCCAAAGTCGCTGGCATGACGATCTATTTAATGAATAAGGGGCGGTTGGTTAAGACTGCTGCCGTTCAAGAGAACGGCACCTTCTTCTTTACCAACATCCAGCGCGGTGCTTACGCGTTGGTGGGCTGGGGAGACAACGCGTTCTTCGCTTGGGGAGCCAACATTCTCCCCTTCAGCGAAGATGCTGATCCTTCTACTCCGACGTTTATTACGACCTACGCATTTCAAAATGCAACGACGATTAACACTGACTGGATTCGCTACTTTACACCCAATGTATCCTACCGCGTGTATGGAAAATACGAACTCGAAGAAAGCGCAGATGATCCGGCAAAACTGTACGGCTTCCGCGGGCTCTCAAACTACCAACCATCGGCGATCGCATCGACTTCCGTTGGCGGCACACCTGTCTCATTGACCAGCGATGGGCGATTGATTGGTCGTGTGCATCAATTACGCTCCTTCGATGGACGTCCTGTCGATGTACGTAGCACCAAGGTCATGCTGTTTGAGCGTGACAGTGTGGTGGCTTCAACAACGACGGATAACTACGGCGTTTTCGAATTTGAAGAAGTTCCACCGGGCAGTTACGGCTTGGTTGCCGCCGGTGTCGATGGCGTCGGGATGACAGGTTTAGTGGTATCCAATTCTGATGAAATGGAAATGACCGAAGAAGGTGAACTGGAAGATCCACGAAGCGAAGGCGAACCGTTCGACTTCTGCCTGACTTCTTCGGAAACCGCTGGTTGGCTGAATCACTATGCCAACGAGGTGGCCTATCAACGAGCAATTCTGGCTCCACGGCCTCCCAAACCGAAGAAGAACTTCAACAATGGCTGCAACTTTTGTAACGGCCAGTGCGGAGCCAACGGAATGTGTAATCAGTGTGGTCGCAACAACCTGCGTCCTGAGGATGCACCGTGCCAATGCCATAGTCGCAATCTGACCTTTGAGCAGTGGCAGCAATACGGCTGTGCAAAGTATCGTGGCAACGGATTCCGCATCGGCGATGCGACACGTAAGATCACCGATCGAATTGATGATGCATTTGAACGCGTCTTCTACCCAGAATCTGAAACCAACGGAATCTCGGGAGGCCCAGTTCCCGGCCAAGGCTACAATCCGGGTTTCAACGGGCAAGGCTTTCAACAACCGGGGTTTCAACAACCGGGCTTTCAACAACCGGGGTTTGCGGCACCGGGACAAGTCCAGCCAGGATTCGCACCGCAAGGCGTAGCGATTCCAACACCGGCGGGCGTCCCCGGTTTCTAACCGAAACGCTCAAAGCAAGAACAGCGATCCATCGTTGAATTGCTAAATAACAACAACAAAGCCACCGCAGTGATTCACTGCGGTGGCTTTTACTTTTCAACTTCTAACTTGGCAATTTCTAACGTTGGATACTTCAAAACTATTTCACGGTCCGGACTCTAAACAACTTTAGTTTCTCAATAGAAGCATAGAAAAACGCCATCCCCAACGATTGCCGGGGTGGCGTTTTGATTTCGAAAACGACAGTTGAGATCGTTTATTAAAACTCGTCCATGTTGCCGTCGCCTTGGAACGCGCCCTGTTGATAGGCGTCGAAACCTTCTTTGATCAATGCCAGGATGCCGTCTTGGACTTCGATGTTGGTTTCGATTCCGTTGGGGATCGGCTTGGACCAGATCGTAATTCGACCCGTTTTGTCTTTTTCCAATGTCGTCGCCATATCAGCGAGTGCATCTACTCCGCTGGCGCGACTGGCAAAACGCAACATCGGTGCGACGCGTACGTTGTACATTAACTGGCCGTATTCAGAAGGCTTCGGCGTCTTTGAACGCTCGATTGCGTTGGTCAAAGTCGTTAGAGGGTCTTTGCCCGCACCGACGTAAACTTTGTCCGGCGATACACCGATGATTACTTCGACTTGGCTGCCAAAAATCTTCCGCGCCTCTTCTTCATCGTCGGGAATGTTGACCAAAAGAGTGTGTAGCGTAAGGTCCTCGTACGTGCCAGAATTTAGCTTTGCCTTCAAAACACCTTCAGATTTCGCTTCTGCTAGATCGACCAAACTCTTCACGCCTTCTTCGAACTTTGCGGAGTCGACGATTGAGCTGCCACCGACGAAACTGAATGCCGTTTCGTCCATCATCAACACGCCACCGCTGTCGATCAATTTCCCATCTAATGTCGCTTTGAAAGATTCGGCAATGCTGGCCGATGCCGTTTTGATCGTTGCCAGTTCTTGGTCGGTGAACTCTCCGTCGGCGTCAATTTCGTCAATCATTTGCTGACGCATCTTGTCCATCAGGCTGATATATAATTTTACGTCGTTCTCATGCAGCTGGTATCGTAGATTGAAATCTAAAGCTGCCGAATCGTTTAGAAAACCTGTGAAATCGCTGTCCCCCGGTGGGCTGATGACCGCGACACGTTCGGCGACCTCAGAACCTTCTAATGCCGTCAACGAAAAGGTGCTGGTGAGTAGCTTCGTTTCCTTATCAATTTTATAGCCGATCATCAATTCATCGGTTTCGTTGATCAGGCTTTCCAATTGGCTCATTTGAGCTTCGATGGCCGATTTGTCCAGTTGTTCCAGCTCCTCCATCTGCTTGGAAAAACCTTCGGTGATCAGTTCGACCCCTTTGTCACGCAATTCTTGAGGTAACCGTTGCCCGAAGACCCGCACGGCCATATTAAATTCTCCCGAGGCCGCCAAAAGTTCTTCGCTGGGACTTTCAGGTGCCATGTCGAACATGGCCTCATCATCGCTGATCAGAAAGTAACCGCCAGATTCTTTGATCAAGTATTGATCCGCTGAATCGACGGTAACCGTGATAAATTCATCGCCTTCATCGATGTCAGCAAAATTTGCGATTTGGTCGAGAACCAAATCACCGTCTTCGACAGCGACAAAACCAAGCCATTTTGGTTTGGGATCATCGCCTTCGAAGTAAAGATATGCACCTGACGGTTTTTCACGATCAATGCCACTGGTATAGTATTTGACCTGCCCCTGAATCATAAAATTCAGACTGCCATACCCAGAAGCGTTGACCAGATGCTTAATGTCGTCTAACTGTTCACCCAAAGGAGCCATCGAAATGACGATGGCCGGTTCCGGAGCTGACTGGGCCGAACTGGTTTGAGTAAACAACGACGGGATTGCACAAAAGGCAAACATCATCGTCACGGACAGGGAAAGGTTTCTCACGTGATTTTCTCCGGTTACAAAATTTCTTTAAGGCGACCGCCTTGCTTTCAAGAATAACACATCCAGCGGCGATTTTGGATTAGGGCAAATGCGAGAATACGCTTGCAAGCAATCCATCGGAAGATGCTCGACCCCACTTCTACACGTTTACCCACCAAGGCAGGCAAAAGTTTCTCAGGCCGAGCAGTTAAAAGTAGATAGACTCAGAAAAACTGAATCTTTGAGCCGCAGGTAGCGGTACAGAGAGATAGTCGTATAGAAAATAGCTACCTCTTCACGAAACGCCCAAGGTGAATCGACGCTCGATGCAAATCGACGCTCAATGCAGAATTAACGTTCGCGGAAAACGATACGCCCCTTGGTCAGGTCGTAGGGCGAAAGTTCGACCCGAACTTTGTCGCCCGGCACGATACGAATAAAGTGTCGACGCATGCGGCCAGACACGTGGGCCAAAACTTCGTTTCCTGTTTCTAATTCGACGCGGAAACGCGTGTTGGCAAGTGCTTGTGTGACGGTACCGTCAACTTCAAATGATTCTTCTTTTGGCATGAAACCCCTTTTAATGTGAAAAAATCCAGACGCCTATCATATAAGTGAGCCCTACGCAAAGTCCAGTCCAACCTTAGATTTGGCCGTCTTATCGGCGGAAAATCGAGCGAATCGGGGCAAAAGGCTTCGCTGGTGTCACCGTCTTGGGCTGATCACAGCGTCACTTCGTGGAGAGGTTATGCGACCGCGTAATGATTATCAGAATCAGATGAAAGGCCTGCTGATTGTGGCAGGTTGGGCGACTTTTGCTCTTTCAATCAAGATTTGTGCGTCGATTTTGGCCGAATACGCCAATTATTTCCCACCGAATTTTGATGCCGAGTTCCTGATCGGACGCCAATCCTATTTTTGGGGTCATTATTGGCTGGCATTTTACGCTCACATCATCACCAGCCCGATTGCGATTTTTTTAGGTGCATGGCTGATGTGGACAGGTCGTCGACGGCAATCTAAACGGTGGCACCGACGGTTGGGAAAAATGCAAAGCGTGCTAATTATTGCCATCGTTGTCCCAACGGGGTTGGTCATGTCCACCCGCGCGATCAACGGGCCGGCGGCGGGTCTCGGATTCGCCACGTTGTCGATAGCGCTCATGGTGTCGATGTTGGCCGCGATCGACCAAGCGCGAAAGAGAAATTTCGCGCGGCACAAAATCTGGGCGACACGCTGCTTCCTGATGTTATGTTCGCCGCTGGTGCTTCGGTTGATGACCGCAACATCGTTGGTTACCCAGACGCCGTCGCCGTTGACCTATCAGATCAGCGCTTGGTCCAGCTGGATGCTACCGTTGGGGGTGTTTGAATCAGTACGCTATTTTCAGCGCCGTAATAAAAGTGGACCGGCCGGGGAATCGAACCCCGATCTCCTACGTGCAAAACGAGTGTCTTCCCATTAGACCAGCCGCCCGAAATCGTTCTTCAAACTCAGTTGCAGACTTCGGAATCGAACCGAACCTTCTGGCCTTATGAGAGCCGGATGGACGCCAGTCCGCCTGCATAACTTTTTTAAGTAGGTTATTTAAGTAGCCTGTATGGGAATCGAACCCATCTCTTCAGCTTGAAAAGCTGATGTCCTTGCCGATAGACGAACAAGCCAAAAATATTATTTGGTGGACTCGACCCGACGAGCCATTACTGACGTTGATGTTGAAAGTAACGCAGGTGGGAGTCGAACCCACAAAATCACGAAGGTTTGAGCTTCGCCGCTTTGCCTGTTTGCGTACCACGTTATCGTGAAGCCGCAGACATCTGCTGCTTCAGCGGGTCGTTAGAAAAATACTTCCAAAGCAAACTTCAACGCTCCGCAGATGCGAGAGCCGGACTCGAACCGGCATAACGACATTCAAAGTGTCGTGTCTTAACCGTTAGACCATCCCGCAACAGTTGTTTTCCAATTTCCAATTTCCAATTTCCAATTTCCAATTTCCAATTTCCAATTTCCAATTTCCAATTTCCAATTTCCAATTTCCAATTTCCAATTTCCAATTTCCAATTTCCAATTTCCAATTTC
>Ga0114956_1001438_pt1 | contig 18715 bp, 11 predicted proteins | sample MaitaG_FD_87304 | JGI IMG/M metagenome (GOLD analysis project Ga0114956, IMG submission 87304) | Marine algal microbial communities from Maine, USA - Maine_Asex2 metaG | ecosystem: Host-associated > Algae > Red algae > Unclassified | place: Maine, USA | collected 2015-01-05 | reverse complement strand
TAATATTGCTTTTTGGCCGATTGATAAATTACCCCACCAATATTATCTTGTGAAGAGCCTGTAACTGATGAGAGTAAGTTCACTTTGTTTTGGGTACGCAATATGCCAGCAAACGCTAATGCAATTGCTTCTTTAAAGTTTACAATATCATCACTAGGCACTACCGTTTTAACAGGTGAGTGCTCGCTAATACGCTCAACCAAAAAAGTGTTGAAGGCACCGCCACCGCTTATAAGCATAGTGTCCGTATCTTCCTTATCTACATTTTCCCGATCGTAAATTATTTCAATATTATGGGCAATTTGCTTGGCAATGTGCTCACATGATGTAGCCAATTTATCTTCAGTAGAAATATTGAATTTTTTAAGCACAGGCATCATTACTTTTCTTACCCAGCCACCACTTAATGATTTAGGGTAGTCTTTATCATAATACCATGATGAGTTCATTTCGCGCAACAAGTCAGCGTTTACTTCACCAGTTCTTGCCAACGCTCCACCCTTATCATACTCCATTTCCATTTTATTGGCTAATGAGTTTAGTACAATGTTGCCAATACAAGTATCATAGCCAATTATGCGATCATTGGTTTTGCATGATATGTTCGAAATTCCCCCAAGATTTAAGCAAAACTTATGTTCGGGAAAAAGATATTTATCGCCAATTGGCACCATTGGAGCTCCTTGCCCACCAAGTGCCACATCATTGCTTCTAAAGTCGCAAATAACTGGCATGCCCGATTTTTCAGCAACTGCAGCGCCACTGCCTACTTGGCTTGTAAGATTGTTTTCAGGTTGGTGAAAAATAGTTTGGCCATGCCAAGCTACAAAATCAAGCTCATCTCTTATATCGTTTTCATTGATATAATGATTGATGGTTTCGCCAATAAAATGGCCAAAATAAATATCGGTTTTTAAATAGGTTATGGCATTTTGCATAACCAAATTTCTTAGCCGCAACTTCCATTTGCTTGGAAAGTCAACAACGTCAGCATCTAAAATTTTGTAAGTCCAGCCGGTTTCGGTTTCGGCAAACTCGCAATGTGCAATATCAAGTCCGTCAAGTGAACTACCTGACATTAGACCCAACACATTATAGGTCTTCATACGCAATAGATTTTATAGTAAATAGATAAATAAATCGTATACCTGTCTGCGTTTAACAGTATGTGTGAAAATAACAAACCCCACTAACATATAATAGAAATATTTATGTTATCTCAGTAAAGTTACGTTTCCCTTAGCTTCAAGCGGTACATCATAAACATCAATTGCGCTTATATACCATGCATAATTTCCAATTTCTTGATTAGTGCCGTTGAAGGTGCCGTTCCACCTATTTTCAAAATCGTTGCTTTCAAAAATTAACTGACCCCATCTATTGTAAACTTGAAAGGTTACAATTCTTTTAATTCTTTCAGTAAAAGGAAACAAATAATCATTTAAACCATCTTGATTAGGAGTAAAAGCGGTCGGCATTTTTAACAATGGTCGTTCCAGCACATTTACAGTTACCGAATCAATGGCAATGCAGCCATAATTACTAATGGTTTCAACATAATAAGTTGTTGTTTCTATAGGAGCCACTAATGGATTTGGTAAAGTCTTATTTTTAATTTGAGAGTCATCATTTAGCCATAAATAATTAGTAGCACCAGTAGCATTTAGCAGCGCTGTTTCTCCATTGTATATGAAAACATCTCTACCTGCATCTAAAAATGGTTTTTCAAAAACCACTATGGTAGTTTTAAAACTTGCAACACATCCATTTTCACAGCGAATGGTGTGGGTTAAAGTATATATCCCTCCTTCATCATAGGTATGCACAGGATTCATTTCATCAGATGTATTGCCATCTCCAAAATTCCAAAAGTAATAATCAATTGTAGTGTACGTGCTCCATGATTTGTCGATAAATTGTATGGGTTGTCCATAGCAGTCTGCTTGATAATCAACATCAGTGCCAAAGCCAGGAAAAATCCGAACAATTGAATAGGATGTATCTGGACAAGGGAAACCTTTGTTGATGATTAACATGGCGTAGTAAATGCCAGTGTCGGGATATTGAAATGCAGGATTTGCCAAGGTTGAAGTGTCATTGACAACCCCAGGCACGCCAAAATCCCAAAAATAGGTAACAGCGCCTGTGCTGGCGGTAGAAAATTGTATTTCATCCGTTACGCATTCATTATAGTCAGGATTGGTAACAGCCTCTACAACTGATTCACACTTTACAACATTAAATTGAAAATCTCTTTTCGTTTCTCCAATTTTAACACCATTTCTCCACTCTTCCGCACATATTCCAACAACAAACTGGCCTAAAGTAGTTGGTGTACCAATTAGTAAACCCGTAACAGGGTCTAGTGAAAGTGCACCTCCTAATGGTTGATTAAAGGTATAGCCAGGTGCATAATTAATTCCTTGAAATGGAGGAGGACTTGCTCCCATGCCACCAATACCTGATGGATAAGGATCGGCTTGTGAGCCACCTAAAAATGGCTGACAAAATTTATAAGCAACCGAATCGCCATCTTTATCGGTAGCCACATGGTCAAACGTAAACTCAATATCTTGGCAAAGGGCAACAGGAGGGAAATCAGTAAAAACTGGGTTGCTATTGTTTACAACATTTGGCGGATTATTTTTTACAACAGCAGCAAATGAAGCTCCTTGGGTTTCTGGGTCAATTAAATTAACCACAGTTTCGTTTCGGCAACATCTTTGGTAAACTAAGGTATAGTCTCCGGGCGCGCCAGGCAAAGTAATTACATCAACATAAGTGGCTTTTTCAACACACACATTTGGAATTCTTACTGGGCATTGAGTATTTAAAGTTACCGGTAAAATGGGTTGGTTTTGTGGCAATGAAATGGAAGTTTGTCCAATAACGGTTGTCCCTCTAAAAATATCTATTACCACAGGGTCATCAAAAGGTGCACCTTGAGTTTGGTTGCAATCTCTATAAACAGTAAGTGTTATCTCATATTGGTTAGGCCCAATATTTTCATAATAAAAATCTGCACCAACAATATGCCATGCGTAATTTGCCAATGGGCATAAAAGCAACAAGCTTAGAAGGCAGAAAAGTATTTTATAAAAATATTTCAATTAGTTAATAGTTTATTTGTTTGCTTTAGGTGCGTACATGTTAAATTAACGAATTATTCGACCCAATAGTTTGGTTAAAGGAAGAATTAACGTAAAAATGACTTAACTAGCCGTACTAAACCGTAACTAAACAACAATTAAGCCATAATTAGTAAATCATTGGCCAAAGTTGAACGAACCTTTACTAAGCTGCTTTCTTAGGATAAGTAAAGGCCAAAAATTCTGAAATTGCTTTCAAACTTTCTTCTTCAGATTCTATCATGCCCATATGTCCTGCATCTTCTAAAATGCAAACTTTTGCAATTTTGGGCATAGTGGTCATACTAAAGGCCTTGTCAAAATCAAACGTTTCATCCTTTTTGCCAATAATAAACAATACAGGCAAATTGGTTTCTTCTAAAATGTCAGTCCTATCGGTACGTTTTTTCATGGCTTCATAAGCACCTGCTAAAGCAGCGGCTTTGCATTTGTAAAATTCATGCGTCAAATCATCCGCAATGGTTCTGTTTTTTCTTACAAAACCTGGTGCAAACAATGTTGGCAATAACTCATCAACAAACGCTTGCGTTCCGTTTCTTTTAATAAAGTCAATCGATTTTTTACGCTTTTTCTTGCGTTCAATGTCATCTGCAAATGCATGAGAATGAAATAGGCCTATAGCATTTAACCTGTGTTCGTATTTGTCAGCAAAAGTTAAAGCAACATAACCACCCATTGAGTGGCCAATTAAAGTGCATTTATTAATATCTTCATTATCTAGTACACCCTTTACAAAGTCTGCTAAATATTCAATCGATAATAAGTTTTCTGGTAAAACACTGTCGCCAAAACCAGGCAAATCGGGGCATATTACAGTGTATTTTTTCTTAAGCTTGGCGCTAAATTTTTCCCACAGACTTTTATTTTCTGCAAAACCATGTACAAGCACAACACACTCGCCTTTTCCATCAATGGCATAACTACCCACCTTTCCTTTGAATGAGAATTGTTTATTCATAATATTTAATATTGAAAAATCACTAATTTAGACGATTGCAAAGATACAAAAAATGAGGCTAAAAATCACGTTATTATTAAGTTTATTGGTTATTACATTGCTTTCTACCACCTTGTTTGCTCAACAAGGCACGTTTAAAGTTAACGGTGTGGCCAATAGTAAAACGGGTCATTATTACTTTAAAAATGCTACCATCCATGTTTCTTCAACAAACACAATTGAAAATGGTTCCTTTGAAATAAAAAAGGGTAAAGTTGTTACAGCCGGTAAGTCAACCAAAAAACCCAAAGGAGCTATTGAAATAGATTTAAAAGGCAAACACATCTATCCTTCATTTATTGATTTAAATTCAGATTATGGCATAGCTAAATTGACCAAAGCTAAAACAGACGGGCCTCAAATGAATTCGAACACCAAAGGTGCTTTTGGTTGGAATGAGGCAATTCGCTCTCAATTTAAAGCGCATGAAGATTTTAAGAAAGATGAAAAACTGGCTAAAAAATATCAAAAAGCCGGATTTGGATTGGTGCTTACCCACCGCCATGATGGCATTGCTCGTGGAACAGGTAGCTTGGTTACCTTAGGCAATGAAAAAGAAAACCTATCAATAGTAAAGGATGTGGCATCTAACCATCTTTCTTTTAGTAAAGGCACATCAACACAAGATTATCCCGGCTCATTAATGGGCTGCATAGCACTGCTTAAACAAACATATTATGATGGGCAATGGTATAAAACAGCAAATGATATTGATGAAACAAACATATCTCTAGCTGCTTGGAATGAAAATTTAGCGTTACCGCAATTTTTTGAAACCAATAACCGATTGGATGTTTTACGAGCGGACAAGCTAGGTGACGAGTTTAACACCCAGTATATTATAAAAGGTGGTGGGGATGAATATATGCGTATTGATGAAATTAAAGCAACCAATGCGGCTCTTGTTATTCCTATAAACTTCCCCAAGGCGTATGATGTTACCGACCCTTATGATGCGTACTTAGTTTCTTTAAAAGAAATGAAACATTGGGAAATGGCAGCGACAAACCCAGCAGCATTAGCTAAAGCAGGCATTACATTTACGATTACAGGTGGTGAGGATAAAAATTTAGGTGATTTTATTAAAAATTTACAAAAAGCAGTTAAGCACGGTTTAAGTAAAAAGGATGCTTTAAATGCTTTAACACAAACTCCAGCAAAACTACTTGGGGTTGAAAACTTAGTAGGCACGTTGGAAAGAGGCAAAATGGCTAACTTCATTATTACTTCAAAAGATGTTTTTGAAAAGGATGCCAAAATTTTTCATAACTGGGTTAATGGAAAGCCATATGAAATAAATGATATTGATGTAAATGACATTAGAGGTAATTACAGAATTACAGCTACAAACCTATCATACGAACTAAAGGTTTCGGGCAAATTGGAAAAGCCTAAGGCCGAAATTATAAAAAACGACACTACAAAAATTAAGGTGAGCCATCAGCTAGTGGGTACAAATATTTCGTTTTCATTTAGCGATAACAAAAAGGATAAAACTTTGCTATTTAGCGGAAAAATTAATGGCGAAAAATGGAATGGCGAATACCAAAAAAGTGATGGAAGTTTTGATAAATGGACTGCTATAAAAATTAAACCGTTTGTTGATAAGGATAAGGCCAAAAAGAAAAAAGATGCTTTAAATGAAATTGGAAAAGTAACCTATCCTTTTACCGCTTATGGTTGGGAAAATACCCCACAAAAGGGTACCTATTTGGTTAAAAACGCTACCGTTTGGACCAATGAAAATGAGGGTGTTTTAAATGAAACAGATGTATTAATAAGGAATGGAAAAATTGCTGCGATCGGAAAAAGTTTACCTGGAGTTGGAGCTATTGTTATTGATGGTTCCGGCAAACATATAACAGCAGGTATTATTGATGAGCATTCTCACATTGCAATAAGCAGAGGTGTTAATGAGTGGACGGAAGCAAGCTCTGCAGAAGTAAGCATAGCAGATGTTATCAACTCTGAAGACATAAATATTTATAGACAACTTTCTGGTGGAGTAACCGCAGCTCAATTGTTGCATGGTTCTGCAAACCCAATTGGAGGAAGAAGTGCCTTGATTAAAATGAGGTGGGGCAGCACGCCAGAAAAAATGAAAATTGCTGGTGCTGATGGATTTATAAAATTTGCGCTAGGCGAAAACGTAAAACAAGCCAATTGGGGAGATAAAACTACTGTTAGGTTTCCGCAAAGTAGAATGGGTGTTGAACAAGTTTTTCAAGATCATTTTACACGAGCAGAAGAATACCAAAAAAATAAATCGCCAAATAAAAGAAAAGATGTTGAGCTAGATGTGCTATCTGAAATTTTAAATAGCAAGCGATTCATCACTTGCCATAGTTACGTGCAATCAGAAATTAATATGTTAATGAAAGTGGCTGAAAGTTTTGATTTTACCTTAAACACATTTACACATATTTTGGAAGGATACAAGGTTGCGGATAAAATGAAAAAGCACGGAGCAGGTGGTTCCACATTTTCCGATTGGTGGGCGTACAAGTATGAAGTTATTGATGCAATACCCTATAATGCTGCTATTTTAAATGAAATGGGAATTGTAACCGCATTAAATTCAGATGATGCGGAAATGGGTAGGAGGCTAAACCAAGAGGCAGCTAAGGCAGTTAAATACGGAAATGTTTCGGAAGAAGATGCTTTGAAAATGGTTACCCTAAACCCAGCAAAATTGTTGCACCTAGACAATCAAACTGGGAGCATAAAAAAAGGAAAAGATGCTGATGTGGTTATGTGGAGCGACCATCCATTATCAATTTACTCAAAAGTAGAAATGACTTGGGTAGACGGGGTAAAATATTTCGATTTAGCTGAAGATAAAGTTATGAGGGAAAACATTAAGGCTGAAAGAATGAGGTTGTTGCAAAAAATGATTGAAGCCAAGGCAAATGGTGAACCCGTTAGAAAACCGGAGAAAAAAGAAAAGCACCATTACCATTGTGATGATGTGCATGATGAAGGAGCAGAAGACCATGAAGAAGAACACGAACATGTATTTGACTAATTTTTTAAATAAGACAATGAAATTTATCTTAACAATATTATTTACTGCAGTTTTTACCCTTGTTGCATTTAGTCAAGGAGAAGTGCCTGCGCCTTCAAACAAATTGGAGAATGTGGTAATTAAGGGAGCAACAATACATGTAGGCAATGGAAAGATTTTAACCAATGCCAATGTTTATTTGAGCAAAGGAAAAATACAGCATATTGGACCACAACCAAGCGTAAACGAAAACTATGTAGAGTTAAACGCTACGGGTAAACACCTTTATCCAGGCATAATTGCAACTGGTAGTACTTTAGGTTTGGTAGAAATTAATGCTGTTAGAGCTACCCGTGATTATCAAGAGGTAGGCAACATTAATCCCAACATTAGATCAATTATTGCTTACAATACCGATTCTAAAATTATACCAACCGTAAGATCAAATGGAATATTAATGGCTCAAGTGGCACCGCAAGGTGGCACCATGCCGGGCTCGTCATCAATTGTACAGCTAGATGCTTGGAATTGGGAAGATGCAGCTTATGTTATGGATAACGGCTTGCACTTAAATTGGCCAGGTATGTTTAGGCAAACAGGCTGGTGGGCCGAACCAGGCTCAATTGAAGTTAGCAAAAACTATAAAAAAAAGGTGTTAGAAATTGAGCAGTTTTTTAAAGAAGCAAAGGCTTATTGCGAAATTGACAATCCAAAAGAAAAAAACTTAAAATATGAGGCTTGCAGAAGTTTGTTTAACAAAAAAAGTAAACTCTTTGTAAACGTTAATTATGTGCGCGCCATAAAAGATGCTATTGAGTCAATGTCTAAATTGGATATTGAAATCGTAATTGTTGGCGGCGCGGATACTTATTTGGTTACTGATCTTTTAAAGGAAAAAAACATATCGGTTGTAATAAAGGAAACACATAACTTACCAAATTATGAAGATGATGACATAGACCAGCCTTTTACGCTACCAAAGCTTTTACATGACAATGGTATATTGTTTAGCATAGCCATTTGGGGTGGCTGGGATGGCTCTTGGGGGCAAAGAAATTTACCTTACCAAGCAGGTACTGCAGTTGCTTATGGCTTAGATAAAGAAGTTGCTTTAAGCGCTATAACTGGCAATGCAGCTAAAATTTTAGGCATACATAAAACAACAGGGACCATAGAAGTTGGGAAAGACGCTACGCTATTTATTAGTACCGGAGATGTGTTAGATATGAGAACTTCAAATGTAGAGGTTGCATTTATACAAGGCCGTGAAATAAATCTAATTGATAAGCAAAAGTTGCTTTATCAAAAATTTCAAACTAAGTACAAAGATCAAGGCTTAATAGACTAACCTTACCAAAATTAGTTTTGGAGTTATTGTTAATGCTGAATAATCACTTTGGAAGTATAAGTAAAACCATCAGCTGCAAAACTTAAAAAGTAAATACCATTGGCAATGTTTGATGTATTTACTTTTATTAAGTCAACTGGTGATGCCTCTGTCCATATTTGCTTACCATTAATATCAGTCAAGTAAACTAAATCAATTTTATTCGATTGCAGTTCAATAGTAAGTTCGTTATAAGCGGGGTTGGGGAATACGTTAACTAAACTCCTAATTTCATTAACACTATTAATAGAGTTAACAACTAAATCGGTGCTAATTATATTTAAAAGTATGTCGTTTTCCTGATTATCAATTGCGCGCACATTGCCCAGATGTAATGGAAATGATTGAAACAACATTGAATTTTTCCCAACTAACTCTTGTTCAATAACAAAATCCATTGAGCATATTGGTCCCCAGCCAGATATGGTTGTTTGGTCGGTACGAACATGTGCAACATCAATTACCCCGCTGTTTGGAAAAATCTTTACATAACTAATTGTGTTAAGTGAGTTGCCAATCCATGAACCGGAAAAATCAAATGATATGCTTCCGGTATCAACTAGCGCAGGGTCGTAATTAATTGTAAATGCAATACCATAAATGTTGTTTATTGGTTTAGATGAAGAACCTAAATTAATTGGAGTTGATATTGAGCTTCCTAGCTGTGTAGTGTCAATAGGAAGGTTTATTATCAAAGGAGGGTCGTCATTGCCACCAGCAGCGCCAGCACCCTTCATGTGAAGTTGGTTGTAATTAAGCGAAATGGCTGTTGTATCAAAAAAATTGATTTCGCCATCACCATTACAATCGGCAAACTTAAAGTTTACATTTCCACCAGGTGATGAGGTTGTCCAATCTTGGGCAGTATAAGGTAAATAGTTATTGCTAAAACTGCCTCTTTCAGTTCCCTTAAAGCCAAAGCCTAAACCTAAGTTTAGTACATCCATATTATTGGCTAAGCCATCATTGTTTGCATCTCCTGGGTATACAAAAGAGCACAAAGTGTCGGTAATTATGTAAATTTTTCCAGTGTCACAGCAAAGGCCCAAAGCATCACAAACAAAGTAGGTTATCGAATCTATAGGGTTAGTTGCAATGGGTGATGAGACATTAATATTTATAATTATGTGAGATGAGTCAGGCGAAAAGCCGGTAATAATGCCAGAACCACTAAGGTGGCTATAAGAATAGTTTAGTTGTGTGTTTGGTAATGCATCATTTTGTAGCGGATTTAACTTCACATTAAATGGTGTGGTTGATGTAAATGGAAGACCACCATTTATACAAATGGTATCGTTATTCAAGTTAACGCAGCTTATAACATTGATGTAAATATTACCATAACTACAAATTGTATTAAGGACGTTACAAATTTGGTAATTAATGGTATCAACACCAGTAAAGCCTGCATTTGGGAAGTAAGATATGGAGTCGTTAGCTACTCCGGTTATTACCCCATTGCCATTGTTAGGGTTGTTTATGCTCACAATACCTGCTCCGCTGCCTCCAACAACACCAAAAATGGTATCATTAAAAAGTGGGGCCGCTAATAGTTGATTGTTTTGTAAAATAAAAACATCATCATCTACCGCTGTAATTTGCGCCATAAGCACTTGGCACCCTAAAAGCATAAATAATAGGCAGCAGGTTTGATATTTTTTTAAATCTTTCACTTAACAAAGCATTTTCTCTTGCTTCAATCTTAAAGTTGTAACTATTTAAACAATAAAAAATCATCAATATTGATAATTTTCCGTTGCCAAAATGAGCGGTTATTACTATTTAACACATAACATTTTGATAAACAATATTTTAAAAGCAAAAAATATATTTATCTGAGTGTTTTGTAGCAAAAATAGGGGCATTAAAGCCCCTATTTTAAAAAAGTTAAATCATTTTCTTTAGTTCCGCAGGTTGTCACTCAAGCCATCTTCACCCACAGGCGCAAATTCAGCTTCAATGTTAAATATTCTATTTTGCCCTCCGGTTGTATCAACATATCTCCTTTCTAGTTTCATTTGATTCTTTTTTAAGAGCGTAATGTCCCATACTACACTAGTAAAATCTGCAAAATCAGTTAGTATTACCTGTTCTTTAGTTTTCTTATCACCTACAGCTCCACCAAAATTCCATTCACCAATGGTAAAAGTAGTATCACCAAATTGTGGTAAAGGTTTCCGATTAAAATTCCTGCACTTTTTTGCGGTATCTAGTTGAAGACTAATTGTTCGTGAGTAAAACACATTCTTAGCAGTAAATAGGTTATAGTCCCCATCTTTTGCAAATTCTAAAAGAAATGTAAGGTCAGTATCCGTTTGGAAAAACCATTGGGCAGATGGGATAGGTATTCCTGGGTTCACAAAAGTCCAGTCATCCGGACAAAAAGTATCAATAGCCGTCATGGTATCCGATCTAACTAAAAAGTCAACTTTATTTACAAAAAAGCTATTTGCTTGCCAAGTCTCGGTAATTCTGTTTTTACGACTAAAAATGCTAAAAAACGGATCTTCTGGCCCCTTTTTGCAACTTTCTAATATTGGCAAAAGAATAACTGCCAACATTCCAAGTACTAGTATATTTCTTAAATTTTTCATAAATAATGTTGTATTGTCTTTTATTACAATGTAAAAATCACACATTTATTATAAAATCCATAACTCAAAGCAAGCATATTTCCGAGTTTAATATGTAAGTAAATAAAATTATGTCATATAATATATTGATAATGAACACTTAAAAAACTTAAAAATTATAGACTATATTTATTTATCATTATAAAAACTATGAGGAATAGTAAAATCGTAAGACTTTTAGGCGCCTTAACAGAAGAGGAAGTGCCCGATTTTATCAAATTTATAGAATCTAGCTTTTTTAACCCAAGCAAAAAGGTGGCAATATTTGGTAAATACCTGCTTAAGTACCACTCAAATTTTGAAGAAGGCAAAATCTCTAAATTGCAAATTATGAAAGCGGTTGCAGGTTCTGTAGATGCAGATTTAAAACTGCTTAGTTATTGGGCAACAGACCTGGTAAAATTGGTTGAAGCATTTATTGTATACCGTTACCAAAAAGCTCAAATACAACTAGGACAAATTGCTTTAATGCAAAGATTTGCAGAAACAAACATGGATGTTTATTACAGCCAAGCCAAAAGAAAGTTTGAGGAATTTCAAACAACCAAAGCCCAACATAATGAGATGTTTTATTATAATTTAATGAAAGCAGCTGAGATTGATAATGGACTTTTTGTAAAAAAAAGAAAGCGAGAAAATAATGAAAGCTTGCAATCAGCGGTTAATAATTTAGATTGGTTTTATTTAAGTTTAAAATTAAAGTATGCTTGTGAAGCTATAAACAGGCAAATGGTATTGTCGGGTACCTATCATTTAAATTTAATTGACGATATAGTCGTATTTATAGAAAAATATGATGGAGAATTGCCGGCTCAAGTGCTCATCTACTACAATATTTACAACTCCCTTATAAAGCCAAATGAAGAAGAATACTTTGCTCAGCTAAAACTATTGTTAGCTCAAAACAGCGAGCTTTTTGCTCCTAATGATTCTCGAAACATGTACTTATACGCCATTAATTATTGTGTGGCCAAAATAAACTCAGGTAAAAGCCTATTTGTAAATGAGTTATTAAATATATACAAGCAAGGCTTACAGCAAAACATCTTGTTAGAAGATGGCTTTATTTCTCCTTGGAGTTACCAAAATATTGTAGGAGTGGCAATAAGGGCAAATGAATTCAATTGGGCTAAAGAATTTATTTATGAATACAAAAAACATTTGCACCCTAAGTTTAAAAACAATGCTTTTAATTACAATTTGGCGAGCTATCATTTTAGCACCGCTAGCTTTGATAAGGCGCAAGATTATCTGTTAAAAATTGATCCTAACGATACCAATTATGCAATTGGGGGAAGAGTGTTGCTCATGAAAATTTATTTAGAAAATAAAGAATATGAAGCGCTAGAATCTTTACTTAACTCCTTTAGAAACTATTTACACCGAAACAGTAAAATGTCTGCACGCATGAGAAAACTTTATCTAAACACAATTAAGTTTGTTAAGAAACTGAACAACGTGCATATTAGAGATTTTAAAAAATTGCATCATATAAAAAAGCAGGTAGAGGCAACTGATAATTTAGCAGATAGAAAGTGGATGTTAAGTAAGATTAATGGCTATTTGAAATTTGAAATTTAGTTTTTTAAGAACATTGTTCTTATCACCTTTTCGTCAAAACTAATTTCTATATAGTAAGCTCCAAACACTAGTTCGGAAACATCAATTTTATTTTTACCACGGCTTAGCGCGGTTTGGCTATGAATAGTTTTCCCAGTTAAATCATAAACTACTATGCTACTCGGTTTTGACTTAGGGTGGTTTATGGTAATGTAATTTTCAGCAGGATTAGGATAAATTTCAATAGTAGATTCAACATCATCTTCAATGTCAGATATGATTACGGTGTTCTTATCAAAGTTAAAAGGAAGTAAGTTGCCATGTTGGTCAATGGCTATAACGTTGCCAATTTCAATATCTAAAATATACTCATTGGCGTATCCTTTGCCAGCTAAATTTTCTTCAGTTACAAAGCCAAAAGTACCCAACGAGCCATGCCCTTGCACGCTTTGGTGGTCTATCCTAGTCAAAGCAATATCTGCTCTACCAGCCGAATAGTCTGTTTGTAAAAGCGTAACCAGATGACTGTTGTTACCTAACCATGAATTACTAAAATCAACATTTATACTTCCAGAGTCTACGAGCAACGGATCAAAGAATACACTAAATGCTAAAGCATAAATGTTTGTTGCCGGTTTGGTAGCAGAGCCAAACTTAATTGGGCCGCTTACGGGAGATCCTGGTATTGCAAAGCCACCTAAATCAACGGCGAGTTGTGGCGCTAACAAACGTGTGCGCTGGCCAACATTTTTGTTGTGTATTTGACTGTAATTTGCAATTACCCCTGTTATATCTGAGCTATCAATGTTACCATTTCCATTTACGTCAGCATGCTTGGTGTTTACTCCTCCCATTGTATTTGATAGCCATGCAAATGCGCTATGCTCGTTAAAAATTGTGTTTTGAACTGCTCTATAAGTTCCTTTCTTGTTGTAGCTTATCCCCAATGCTAAAACATCAAAGTTATTCACCACTCCATCATTATTGGCATCACCGGGCCACATGCAATTATGACAGCCACCAACTGTATCTACCCGTATGTAAAGTGTGCTAGAATCGCAAGAGCCTGTAACTGCATTACAAGCTAAGTATTTGATAGAATCTAAACCGGAAAATCCGGAAAATGGATGATAATCCAACAAGTTGTCATTCAATACTGTAACAATGCCATTTAATGGAAACCCCAAAATGGCAATACTGTCATTAAAAGCCATATCGTTTCGTAACGGATCAGCAACAACTGACTGGGTATTGTTGGTATAGGCAATATCGCTAATTGCATCAGGTGAAATACTGCCTGAGTCTAACTTGAACAATTCATGGCCGTCAATTCCATTGTTAGCGGCAAAGTAGGGTTCGCCAGCATACTCTACTAAAGCAGCAGGGTTGCTGCTCCCAAAAATATTTACGTTGCTACTTTGCTTAATTCCTTTGCTAGATATCATGTGCAATTCATAGCCAGAGGTGCTGCTGTTGGCAGAATAAAATGTTCGGTTTTTAAATTGATAAAACTTAGTCTTATCAGTTGAGCTTATAGAGCCTTGAGCACCAGGGTAAAGATCTTCAACTAGTTTTGTAGTAGCTCCGCTTCCTCTGGTTACCCAAATTTCATTGCCCGTGGCACTTTGCTTTCCAAAAAAGTAAACAGCATTATTATAGCTCACAAAATTTTGCATTGCAGGTGGACGAACAGTGTCTAACAATTGTGCGCTCATAAAACTTGAGTCGGCTTTGTGAAGCCCTATCGAAAAACTGTTATCGGCAAAAAAGTACAACTCATTGTTATGTGCATGCAACATGGTACTTTGGCTTAAAGCATCTCCACTTGGGTTAATATCATGCAACATTCGGTTGTTATGAAACCCAATTTCACCGTTCGATCTCCATACTTCCATACCCTTAGCACTGCCATCATCACCAACATAAAATAACAAACCTTGGTTTATGGCAAAGCTTCCAATAAAATCAAAGCCAGTTTGTATACTATCTACCTGCACACCATTAGTCCTCCATATCTCGGAGCGGTTAGTGCAATAAATTAGATTGTTATATGAAGCAAATTCTACCGGATTACCATTTGGTAAGGCTTTAAAAATCTGAGTACCCCCAGCCGTTCCATCCGTTACCCAAATTCCTCCAGCTGCACCAAAGTAAACTTTGCCGCTATAACCCATTTTGTTAAATGAGGAGACATTGGTTTTTAATAAAATCGCATTTGAAGTATCTCCGTTGGTTGCATATAAATTAGTATCGCCATTTATAACAGCATTAAAGTAGAGTAAGCTATCGTATGCTAAAAAATTTGAGATGTACCCAGTGTCAACAGGGTCTAAAGTTGTGCTTAACCTAGTTCCTGAGAAAGTACCGTTAGACATAAATAAATGCGTGCCTAATCCACCGCTAGTTTGTGCACCAAAAAATAAAATATTTTTGTAAGCAACCATTTCCCCAGTATTTTCCATACCGTCACCAGCCGTGTTAATATTTCGCACCAAAGTAGAGGTTTGGGTAAAACCAAGTGAGCTCAGTAAAAGCAGCAATAATATGTAATAAAGTTTTCGAGTCATTAGTAACTATACTTTTGAACAAATACTAAAATCTATAGAAATTTACACCTAACACAGAACAATAAATGAACTATTTTAGGGGGTAAATAGTGTTATTTTAATAGAATATTTCATAAAATGCTTAAAATCAAATATTTATGATTCAATGTTTTTTTAGTTTAACGACCAATTTCATAAAATTATGAAAGAAGGAAGAATAGTAGATGTGTTAAAAACCTTTTCAAACAAGGAAATAGTTAGGTTGAAAAAATTTATTAACTCGCCTTATTTCAATGAAAATACGAAAATTACAGCTCTTATTCAATTTATTTCGGGGTTTCATCCCAAGTTTAATGATAAAAAATTATCATACGAAATTGCCTACAAAACAGTGTTTAAAGCAAAAGAATACAATGAAAAGCAGCTGTGGTATTTAATGGGAGATGCCGTTAAGGTTATTGAAAATTTTATGGCTGTAGAAAAGTTTTATGGAGAAGCAGCTCAACTAAAAATGAGCATGTTGCAACAAATAGAACATAAAAATTTGAACCAACTATACACCAAAGTACATAAGCAGGTTGTAAAAGAAATTGAAGCCAATGAGTTAAAAGATAGCAAGCATTTTTACCTGCAATATCGTTTGTCAGAAACTGAGTTCAAGCATTTTGTTAGCAATGAAAAGCGCAAGTTCAACCCTAGCATGCAAAAAATGGCAAATAACTTAGATAGGTTTTACATGGGTGAAAAATTGAAGTATGCGGTTGAAATGCTTACCCAACAAAACGTTTTTGATTGGGAGTATGAGGTAAAAATGATTGATGAGATTTTAAATTTTACCGAAACTTATCCTGAAGATGTAAGTCACCAAGCATTAATATACAGTGCAATTTATAATTGCATTACTAAGGCAGAAGATGAAAAACATTTCTTCTCACTAAAATTGCTGCTAGAAGAAAACAGTAGTTTATTTAGCATCAATGAAGCACGGCAAATGTACGTGCATGCAACCAATTATTGCATTAGAAAATTTAACAAAGGCAATAAACCATTTTTAGCCGAGTTGCTTGAGTTGTACAAATCTATGCTAGAGAAAGAGCTTGCGTTTGAAGATAACACACTTACACCATGGACATTTAAAAACATAAGCGGAGTTGCCTTAAGGGTAGGTGATTATGAATGGAATAAAAGCTTTCTGGAAAACTACCGTAACAAACTTGCAAAGCAATATCAAAAAACGGGCTACTATTTTAATATGGCTAATCATCAGTTTTATATTGGAGATTTCTCCAAGGCGCAAGACTATTTAATGCGTGTTGAGTTTAACGACACCTATTTTAATACCGATTCAAAAGTGCTGCTCTTAAAAATTTATTACGAGTTAGAAGAGCTTACGCCTTTAGAAGCGCTGTCAGATTCATTTCAAGTGTACATTAGAAGAAATAAGCAGACATCAGATTACATGAAAAAGCTGTATTTAAATTTTGGCAAGTTTTTGAAAAGGCTGTACTCAATTAATCCACGAGATAAGAAAAAAGTTGAACATTTAAGAGAGCGAGTTGAAGCTACTTCACCTGTAGGAGATAAAAGTTGGCTACTTCAAAAAATTGATACAATTTTGCATTAATGGCCAAACCAAAACAGGAAAAATTTGCTGAGTTAGCAACCTTTCCCAACGTATATCAAAATATAGATTTGTTTAAGCCGCAATTGATCAACTCAAATGGATCAAATATTGCCCTTAAAGGATTGTGGAAGAAAAATCATTTTAAAAATGACAATCCAATAGTGCTTGAGTTAGCATGCGGTAGAGGTGAATATTCAGTAGCCTTAGCTCAAAAATTTTCGGAAAAGAACTTTATAGGTATAGACATTAAAGGCAATAGAATTTGGACAGGTGCCAAAGCAGCTTTGCAGCAAGGTTTAAACAACGCAGCTTTCTTGCGCACTTCAATTGAACTCTTGTATCATTTTTTTGAAAAAGGTGAAGTGTCAGAAATTTGGATCACATTCCCCGATCCTTTTTTAAGAAATAGCAAGTCCAAAAAACGATTAACCTCTCCCTACTTTTTAGCGGTTTACCAAAAAGTTTTAGCTGATGGTGGTTTAATTCATTTAAAAACAGATAGTGATCCTTTATATGAGTTTACGCTCAAAACCATTGAAGGTGAAAAAGCTAAATTAAACGAGAGGGTTGATGATGTTTATGAAGAGCAACCTGATAATGAAATCCTAGCCATAAAAACATACTATGAGGGTATGCATTTAAAAAATGGACTAACAATTAAATATGTGAGCTTTAGGCTTTAAATTTCTGGTTTTAGTATTTCCATTACAGCATCAATATTTTCAAAGTTTTTTAGGCCAACTTCAACTTCATGGCTGCCAACTACATTTAAACCATACATAGGCATTTCTTCAATAATTTCTTGGGCATCATCAGCACTCAACTCAATATCAAAAAGTATTTCATGCCCTTCAATTGCTTGCTTTAACCCTTCTATCGATAGTGTTTTGGGCCGTTTAATGCTTTTCCATTGAACGTCAAACTTTCTAAAGTTTAACAATATTAAATCGGCATGCTCACCAACTCGCTTTATGTTAGATTTTAAATTGCTAAAAGTGGTGTTTTCGTTTACCGGAACGTCAATAATTTTTGGTATATCAATTTGCCGCCAATCTTTTTCCTTATACTTTTCACTTAGTTGCACATAACTAAAATTGAAAGAAGCATTGAGCAGATTAATTTCATTAATGCTTTGTCCGTTAAACTCACCAACTACTGCAGGTTCATGCAACCAACCTTTAATTTCTAAAGCTTGCTCTGGTTTAACGTATTGTTTGTCATCTTCATCAAAACAAAATCCAATAAATTCTGCACCAACGGCTGCAAAATATCTAGCATCAGTTAAATTGGTTATGCTTCCTGCTTTAATTCGCATGTTGTTATAGGATTTTTTGTGAGCATTGAAAATACAATAAAATAGATGTTTTTAGTCTTTTGTCATAACAATCCGTATGGCTAAATGCCAAAATCAAACACAGCTTGCTATTTTGAAGTAGTTTCAATCAGCAATAATTTATCTATTGCAAAATGCGGGTTTGATTAATGTCATGTTGCAAATTTATGGTAGCATGCTAGAAAGCATGAATATTTTATTTAAATGACGTGCATATTTTCAACCAAATTTTAACCTATTGAACCCGAAAACTTTCGCGGGTCAACCTCATAGTCCACTGAAAATTTGTAAAGCTGTTTACGGTGCACTACACGCCTTTAAACGCAAGAAGTGACTAAATCCTAAAGTTACCTACGGCTATTTTTTGCATTGCCCTTTAGGGCTATGCCACTATTGCTATTGCAAAAGGAGACGGCCTATTTTTACTTGCCTCATCTCAAAACTGAGGTTCTGAAAAGCGCGGTAAAAGACCCTGAAACTCT
>Ga0114956_1001429_pt1 | contig 18763 bp, 11 predicted proteins | sample MaitaG_FD_87304 | JGI IMG/M metagenome (GOLD analysis project Ga0114956, IMG submission 87304) | Marine algal microbial communities from Maine, USA - Maine_Asex2 metaG | ecosystem: Host-associated > Algae > Red algae > Unclassified | place: Maine, USA | collected 2015-01-05 | reverse complement strand
TGGATGTAAAGTAAGTGCCATTGAAAGTAAGTGCCATTGGGCTAGCTTCTTGCCGCTCACCGTTTCGATACCACGATAATAACCAGTGTTTTGATTCAAATGTGGCGCTGTCCAACTAATCGCACTTACTTTAGGCAAGTATTGTACGAATGTTTAACGACAAGCCGGCAGGCGACCGTGTTTGGCGGTGCAAAACGCCGTCGCCTGCCGGCTAATCGTTAAACGGACCAAGAATAGTACCGTTGAAAAAATGGTTTTCGAACTACATAGATTTAAAGTATATGCCATTAAGCTTGCGCCTTTCGGCGAGCGATCAAATCAGGAATCTACTTCAGAACGAATCCACAACAACGTGAGTCTTTTAATCGCGCGGGTACACACTTGCTGGCGCAGCGGGTTTGTATTGTCGAACCCCGATTTGCTTTCAGGAAGCTGGTGTCGGAAAGAGAAGAAACAATTAATCCGGCGGCTCGCGCCATGCCGCTCATACAACAGGCACAATCATGTGGGACAAAAAAGCGTCGGCTGCGCTGCGCAGAAAATTGCTTAAGTGGTTCGACGAACACCAACGCGATTTACCGTGGCGGAGCAACAAAACGCTGTACCGAATCTGGATCAGCGAAATCATGCTGCAGCAGACGCAGGTGGCGACGGTCATCGACTACTACACGCGTTTCATGAAGCGATTTCCAACGGTCAAGACGCTGGCCGCCGCCGACGAATCCGAAGTGTTGAAACTTTGGGAAGGGCTGGGCTATTATCGGCGAGCTCGTCAATTGCACGCTGCGGCGATCGAAATCGTTGATAACCGCGGCGGCGTCTTTCCCGAGGCCTTTGACGAAGTGCTGAGCTTGCCTGGCATCGGTCGCTACACCGCCGGCGCGATCCTTTCGATCGCCACAGATCAGCGATTGCCGATTCTCGAAGGCAACACCATCCGATTGTACGCGCGGCTGTTGGGCATGAAGTCCGATCCACGCATGACGCCCAATCAGAAAGTCCTCTGGGAGTTCGCCGAATCGATTGTCCCTCGACGCCGCTGCGGTGATTTTAATCAAGCACTAATGGAGGTCGGCAATCAGATTTGCAAACCGAAGCAGCCGCTCTGTGAACAGTGTCCGATCGTTTCCTTGTGCCCCACGGCAATGCACGGCTGGCAGGATGTGATCCCCGCTAAAGGGAAAAAGGTCATCTACGAGGATTTGCGAGAAGCGGTTTTGCTGATTTCTAAGACGACGCGTGGCCAAAAGAATTGGCTGGTGCGTGTCTGCGGGCCGGATGAACGTTGGACCGGCCTTTGGGATTTCCCTCGTTATACATTTGACGCCGAATCCACAGAGGAGGATCTGGCAGCGCAACTGAAGCAGAAAACGGGGCTGTCTGTTTCGCTTGAATCCTATGGTCGTCCAATTAAACACGCTGTGACTCGGTATCGAATCGAGCTACACTGTTTTGAGGCAGTAAAAGCGACGGGACGGTTGAAAAAGCAAACCACCGAAACCAAATGGGCCACGTTGGCTCAACTACGGGAGTTGCCGATGAGCGTCACGGGACGAAAGATCGTCGGTCGATTAGAAAAGTAGGCGGAAACTATGACCATCCCAAAAAATTCCATCTGCACTGGGTGCACGCTGTTGTGCGATGACGTCGACTTCGAGGTTAATGGCGCGACGATCGCCGCGGACGTTGATTGCGGCGTCGCGCAATCCTTCATTAAGAACGCGAATCAGCGCTTGTCTGCTGCTCCTGCGCACAAGCAAAATATCGAAGAACTTTCGAAAACAATCGCCGGCCTCTTGGTATCGGCCGATGCGCCGCTGATTGTGGGGCTGAATCATTTGACCACCGAAGCTCAGCAGCTGGCTTGGCAGATTGCGGACGTTGCCAACGCAACGATCGACGTGACGTTATCGAAGGCCAATCGAGCCAGCATCTACGCGCTTCAGCGGCAAGGCAAGGTCACCGCAACGATCGGTGAAATTGCCAATCGCAGTGACTTGGTCGTATTCTGGTTCTGTGATCCGGTGACGTCGCATCCGCGTCTCATCGAACGACTGACTCGCACGAAGTCCGCAATCAAGAAACGAATCGTCGTTGTGGGTGACAGCAGTTCAGCGACCGCGCAGATCGCCGATGAAGTGATTGCGGTCGAAGATGATGGGGCAGGGGACTTTATCCGAGACCTTCGACTTGCGATTGGTAACGAAGAGGATTCGCCAAAATTGGCTTCCGAGGAAGCACGCCCTCAAGCACGCCATCAAGCCAGCACCTTAGCGCGACTTCTGAAGGGCAGTAGTTACGGAAGTTGGATCTATGGGCATACCGACGTTAGTGCAGAACGGGACGATGTAACACTCGCATCGCAAATGCTGGTTCGTGAGCTCAACGATCACACGCGCTTCATCAGTCTCGCGCTGCGCGCCGATCAAAACGGTGCCAGCGGCGAAAACGTGCTTTCTGCGTTAAGCGGGTTTCCGGTGGCGGTCGATCTGTCGATGTCTATCCCGCAATACAACGGCGCTGAGTACGCGGCTGAAACGGTGCTTGAAAACGGCGAGTGCGATTTCGTTTTGTTGTTCGCTGGCTGGGGCACTTCAGGCGAAGTAGATATACTCTCCCCCGCCGCCAAAGCAACTTTGGCAAAAACGCCCAAGGCAATCATCAGCTCAGCCACAGCGTTGGATTTGGATGCTGAAGTTTCAGTCCAAGTCGACCTGCCCGGCGTCAGTGAGTCAGGCGAGTTCTGTCGCGTCGATGACGTGTCGCTGGCGGTCGGTGCGTTGACCGCGAGGCAGCATGGTTCCGCGACTGATTTTCTAAAGATGCTCTTTGACCGACTTTGTTCGCAGTGAGACGGTCGCCGTTGCGGTGATTAAGCCGGCGTGGAAAGTGCTGTCATCACCTCTGCTATCACTGTTAAGTTACGCCAATTATTTCAATTGTAAGGGAAATACTAATGGTGTCGATCGTTCGGTGTCGATGGATTCTAGCACATGCATAACTTTTCCGGGGCGATCGGCGTCGGAACTGTTATTTCAATCAGTCCGGATATCGTCGAGACGCGTCTCGGGAGACATCGATGAAGAAAAAGTTGACACTGGTAACCTTTGCTGCCGCATTTGCTGCAATGTTCGGGATGAATCTCGATATGGCCACCGCCCAATTTGGCGCGGGTCCACGGTTGGGCAACCAAGTGCAGGAACCAGACTCCTTCCGCCGCGTCGCAGCCGATCTCAACGTCGGATTGCCTGGCCGTTTATGGGTCAGTTCGAACTTCGCCGACCAAGGATTTGGTTACACCGGTTCCTACCTAACGGTCGGCGGCAAGGCTCGATTGTTCGAGGATTTCTTGGACGGGCGTTGGTTGACCGAAGGTCGGTTGCATCACTCAATCGAGGACGACGGTGGCTTCTTTGCCAACGTCGGCATCGAACGTGTCTTCTCGGTTAAGCCAGCGGGCGCGGAGGTTGTGACCGGATTCTGGTACGACTTCGACGGCGACCAACAAGGCAATTTTGGACACGATTTTTCACAGTTAGGCGTCAACGCCGCAATTAAGACTCGCCGCTGGGATCTGGTCGGTAACGGTTACTTCCCGATCGGGCAACGCAACTACTCATCGGCGGCAACCGTTGGCGGCACGTTCTTTCAAGGCAACAACATCGTCCTCCAACAGGGTGTCGATTCAGCTTTGACAGGTTTCGACGTCACATTAAGGATGCGTCCCAAGCAAATGGCGTTCATGAACGGCACGTTTGAGATCGGCGGCTACGGGTACAGCAGCGACTTAGTCAATTCATTCGGCGGTGGACGCCTTCGCATTGGTGCTCAAGGCAGACGTGGTTTGATCTTGGGTGCTGAGATCAACCACGATGATCGTTTCCGAACAACCGGAGCGTTAAGCCTTGGCTACATTTTCGGAGCCGTCGGCGGAAGCAATTCAGAATACGCAGGCATTGGTCGAGATTTGGAAGAGACCAATCGCAACGATCATATTGTGCGATTTAACCGTTCGGTTGAATTGGCGATCGACCCCTTCACCGGAGCGGCGTACAACGTCGTCCACGTTCAAGACGGAGCAGGTGCCGGCGGCGACGGAACGGCTGAGAATCCTTACGACACTCTGCTTTCTGTCCAAGCCAACAGTGACGTTGGTGACGTGATCTTCGTTGGCGAAGGTGGCACGCTGGACGGCGGAATCAGGCTGCAGGATCGTCAGTTTCTGTTGGGAGGCGGCACCGAACAGATCATTGACATCCAAGACGGGCGTCGATTCCGCTTAGGTAGCGACACCGGCAACAGCGCTGTTCTCACCAATACCGGTGGGGCAAACGTGATCTTGATGGCCGACGACAACATCATTCGCGGCGTTGTGGTTGACGCCACGGGAGCAACCAACGGTATCAACACCAATGGTTCCAATAACGGCATCGTGGAAAACACCACCGTCAGCGGTGCGGCCGAATACGGAATCATCGCCAGCCTCAGCACTGGCGACTGGAAATATAATAACAACACATTGACCGGCAACGGCATTGACGGACTGCACGTTAGAAATGCACTGGACCCCAATCTAACGTTTGAGGTAACCGGAAACGTCGCGACTGGAAACGGCTTTGATGGTATCCACTTTGAAAACTTCTTTGCCGATTCGATTGTGTTCTCAGACAACAACACCAGCAATAACGCTCGGCATGGTCTGTTTGTGGAGGACTACTTGACGCCAGCCGGCGAAATTCAAGTTGTTTCTCACACGTCTGACGCAAACGCCGGTACAGGTGTTTACTTCCTACGTGGCGACGGAAATTTGTCTCTGTTGAACTCAACCATCACCAACAACCTGCAAAGTGGTTTCCAAACAGACTCATGGACCAACCAAACGGCGGGGCAAAGCACTTTCGTTGGACGTGATGAAGGTGGCGCTACGCTGATCAGCGGAAACGGTGTGGGAGCCGGTGCGAATCTCCAGTTCGATCTCAACGGTCCAAATCTGAATCAGGACATCTTGGTAACAGGTTTGACACTGGACAACGGTGGACGCGGCATCCAAGCTGGTGTCAACGGCGCAAATTCGGTTATGAACCTTGATTTGATTGATCTTATCTCCATCAGCGACAACACCGGTGACGGCATTCGCTTGAACGCTGAAGGAGGCGGTATCCTCAATGCCAACATCCTTAGCCAAGGTAATTTACCATTGCAGATCAGCAGCAACGCCGAAGCCAACGGAGCTGGAATCTTTATCTCCACCGATGGCTCTAATGGAGTTAACGCGTCGCAGGTCAATGCGGTTATCGACAACGTCAACATCTTGATGGCGGGATCGACGATTAACTCCAGCGGTATTGAAATCAGTTCGCTGAACAACTCGTTCGTTGACGTCTCGTTGACTAATTCGAACATCGAAAAATTACTGACCGAAACGTTCCCGACCGGCGGACTGTTGGACAACGGCATCGGTATCCGAATGAACTTTGCCAACAACGGCAATGAAGATATCAACCGTATCTATGTTCAAGGGACAACGATCACTACTGATAATGGGATTTTCCTTAATACCGCAGCCAACACCTTTACGGACTTCCTGATCGAAGAATCGACCGTTCAGGCGGCGGGTGATCGCGTGACCCAGCGTGTATCCGATGCTCCCTTTGACGGAAATGATGCTGCCGCTTCTGCAGAAGATGGATTTACAGAGTTCGGCAATCGTGGCATCGTTATCCGAGCTGACGGCAACGATGGCACTGCTCTTGCCGATAATTCAACACGGGTCGCGATCCGCGACGTCTTGGTTCAGGATTTTGCAGGAACTGTCTTTGGACAGGGTGGTGACGAGGAGGTTTCCTTCGGAAGATTGCCGGGTCTTGTTGGACAAGGAAACGAAGCGTTGGAAGGTAGCGGCATCGATATCGCAACTACCGGAGATGCGTCATTGTTACTCAGCATCAGCGAAGTTCGCCTCCTGAACAATGGAGCGGGCTACAATAACGACGAAGACAACAACAACGTTTTCAACAACCAGCCGGTAACAGTCACCGAAGCACCTGGCGAACTCTACTTCTTTGATGCCCTGAAGATCAACGCGTTCGACACGAGTCTGATTTCCGCGCGTATCAGCAACAACTTTTTCCAAGATAACTTTGAAAGAGCAATCGGCATCGACACTTATGACGGAGCGACGATCAATGCGACGATCGAAAACAATGCGTTTGAGAACAATGATCGAGGCCGAGACTCAAATATTATTGTAGGTCCCTCTTTCTTTCCCGACGACCCGGTTAGCTATTCTCAGGCCCACGACACTGCGGACATCGAAATTATCAACAATGAAGAGTTCTACTATCGTCCCTATGAACACGTCTTCATCGTCAACCAAGACGGTGTGCCAGTGGACGCCGCCGGGGACGCGCTCAACGCTGACAATGTGTCTGCTTTAGGACAAGACAATCGTGCGTCCGTTATACCGGGAAGAGCGAACATCTGCGTGGGACTCGCCAACAACGTGTTCCAGACGGGTGCTGACATCCGGGACTTTTCTACCTTTGGCGATCTGAGAGTTGGACTTGAAGGAGCCTCAAACGGCATTGGATTTGACACTGGGAACGCGACGCTAACGAACTTTGGACTCTGCGAACAATTGGTGAATAATGAGGAAGCCAACTTCTTCGCATTAGGATTTGCCAGTCCTATCCACTAATTCTCAAGGCCAACTTACGTAGGCAAAATCTTAGTCATGATCAAGCGGCGGAAGCAATTCAGCCGCTTTTTTTATTCAAAGCCCCACGAAACAGGGAGTTTGAAGACTCAAATTGACGTAGCGTCGTTCGGCATCGCATCTGTACACTACGACGCCAATGATTGCAGAGGCTGCCATCATGATTCCTAAACAGCGAAGCTTAATCCCTTACCCGTTCCATTGAAAATCCTTCAGATTACATCCGGTCGAAACATTAACGGTGCGTTGACGTACTGTAAGTTTCTGTCTGAGCATCTAATCGCCAGCGGTCACTCGATCACCATACTGTGCCGCAAAGATGGCTGGATCGAACATCAAGATATCCCCGGAGTCAAGTTCTTTCACTCCGAAATGGACCGTACTGTCAGCGAGATCCGCCGCGTTAGCAAATGGGTGGTCGAGCAAAAGTTTGACGTGATTCACACTCACATGAGTCGAGCTCACGCGTTTGGTGTGCTGCTGAAACTGAAAACCGGAGTGCCTGTGATCGCAACGGCCCACAATCGATCTTTCCAATTGCATTGGACGCTGAACGATTATGTCATCGCTAACTCCAACGCGACCTGTCGGTATCAAAAACGAATCAACCGCGTTTCCAGCCAGCGCATTGAAACCGTCCATTGCTTTACCGATTTGCAACGGTTCAACAACATCACCGAACGTTGCAAACGACGAGTGCTGCGGCAACTCAAAGTGCGCGAAGATGACTTTCTGGTGGGTTTGGTCGGAGAAGTCGTCAAAAGAAAAGGGCACATCTACCTTTTCCAAGCCCTTGAGAAAATTGTCGAAGCTGTGCCCAATTTTAAGTTGGTTTTACTGGGCCGATTCAACCGTGATGAAATCTATGTCAAACGAATGCGGCGTATTTTGCTTAAAAGCAATATGCTTGGCAGAGTCAAATGGTTGGGGCTAAGGTCCAACGTCCAAGATTATATGGCGGCATTTGATCTGACCGTCGTCCCATCAATCGAAGAACCGTTGGGACTGGTGGCGTTGGAATCTTTGGCGGCGGGAACACCCGTGGTCGCATCTAACACCGGCGGACTGCCCGAGATCATTCAACATCAGCTCAGCGGCCTGATCGTACCTCCCAAACGTCCCGCAGCAATCGCAGATGCCGTGATCGAACTGGCCAACGATCCAATGCGCCGGTTTAAAATGGGCCAAGCCGGAAAAGCATTTGTTTTCGAGACCTTCGACCCCGAACGGCTTTCCCAAAAGGTCGAAGCCGTCTACGAAAAGGTTGTCGGAAATCTTCCTGCTCAACGTCGCAGGGCTGCTTAAATTTTGGCGAGTGGCAGATAACGTTTTTTTTCGGTAGAACCGATTCGCAACCGGTGCCTTCGGTTTGAAATTAACGTTTGAGTAAAACGCGCTTTCTGCGACTTGCGATTTGAAACGCACTGACCACAAATGCTTCTTCGCTCGACTGTGCTGTTTAGATAAGAACGCTCATAGCAGATTAATAACCTTTTCCACGTGGGGACAGGTTTGTAATCTGCCACCTAATGCGCCACTGCATTTGCTGAGCGCGTTAGTTTTGGTGCGGTGCCAAAGTCGTCTTACGATTGGCGAAAGTGGCGATGAGCGTTAAAACACGTAGCTTTCGACCCGCGAAAGGCGATTTAGGACTAGTCACGAAATAACTTCCGCATTTTGCGTGCTGCAACTTTTTATCGCTGAATTAACTTATGGAGTGTAGTGGGATTCGCCAGATTTCCTTTTTTTAGCCAAGGAATTCTGGCGAATCCCACTACTCCAAATCGGGAACTTAATTTGTGACTGATCCTTAGAAAAGCGACTCACTGCCTTCTCCCAAAGGCCAGCATTGCTGACGATTTCTTACCGTTATACCGGTTATAGCAGCCATCAACCGCGGTTTGCCGCTTGGTGACGCGTAGGTTTCATTTGCACCGTCTGAGTAAGTTTCCTTCGTGATTAAGATAGGTCCAAACATTCGCACACGCGAAAAGGAACCTCATCTTCGAACCACGACGAACAACCATGTTGAAATACGACCTAAAACGCATCTCATTAGCGGCATTGTTATTCACAGCGTTTGCGCAAACGTGCTCGGGACAAAACCAGGACATCGTTATTCCCGGAAATCTTTATCTGATTAACGCCGTGAGGGTCGCCGCAGAGGACCCAGGCATCATCCGGTCGGTCGTTACCGTCGGCGACAAAATCGATTCAGGCCAATCGATCGCACAACTAAACTTCGAACTCTACGCCGCTCAGCGGGACGCCGCTGAGAAAGAGCTTGAGGCCGCAGAGCTGGAAGCCGGCAACGACGTTGATCAGCAGTTCGCTAAAGTCTCCTCGGAAGTTAATCGCCGCGTTTTGCAAAGGTCGATCGCCGCCAACCAACAGTATCGCAAAGCCGTCTCGTTAACCGAGATCGAACGATTGAAACTGGAACTTAAACGGTCCGAATTATCCGGTGAACAAGCCGACCGGACAGGCAAAGTAAAAGGCATTAACCAAGAATTAAAATCAGAAGAACTCAAAATAGCAAAATTACGGTTGAGAAACCGAGAAATTCGCTCGCCCATCGAGGGCATCGTCACCGAAGTCAGCGGCCAAGTCGGTCAATGGGTCAACGCGGGCCAAACGATAGCTAAAGTCATTAACACCGACCGGCTGCGTTTTTCCGGGCTGGCTGATAGAGACGAATTGTTGCCCAATCAGGTCAGTGACCAAGGTACTCTGATCGTCGAATTTCGGGATGAAGCAACCGAGGAACTTGAAGTGACCATCACCTTTGTGAGTCCAGAGATCGACCCTTCCAGCGGTCTATACGAGGTCCATGCAGAGATCGCTAATTCTGACCAACTACTCTTTGCGGGCATGCGGGCCAAGTTGCTTCTAAAACCGCGATAAACCGCGAACAAGATGCGCACCAATACAAACCCGACGCACGCGCGAGTGATTGAGTGAGTACCCGCGTTCACGAACAACTCACCTGCTCCAGCTGCGAGTTTAGATTTCGAGTCCCTGTCCATTGAAAGTAAGTGCCGTTGGGCTAGTGCTCAAACGACTAACTGAGACAGCGTAAGGCAACATAAGGCAACATAAGACAAAAAAATTCCTAAACGGAAAATACGATGAAGTCCCATCTTCCATTGCAGAAAGACGAGAACTTGGCGTCGTTTAATCTGTCAACACGTCCCATATCGATTAACGAAAAAAACCTCGCATGAAGCGAGGCTTTGGGAAGTGGTCGGGGGCGGGCTCGAACCGCCGACACATGGATTTTCAATCCATTGCTCTACCAACTGAGCTACCCGACCGCAATCACGACGGTTCCAAAGGATCAGAACCTCAAGCATCGGGCCGAAGCCACCGCGATTGATGAAGGCGAGATATTAACTTATCGCGGTCAGAGCTGTCAATCGAGCCTCTTGATTTTTCCGAAATCGCTTCCAGGCATTTCTCAGAGCCCCGCAAAACTATCTGCTCGAGAAATTAGACATGTCCGAAAAAATAGAAGCTAAGTGAATCGGTCTGTGATATATTGAATGCCAAGCTGGATCAACTGGGTTAAACCATCACGCCCGACCGCTGATCAGCCGAAAAAGCTTCGCAAACACTTACTGAGGACCACGATGCGGCGTAAGGTTATATTGGCTGCGATTTTCTTGATCGCGATCGCGGGATCTCTGGAATCTCCCCAGCTCGACGCCCAGACCACTTACACGCCCGACAGCCCTAAAGTCGAAGCGATGGTCACCTCGGCGCTGAAGTATCTGCACACCGCCAGAGGCACCGACGAACGGAATTGCCTTGTCGCGCTGTCAATCGTCCAAGCCTCCAAACGGTACATGGCCGCAGTTCCCGATGGCGACAAATTCGTTAACGAGGTCGTAAAATCCGTCCGACGTGGCGTTAACGGCGGTGGCCTGCTGAATCACAAAGAAGTCTACTACCCGTGCTTGGCGTTGATCCTCTTGTGCGAAATGGATGACGTTCTCTACCGCCCCGAAATCGACAAACTGATCGCCGCGTTTGAGGCTCAGCAATTGCCCAACGGCGGTTTCGCTTATCGAAATCAAACGGCCTGGGATACTTCCCAAACTCAATTCGTCGCGTTAGCCTATTTCGTCGCTCGCCAACACCGGCTGAACGTCAGCGTCGAATCGTCTAAAAGAATTCTCGAATTCATGATGGCCGTTCAAAACAACCGAACGTGGACCTACAGCCCCTCTGATCGACAGAACCGTATTTCGATTCACGCCGCCTGCTCAGGCACCGTTTACTTGCTCAGCGATCTGTTGCAGTTGCAACCACGGGTGAAAAAAGTAGGGAAGCGTCGAATCCAAGGGTTCGGTGAAGAACTACCACCGTCGATTTCAATCTTCATCCCCGAAACCAGTCCCGATGGCTCCAGTGATGACCAAGGGCAATGGCGGGGCGAAGGTCCACTGGCTGATGTCAACAAACGAAATTTGTCGGAAGTAAAACAAAAGGCCAACGCACATTTCGAGCAAGTATTTACCTACAACACAAGAAACTGGCCCTTCTACTATATTTACGCGCTGGAACGTTACGCGTATTTTCGTGAACAAGCCGAAGGCAGCGTCGGCAACGGCGCGTTGCGGCGGTGGTACGACGAAGGCGTCGAACTGATGGCCTCGATTCAAAAAGAGGATGGTTCCTTTCCCGCCGGCCCCGAACGGAACTCACCGGCCAACGTCAACACGGCGTTTGCCGTCATGTTCCTGGTCCGCAGCAGCGAAATTCTCTCTCTGCCCCCCAGCAGCAGTAGCCTGGCCGGAGGCAACGATCTTGCATCGCTCAAAGGACAGAAGCTAAAGCAACTCAAAGGCGGCAAGATCCAATCTAGCGAGGCATCCCAGAATCTCAACGAACTTCTCGACTCGCTCAATCAAGATCTCTCTGCCGAACAGTTGGCCACGCTGACAGAAACTCTAAAAACCGCGATTCGGGATTATCAAGATCGCCCCGAAACTTCGCGCGGCGAAGCTCAAAGCTTCCTTCGATCGCTGGTCAAAGATAAGAATTACTATAAACGTTTGATCGCCGTCCGATTCCTTGCTGCCGAACAAGACTTGGACAACGCGCCGGCGTTGATCTATGCGATGGGCGATCCGGATGTTCGGATTTGCATCGAAGCCCACAACGGTTTACGTTTGATCAGTCGGAAAATTGATTCCATTGGTCTACCTGAAAAACCGAATCGTTCGGATCTCACCACCACAAAAGAACAGTGGGCGTCTTGGTACACGAAATTACGCCCCGACGCAGAATTGTACGACTGATCCAAAATGAAAAATGCAACCGGTTTGAATCCAACGCTATGAGCTCAGACGCCTCAAAATTTAGATACGTCAAATCCGATACAACGGTCTCCAGCTTCGACCGCTTGAGCGCGATTTTGATCGCCAGCATCACCATCATCGGGTTCATGACGACGATTCTGTTTCTTATATGGCTGACGACGGATCTTGATTACAGTGCCCCAACGCAGTTAACAGAGATCACTGACATTGGTGATACCGGCGATGAGAAACCAGAAGGTTTTGAGGACGATGCCTTCGAACCGGGCGTTGAAGAATTCCCCGAGGTCGAAACGCCGCAATTGGCGCAAGCGATCGAAGCGGTCACCGACGCGGTGTCTTCGGTACGCGCTAATTCAGAAAAGGTCAGCGGCGACGCGGCGCAAATGGGCAAAGGAAAAGGCTTTGGTGCGCGAGAAGGAGGTCCCGGCGGTGGTGGTGGCGAGGGCCTACCTGAGTACAAACGCTGGAAGATTAATTACGAAGCGGCCGACATCGACACCTATAAAAAGCAGCTCAGCTTCTTCGGCATTGACATCGGTGTTGTCCGGCGCGACAACGACGATGTTTACAGGATCAGCGATCCCGCCGGAAAAGCGGAAGTCATCAAATCCTCGCGCGCCAAAGAAAAGAGTCTCTACTTCGCTCACATCAAAAAACGGATGATGCGATGGGACGAAGCGATCGCCGCCGCCGCCGGCGTTGACAGCCAAAATGCAAACTTCATTCAATTTTATCCCGACAAAGCACGGAATCGAATCCGTGCCCAAGAAGCTCAGTTCTTGGACAAAGATGAACGAAAGCTCGCCGACATTCGACAAACAGTTGTCAAATTGGCGACGCTGTCCGAAGGGTTCGATTTTGTGGTCGAGGATGTCGTTTATCGCAATTAAGATTAGGGGCGACGGCAGCAACTCAGGCTTCACAATTTGTTACCATAAAAGAACTTAACCAGCATCCTTTTGCTGATAAAAAATACGCTACGAAACATTCAAACGGTCAAAATACAAACCGAGAGTTAAATGGAACAAATCTTTACTTATCTGGGCTATGTGATCTATCTGGTCATGGCATTGATCGCATTATGGGGAGCCTTCTGCGTCGTGATGGTTGCGGCGCGTGTTCGGCAGAAACAATTCGCCAACGAAGAACAGCAGACTGCGTTTTTAGAAGCCGTTGAAGAGCCTCTGGCGCGCGGTGAGTATGGCGCTGCGGCGGAGGTCTGCGATGGCGACCGACGGGCGACGTGCCAGTTGGCGGAACTGGCGATCAACAATCGTAAACTTGGGTTTGCGAAAGTCAAACAGTTGATCGCCGACCGTTTCCAGCGCGACGTTCTCCAAGATCTCGAGTACCGGCTCAGCTGGGTTTACACGGTGATCAAGGTCGCGCCCATGATTGGTCTGTTGGGGACTGTATTGGGGATGATGGCGGCGTTCGCGAAACTTGCGATTCCAAACGCCAACGTCGAAGTTGCCAAACTGGCTCAGGATATTCAGTTCGCACTGATCACCACGGCGTTGGGTCTGACGATCGCGATTCCTTTCGTGCTCTGTACCGCTTACATCAACGTTCAAATCAAGAAGATGGAAGATTTGGTTTCCTACGGTGTGAATCAGTTCTTGGAAATATTCCGCGAAGCCAGCATCCGGTTTCCCAAAGGGTAATCCTAGAAATCAGCCGTTTAGGTACTAGCCGATGTTCTACAATGGACAACCCGGGACTAACGCCCAAACGGCTAATAAAATCAACAAACCCCTAGCCACGGTTGCTTATTCATCCCAAGAGTCGTTCAACACTCCCCAACTAAATCTCCGCCGTTGCCTGCATGAGCAAGACCGAAACACAACTGACGCTGAAGAAGCGAAAACAGAATCCCGACGACGGGGAACTGGATATCACTCCGATGATTGATATTACGTTTCTTCTGTTGGCTTTTTTCGTCGTGGTTTCAAAAATGGATCCGCAACAAGCGGTTGATCTTCCACGCGCAACCTTCGGTGTTTCTGTTCAGGACAAGGACTCGGTCGTCGTCATCGTGGGCAAAACGGACACAGGAAGTGAGAACCAAGTGTTCCTGGGGCGATCCAAGGATCCGTCAATTGCCGTCACCGCCACCGACCCTGAACTGATCGAAGAAGCCGTCGCCGAATACATTCAGGGTGAACTTTCGGCCAACCCCGAAAAGGATGCGGTGATGATCAAGGCCGAAGGAGAAGTCAAAGTCGGTTTGGTGGAAACGGTACGCAAAGGCATCGCAAAAGCCGAACTGAGCGAGTCTCGCAAATTGTATGCGGGTATTAAGGAGGAACAGAAATGACCAACGGACCAGACGATCAACGTCCCGAGGATCAACATCCCGAGGATCCGGAGAGCGAGGCAGGGCAGGGCGATGGCACAAATCATTTCGACCTCAGCGTCCCCACCGGAAATCTGGACGAACAGACCGAGGGCGTGCGGCCTGAGATTCAGAACTCCAGAAAAATTGACACCTCCGAAAATGTGTCTTCCTCAGAGTCCTACAAATCGATGGGATGGAAAGGGATCGACGACGATGACGAGGAAGAAGAAGAGCCTCCGGTTTCGTTCGGCAAGAAAGAAAAGATCCCCGAGGACGAATTGGACATGACGCCGATGGTTGATGTGACATTTCTGCTGTTGATTTTCTTCATGGTGACCGCGTCTTTCACGTTGCAGAAATCCATTCCCCAACCCCCGGCGTCATCCGACGAAGCCAGCATGAACGTGCAGGAAGAAGAAGACGCCAAAGATTACGTCGAAGTCATTATCGATCAGAACAATACGTACTACGTGACCTCGCGCGGCGACGAAGAACGAGAAGCGCCCAGCGAAACGGAGATGCGGTCGCTGGTCAAAGACGCCATCGATACTTTTGGCCCCGAGCGGATGGTGATTACGGCTCATATCGATGCCACGCACGCGCGGCTGATCACGGCGTGTGATGCCGGACAATCCTCCAACTTGGCCATTGAAGTAAAAACAACTGACGTTGAGTTTTAGCTGCTCCTCCAAAACATTGCATCAAAGCATTGCATCAAAACGTTATATCAAAACATTGCAAAGAAAAAATCAACAGACTGATCCGAACCATAACCTTCGGTCCAATGGAAGTTCGAAAGTAACGAATGTCACCCAATAAGTTAATCAACCAACTCGAAGCGCTCGGCAAGCTCGACGCGCGGATCATCGCGAAGTTGCGCGAACAAGTCGATGCTTCCAAGAAGCCACCCAAAGCGACTTCGATTCTTAAATTCTTGGTCAAAAAAGAACTCCTCTCAGAAACCGAAGCGAAAAAAATCCTGAAGGCGGACAAACGTCAAGCCGAAGCCGCTGAAGAAACACGGGTGGCCAGTCCGCAAGAGCTAATCGCGATGGCTGCTGAAGAAGAAGCCGAAATCGCAGAGGTCGAACATTCGCTTTCCGAGGTCATTGACCCCGCAGAACTCCAACTTTCCAAAGCACCCAAGGGCCGCAAGCCGAGTTTCACCGATTCGTTCGCCGACATGGGTTCCGCAGCGGTCGCGCCGCCAAACGGTGGCGAACCGGGGCAGGGTGAACCCGCAAACAGGGATGAAAATTTTAAAAAGTGGGACACCAAGAACCAGTGGACCAGCAGATGGCCCTTTATCGGGTTCGGGATTTTACTATTTTTGATCATGATCGGAAGTTTTCTTGCGATCTGGTTGGGCGGTGTCAACGCGGATAAACAGTACGACGCCGCGATCAGCAGCATGAAGAATTTGACCTTTGCCGACGCCGAAGAAAAATTCAGTAACTACCTCCAAGACAACCCCAACCACAAATTCGCAGATGACGCGCGGGCGCTGCGCGTTCAGGCGATCATGCGAAGTAAATTCTCCGCCAAACGCTGGGCGGAGACTATTCAAACCGCTCAGACCGAACTGCCAGAGCTGAGCCAACAAGAAAACAACCAGCTTGCTAAAATTCTAGACGACGTTGGTTTGATGCTTTCAGAGTCGCTGTTCCACGAAACCGAATCGGCGGTGCAGCTTGAAACGCTGGCCGAGATGGAAAAGAGCATTGTGAAGCTCGACGATTACTACGACTTCATCGACAACCCAATCTACCTTTCGGGCACGATGCGAAAAGGCCAGCGTGTGGCGACGTTTCTGTCAGAAATCGAAAACAACATTCAAACCGTCAACGGCTTGATCAACAAAGAAAAAGATTATTCCTCGACCTTGATCGACATCAAAAAATTGGGCGACAGCAGCGAAACGGACAAGGCGTTTGAGACTTACATTCAGCTAACCCGCGAATATCCAGACCTCGCCGCGCGGACCGAACTACGCGACATGATGAAGGAAATCAGCAAAGCGGAAGAGGATCTGGTTAAACCGCTGGATCAACCCACCGTCACGCAAACCGGTGCGCCTCCTTCCCAGCTGTCAAATTCAGTCGTCCTTTGCTCCACGGTTGGCGAACAAGTCAACGGGCTGCGTGATGAGATTATCGCGGCATTGGTCGATGGAGCCGTCTATGGTTTTGATGCGGGAACCGGCGATATTCGCTGGAGGCGTTTCGTCGGTCTGCAAACGACATTCGCGCCCAAAGTGTTTGATCTCGATACGGTAATCGTCTCTGATCTGAATCGAAATGAAGTTTCAAAGATTCAATTAAAGGACGGCGACATCCTCTGGCGTGCGCTTATTGATGAACCTTTCTTCGAGCCAACCTTCGATGAACAAAAGGTACTGGTGACGACTCAATCGGGCCGATTGATTTTGATAGACGGGGCTACCGGCGAAATGATCGGTGGTGCAAAAATCCCTCAAGCCGCTAATTCGGGTGGGCTGATCGCCAATCGAGCTCCTGTATTGTACCAACCGGGCTCCTATTCGAATCTCTACGCGATCTCCACATCAGACTTCCAATGCAAGGAAGTTTTGTATCTGGGACACAGCCGCTTCAGCATTGCAGTCCCGCCCGTTTCTTGGTCGGGATATATCATCCTGGTGCGTAACGGCAACGACTTCGCGGACCTATTAGTGCTTAAGCCCGACGAAACGGGTTTAAATCTGAAGGTCAACCAGATCGTCAATCGGGTCACCGAATCGCAAATCAATACACCGATCGCTTACTTTGGTCGCGGCTTGATTCTATTCGGTGACAATGGAGACATGCGGATCCTCGAGCTGAATCCTGGCAACGACATCAGCCCCGTGACGGTGTTGGCCAAAGAACAATACGACACGTTGCAGCAGCAATCGTACTTGGCCCATAAAGGTTCCAATATCTGGGCGGCCGGCAAAGGGCTGAGACGTTACAAAGTTCAACGTAGTTTGGGCCTGTTTAAGAACGAAGAGGTCGTCGAACCCGCTGACATTTTCCTTGGTCAACCCACCGTCATCGATGACAAGATCTTCCACGTCCGGCGGCGCGCCGGATCAAACATGGCGTCGGCGTCGCTGGTCGATGGTAAGTCGCTGAAGCCAATTTGGCGGACCGATTTTGGTGGCCCATTGGGCGGAGTATTTAAAGGTAGTAAGGGGCTGACGGCCGTTAATAACCAAGGCGATATCTTCGCTATATCACCGGAGGACATCACGTCGGGCGTAGCGAATCAAGCCATCATTTCCAGTGAAGTAATTGAAACGCTAAAGTTCGATCAGTTGATGTCCTTCAGCGATGAATCCATTGTGTTGGCCAACAGTCGAGGCGCGAAGGATCTTTTGTTGTATGAAAAAGGAGCAAGCAAAAGTCGATTGTTCAAGATGGGAATTGAAGCCAATGACCAACCGGAGCAACCGCCGATCACCGTCGGTAAAAATATCATCGTTGCGTCACAGCAGGGCTTGGTTTCGAAGATTGACCCCAGCAATGGCCGCATCATCGGGTCACCCTTTTTGCCACCTGTGTCTCCGGGAATGAAGGTTCCTTGGCAGCCGCTGATTCCGATCACCGATACGGTCTTTGCGGCGGCCCATTCAGCGGTGCAGGGCGTTGACGATGTCAGACCCAGTATGTTGTATTTTCTTTCAGCCGAAAATGACGCTTCGATTAAGAAGGTGGGGGACTTAGAGTTCGAACAATCGATTATCTCCGCGATCGTCACCGACGGCAGCAACGTTTTCGGTGTGCAAACGGACGGAAAATCTGATTCGCTGTTCCAAGTGGCTGCCGGAAACCAGCCTTCGATCTCCGCGACTCAGCCGATGGCCAATCGCTACATTGCCGGTCCTTGGCTGGTGAATGATTTGTTGCTGGTGCAGCTGGATAATGATTCACTAACGTGCTTTGACAAGGGGCTCCAGCAGAAGTGGACGCTCCCAATCGGCAACGTTCAAATTTCATCTATCCCTAACGAGGCGGATGGGGTTCTGATGGTTGTTTTTGCAAATGGCCGGTTGTTGAAATTGAATGCGGAGCAGGGCACGGTCGAAAAACAATTGGAATTGGGGCAACCGGTTGCGGGGGAACCCAAAATCTATGGGCAGCAAATAGTTTTTCTAGGCACCGATGGCACGATGCACCTGTTGAAGGCGAGTGAGTTGGAGTGATGAGCTGGATGGCGAAAGTTAGAGTCTGCAATAATTAAATTTCTAATTTCTAATTTCTAATTTCTAATTTCTAATTTCTAATTTTTAATTTCCAATTTCCAAAAGCAAAGATCTGAGAACTTGACCTCAAATCCGAAATCCGAGATCAGAAATCCTAAATCCGAAATCCGAAATCCGAAATCCGA
>Ga0114956_1001428_pt1 | contig 18777 bp, 28 predicted proteins | sample MaitaG_FD_87304 | JGI IMG/M metagenome (GOLD analysis project Ga0114956, IMG submission 87304) | Marine algal microbial communities from Maine, USA - Maine_Asex2 metaG | ecosystem: Host-associated > Algae > Red algae > Unclassified | place: Maine, USA | collected 2015-01-05 | reverse complement strand
TGGTAAGCACTCGCTGGTAAGCACCCGCTGGTACTACGCGCTCTTAAACGAGCGCGTTTTGAATCTCTGCCCCGAACCCCGATTTCCCTTTGACCCGGATTTCCAACTCACATGGAACAAAAGCAACAAGCGAGCAAAGCCTCGTCTGCGTCCAACGCGGACAGCGACCGCTTGTCGCGAATTCGCAATATCGGGATCATGGCGCACATCGACGCGGGTAAAACCACGACGACTGAACGCGTCCTTTTCTATACCGGCAAGAAGCACAAAATTGGGGAAGTCCACCACGGCACCGCCGAAATGGATTGGATGGAAGAAGAGAAAAAGCGCGGCATCACCATCACCTCCGCCGCAACGACCTGCTTTTGGAACAACCACCAGATCAACATCATCGACACCCCCGGCCATGTCGATTTCACGGTTGAAGTAGAACGGTCCCTTCGAGTACTCGACGGGGCCGTTGGCGTTTTCTGCGGGGTAGGGGGCGTTCAACCGCAGTCCGAAACCGTTTGGCGTCAAGCCCGCCGCTACAGCGTGCCAGCTATCGCTTTCATCAACAAGATGGACCGCACCGGTGCTACACTCGACCTGCCGATGGAACAAATGCGCAAGCGCCTCGGCATCAATCCCGTCGCCCTACAACTGCCCATTGGCCGGGAAGAAGATTTTGAGGGCGTGGTCGACCTGCTGTCCATGAAAGCCCATCGCTTTACCGGCGAACACGGCGAGACCGTCACCTCCGACGAGATCCCGTCCGAGCTCGCCGCCGCTGCCGAAGAGGCACGCAACCAACTGGTGGAAGTGCTCGCCGAACTCGACGAGGCGCTGCTCGAAAAATACATGGACAACCCCGATCTTCCGGCCGCCGAACTCATCCCGGTTCTTCGCGCCGCGACCATCGCCGGCCAGCTCGTTCCGGTTCTCTGCGGATCCTCGCTGAAGAATAAAGGGGTGCAGCTGCTGATCGATGCGGTCATCGCCTATCTCCCTTCGCCACTCGATGTGCCGGACGTGGAGGGCACCCACCCCAAGACGGAAAAGCCCGAGACGCGCCGGGCCGAAGCCAGCCAGCCGCTGGCCGGTCTCGCGTTCAAGATCGTCAGTTCGACCTTCGGTAACCTCGCCTTTGTCCGCGTCTACTCGGGCGGACTGAAAAAGGGCCAGGCCGTGTTCATTCCGCGCACCAAAAAGCGCGAACGCATCGGCCGCCTGCTGCGCTTGCACGCCAACCACCAGGAAGAAGTCGACGAACTTGCCTGTGGCGAAATCGGTGGCATCGTCGGGTTTAAGGACGTGCGCACCGGCGACACGCTGTGCGCCGAAAAAAGCCCGATTCTGCTCGAGAGCATGGATTTCCCCGAGCCGGTCATCAGCATGGCCGTCGAACCTAAAAGCCAAGGCGAACGCAAGGCACTGAACGCCGCGCTGGAGATTCTCCAACTCGAGGACCCCACCTTCAAAGTGACCACCAACGAGGACACGGGTCAGACCATCATTTCCGGCATGGGCGAGTTGCACCTCGAAATTCTCGGCAACCGCATGCTCAGCGAGCACAAGCTCAACGTCAACGTCGGTCGTCCCACCGTCGCCTACCGCGAGACCGTCACCGCTGACGGCGCGGCTGATTATTTGTTCGACCGGGTGATCTCCGGCAAGCAGGCCTATGCCCGCATCCAACTGGCCCTCTCGCCGCGCAAGCGTGGTGCAGGCAACGAGATCGAACTCGGTCGTGAGTTTCTCCAGATGGATAAACGTATCAACGCGGAGATCGAGGCCTGTCTCACCGACGCGCTTTCCACCGGCGTGCTCGGCAACTATCCGCTCGTCGATATTCAACTGCGCGTGGTCTCGCTCGACCTGGGCGAACACGCCGCGTCCGAAGAGGACGAGGATATTGCGATCAGCGCGATGCGCGCCGCCGCCGCACACGGCTTTCGCGAAGCGGTTTTGTCCGCCTCCCCGGTGCTGCTTGAACCGATCATGGATCTCGAAGTCGTCACCCCGGAAGAGCATGTTGGAGAGGTCATCGGAGACCTGAATATGCGCCGAGGGAAAATAAGTGAAATCCGCGCCGATGGGGGCTTGCAATATGCAAAAGCGGTGGTACCCCTCGCCGAGCTTTTTGGATATTCTACCTCGTTGAGGTCGTTAACCAAAGGCAGAGCCACTTATACAATGGAGCCGTTGCAGTTCGACATCGTGCCGAGCGAGCGACAGGGGGCACTATTGCACCTATGACCAACTGGTCTAAGGTAGTGGCTCACAAGTTTTTAGAAACAGTAGATGTAACATGGCAGCAGAACAGAAAATCAGAATTCGCCTCAAGGCGTACGATCATCGGGTCCTCGACGCATCCGCCAAAGATATTGTCGAGACGGCCAAACGAACCGGTGCGCGTGTCGCCGGACCGATTCCCTTGCCCACACGGATCGAGCGCTTTTGCGTCAACCGCAGTCCGCACGTGAACAAGAAGTCGATGGAACAATTCGAGATGCGCACGCATAAGCGTCTGCTCGACATCATCGAGCCGACCGCGAAGACCGTGGACGAACTCAAGAAACTCAACCTCCCTGCCGGGGTGGACATTCAGATTAAGGTGTAGTCATGGACGGATTGATCGGACGTAAAATCGGAATGACCCAAGTCTTCGACCAGAAGACGGGCGCGCAAATCGCAGTCACTGTGATCGAAGCCGGCCCGTGCAAGGTCCTGCAACTCAAGACCGAAGACAAAGAAGGCTACAATGCCGTCCAACTCGGCTTTGAAACCATTGCCAACAAGAAAGGCAAAGCCAAGACCGCGAAAACCCCGAAAGCCCAGCTTGGCCACTTCGCCAAGTCCGGTTCGGACCCAGTGCGCTTTGTCCGCGAGATTCGTGTCGATGCGACCGAACTTGAAGTCGGTGGTGAAGTAAAGGTGGACATCTTCGGCGAGACCAAGTTCGTCGACGTCACCGCTACCTCGAAAGGCCGTGGATTCCAAGGGGTGGTCAAACGTTACAATTTCCGCGGTGGTCGCAAGACCCACGGCGGCCAGATGCACCGCCGCGGCGGTTCGATCGGCCAATGTGTGTCACCCGCCCGTGTCGCCAAGGGACGCAAGATGCCCGGACACATGGGTGCGCGCCGCTTCACCGAACAAAACCTAAAAGTCGTGGCGGTTCGCCCCGAGGACAATGCGATCCTCGTACGCGGCGCCGTTCCGGGTCCCACTGGTGGACTCGTGGTAGTCAAAAAAGCCCTTAAGAAATAATCTGATGAGTTCGATTCCCATGAAAGACATGCAGGGCGCCAGCGTCGGCAGTTACGATTTGCCCGATGACCTGCTCGAGTTCGAGAAAGGCATGCAAGCCATGCAAGAGGCGGTTGTCCGCCATCTCGCCAATAAGCGCCAAGGCTCCGCCTCCACTAAAGATAAAAGTGAAGTGCGCGGCAGCGGTAGGAAACTCTGGAAACAGAAGGGCACCGGCCGCGCCCGTGTGGCCACCCGCCAATCGCCGATCTGGCGCGGTGGTGGTATCACCTTCGGTCCGCACCCGCGCAGTTTCCGCAAACACATGAACAAAAAGGTGTCCCGTCTCGCGTTCCGTCGTGCGTTCAGCGAGAAGGTAAAGGCCGAACACGTGACCGTGATTGATACGATCAAACTCGACGCGCCGAAGACCAAACTCATCGCGGAGATGTGCGGTAAACTTGAAATCGGCAAAAATGCCCTTCTCCTGGTCGGCGCCCACGAGGACAATGTGGCGCTCGCCTGCCGTAACCTGCCCAACGTTGAATTGCAGCAGGCCGCCAACGCCAACACGTATCAAGTTTTGAAATATCAAACCGTCCTGTGCACCTCCGAGGCCATGGACGTGCTGAAAGAACGACTCGCCCGCTAAAACATAAAGACCCCCTAGCGGCCAAAGGACCCCTTTAATGAGCGACCACTACAAAATCGTAAAACGCCTCGTGCTGACCGAGAAATACGACCGCCAGACGGAAGCCGGGAAGTATTACTTCCAGGTCGACCGCAGCGCCAACAAAAGCCAGATCAAGCGGGCCGTCGAAGCCCTGTTCGACGTCAAAGTCACCAAGGTAAACACCTTCAACCGCCTCGGTAAGAGGAAGCGCGAACGCCGCATGAACTACGGCACCACCTCCGCCACCAAGCGCGCGGTCGTGACCCTCGCCAAAGGAAACACCATCGACCTCGCTTAAACGCGAGGACGGAATCAACGCCCCCACTTTATATAGGAACATTCATCCATGGCCCTGAAACGACATAAACCTGTGACCCCGAGTGAACGCTTTACTGTGCTGTCGGCTTTCGACGAGCTCACCAAGCGCACTCCGGAAAAGACCTTGCTCCGCCCGCACAAACGTAAAGCCGGCCGCAACAACAAGGGCCGTATCACCGTGCGCCACCGCGGCGGAGGCCACAAGCGCCGCTACCGCGAAATCGATTTCAAGCGCAACAAGCGTGACATTGCCGGCCTCGTCGCCTCGATCGAATACGATCCGAATCGCAGCGCCAATATCGCCCTTCTGCACTATAAGGACGGCGAAAAACGCTACATTTTGGCGCCGGTGGGTCTCCAAGTCGGCACCAATGTCATCGCCGGCGACAAAGTCGAAGCCATTCCTGGCAACGCCCTCCCGCTCAGTGGTATTCCGCTCGGTACCCCCGTGCACAACGTGGAAATGGTGCCTGGACGCGGCGGCAAAATGGTTCGTTCGGCCGGCACTGCTGCCACGCTGAACGCCCGCGATGCCGGCATGGCCACCCTGAAACTTCCCTCCGGCGAAGTGCGCATGGTCAGCGAACGCTGCTACGCAACCGTCGGACGCGTCGGCAACACCGACCACATGAACCAGAACATGGGCAAAGCTGGCCGCGCTCGCTGGAAGGGCCGTCGTCCAACCGTCCGCGGTGTCGCCATGAACCCGGTCGATCACCCGATGGGTGGTGGTGAAGGTCGTACCTCCGGTGGTGGACATCCGCGTTCGCCCTGGGGACAACTTTCGAAGGGTAAAAAGACCCGCAACCGTAAGAAAGCCTCCAGCAGGTTCATCGTGCAACGCCGCCAGAAGAAGAGCTAACCTTCTCTATTTATCACTCGCTATTTATCACTTGTAACGAACCGGAATTATCATGCCACGCTCCGTCAAAAAAGGGCCGTTCTGCTGCCCCAAACTCATCAAAAAAGTCGAAAAGATGGATGGTGAGAAAGTCAAAAAGCCGATCAAAACTTGGTCCCGCGCCTCGATGATCCTGCCAACCTTTGTCGGACACACCTTCAAGGTCCACAACGGCAAAGAGTTCGCCAACGTCTTCGTCTCTGAAAACATGGTCGGCCACAAACTCGGCGAGTTCGCCCTCACCCGCGGTTTCCGCCGTCACGGTATGTCCACCGACAAAGGCTAACCCGACAAAGGCCAACCAGCCCAACTCAAACCACTCGAATTACCCTCTATCATGTCTTCCGCCACCACATCCAAATCTCCGCTGCAAGGGCTTCTGCTCCTGGCCGTGCTGGGGCTGTGTGGCTGGAGCGGTTGGCTCACCATGGAGAACCAGAACCTCAAGAAAGTCATCGGCCAATCCGGTGGTGGCGGCAATGAGTTGGCGAGCAAAGTCGCTTCGCTCGAGGAGACCATCGAGAACGGCTTGGTCCTCTCTTTAATTGATCCCTCGCGTGGCAACACCTTGCTTACCCAAGCCGTGCGTCCGGTTTCCGTCGATGCCACGAACGAGGGTGGGGCATCTACACGCAAGCCCGCATTCGGACTGGGACGCCCCGCCCCACGATCCACTGTGGAGTCGGATGACCCGAACGAACCGTTCGATTTCTCAAGCGGCGAAGATGAAACCACGGATGACGTGAGTCCCGCCCCGGCCGAGGACATGATTGACGGCTTTCAAGGCGGCGCAAGTTTTCTGGACCCCGGCCAACCAGGCGTAGCGTCCATTGACGACCTTGGACCGGACAGTTTCGGACCGAGCGACCCCGACAAGTCTGGACCAGACGATTTCGGACCAGACGATTTCGGATCAGACGATTTCGGACCAGACAATTTCGGCCCAACCCCCGCCCCCGAGGGAACCGTCTCCTCCCGCGAACCGCCGCCCAGTACAGGCACGTTCGGGACCAGCCAGAATCTGCTCGACGGTGGCGATGACAACTATCTCTACGAGCTAACCATTCTCGAAGTACAAGACAACGGGTTCATCGGTCTCGATGGCGGCAGCGGCAGCGGCGTAAAAGTCGGCGCAATGTTCGCCGTCATGCGCGGCAACCGCGAGATCGGCAAGGTCCGCGTTCAAGAACTCAGTGACAGCCGAAGCATCGGCGAAATTGCCGAATATGTCGGCGGTGTCTCAATCCGCAAAGGGGACCGGGTGGTCCCACTCAGGAATTAATACCATGGATGTTTTAAGTGTAACAAAATACGCCCGTATGTCCCCGAAAAAGGGACATGATCTGGCCAGGGAAATTCAAGGCATGCCCGTGAACGAGGCATTGCAACTGGTCTCGTTCAGCGCCCGCAAAGCCGGTCGCCTGATGACCAAGACCCTGAAATCGGCCATCGCCAATGCCGAACACAATTTCGAACTGGACGCCGACGACCTCACAGTGAAACTCGCGGTAGTCGAAGACGGACCAATCATGCGCCGGGGCAACTACGGCGCCCGCGGGCAGTTCAAGCCCATCGCCAAACGCAGCTGCCATGTACGCATCGTGCTGACCGATGGCGTGGACGAACAAGAAGAAGATTCCGAGGAATAATTTTATGGGACAAAAAGTAAATCCAATTGGCTTTCGGGTCACCGTCAACAAGGACTGGCGGTCTAAGTGGTATGCCGAAAAGAAAGAATTCGGCGATCTCCTCCACGAAGACCTGCGCATCCGTAATCTTGTCAAAACCCGCCTGCGTGACGCGGCCGTGCCGGACGTGCTCATCGAGCGCTATGCCAATCGAGCCCGCATCACCATCTTCACGGCCCGTCCGGGTATCGTGATTGGTAAGCGCGGCGCCGACATCGAACGCCTCCGCGAGGACGTGTCGAAGTTTACCGACAAAGAAATCTACATCGACATTCGTGAGATCAAAGATCCCGACGTCAACGCCAAGCTCGTGTCCGAGAACATCGCGATGCAACTCGAACGCCGGGTTTCCTTCCGCCGCGCCATGAAACGCGCCGTGCAGATGGCCATGGAACTCGGCGCCCTTGGCATCAAAGTCGAAGCCAATGGCCGCCTTGGCGGTTCCGAACTCGCCCGCCGCGAAAGCTACAAAGCCGGCATGGTGCCGCTCCACACGCTCCGCGCCAACATTGAATACGGTTTTACCGAAGCCAACACCACGTACGGAATTATCGGCGTGAAGTGCTGGATCTGCAAACCCCATCCAGAGGAGGACTCACGCAATGCCTCTAATGCCTAAAAAGGTGAAATACCGGAAGGTCCAAAAAGGACGCATCCGGGGACTCGCCACATCCGGAAACAAACTCGCCTTCGGCGACTTCGGCCTGCAAACCCTGCAGCGCGGCCGCATCACCAGCGTGCAGATTGAAGCCTGCCGTGTGTCCATCAACCGCCACCTCAAACGTCGTGGCAAAGTATGGATCCGCATCTTTCCCCATACGCCAGTGACGAAGAAGCCGCTCGAAACCCGTATGGGTAAAGGTAAAGGCAACGTCGACCGTTGGGTCGCCATCGTCAAACCTGGACACATGCTGTTTGAAGTGGGTGCCGTGCCCACCAACTCCGCCCGGGCCGCTTTGCGCCTGGCCGCGTCCAAACTGCCGGTCCGCACCCGCTTCGTGCAACGTCAAGGAAGCTCGACATGATTAAGATCGACGAAATCCGCCAACAAACCGACGCCGAACTGGTAACGCTCCTGGACGGGGTGAAAGACGAACTGTTCCGCCTCAACTTGCAGCAATCCCTGGGACAGCTTGAAAAGCCCTCGCGCATCCGCGCCTTGCGCCGCCAAGTCGCACGTTTTGAAACGGTGAAATCCGAACGCCGCTCCGGCGCGGTCGCCCCTGGCTCCGCCGAAGCGCGTAGTGCCGAAGCTGAAAAATCCGCTGCAACTGCAGTTGCCGCCCCAGCCACCTCAGCCACCCCGGCCACCCCGGCCACCCCTGCCACCCCAGCCACCCCAGCCACCCCAGCCACCCCAGCCACCCCGGCCCCCCCCGAACCTGCACCGGCCGAAGCTGCCGCTGAACCCCAGACTGAACCCGAAGCATGAGCATTCAAACCGGACACCGCAAAGTACGCGTCGGCACTGTCGTCAGCACCAAGATGGACAAAACCATCGTGGTGGCGATCGAGCGCCGCATCCGCCATCCCCTTTACGGCAAAGAAATTCGTAAATCCAAAAAGCTCTACGTCCACGACGAAAACGGCAACGCCCAACTCGGGGACAAAGTCCGCGTGATGGAAACCCGCCCGATGAGCAAACTCAAACACTGGCGCCTGGTCGAAGTCGTCCGACACGACGACTGACGTCCAAACCGCCTAGCCACAACCAGCATTTCAACCAGAGAAAACCGATGATCCGCGAGGAATCCAGACTATCCGTAGCCGACAACAGTGGCGCCCGCGAGGTGCTTTGCATCCGCGTGCTCGGACAACGCAAACGCTATGCCCACGTTGGTGACATCATTAAAGTCACCATCAAAGACGCGCAGCCGAACGGCACCATCAAAAAGGGCGAGGTGCACAGCGCCGTGATCGTCCGCACCCGTGCCCCGATCAAACGCGAGGATGGCACCAAGTTGCGTTTCGACAGCAACGCGGTTGTCATTCTTGACGCCAATAACAACCCCCAAGGCACCCGGATCTTCGGACCGGTCGCCCGCGAACTGCGCGAACGCAATTTCATGAAACTCGTTTCACTCGCCCCGGAGGTGCTCTAATGGCCAAATCCCACATCGCAACCGATGACATCGTCGAAGTCATCGCCGGTGCCCACAAAGGCGAAACCGGAAAAGTGCTGCAAATCGTCGGTAAAGGCGAACGCGCCGTGGTCGAAGGGGTCAACCTTTGCACCAAGCACATGAAACGAAGCCAAGACAATCCGGAGGGCGCCATCATCGACAAAGAGGCCCCCATCCATATATCCAATTTACGCCGCCAAGAATAAGCAGGAAAACGAGTCCGGCACGCGCTCCAATCAATTTTTCGCCTCAGGAAGAACCATGGCACGACTTAAAAAGCTCTACGAAGAGACCATCGCCCCCGCATTACGCGAGGAGCATAAAATCACCAACGTAATGGATACCCCGCGTCTGGTCAAAATGGTGCTCAACACCTCGATCGACGCGACCCGCGAACGCGACAAGGATATGTTGAACAATATTTCCGAAGGCATCGCTATGATCACCGCCCAGCGGCCGATCACCACCCGGGCCCGCACCAGCGTATCAAACTTCCGCCTCCGTGAAGGCATGCCCCTCGGTGCCAAAGTCACCTTGCGTGGCGTCCGCATGTACGAGTTCCTCGACCGCCTGGTCACCGTGGCCCTGCCGCGGATCCGCGATTTCCGCGGCGTCTCCGCCAATGGCTTCGACAGCAATGGCAACTACAATCTCGGACTCGCCGACCAAACGATCTTCCCCGAGATCGACCCCGACAAAATCACCACTACCCACGGCATGGACATCGCCATCGTCACCACCGCCAACGACCGAACGATCTGCTACGATCTGCTCAAACGTCTCGGCATGCCCTTCGCCACCTGATTTCCGGACGCACTGTCCCGATACGAACCTTTGTCATGAACCTTTCTGATCCCATCGCTGATTTTCTCACCCGCATCCGCAATGCCTGCTCTGTCGGACACCGGACTGTCGACATTCCGCATTCCCGCATCAAGTCGGACATCGCCCAGATCCTCAAGTCCGAGGGCTATGTGCACGACGTCGTCGTCCAAGGCGAGGTCCCGACGAAAATCATTCGAATCCATCTAAAATACGACGCGGACCAAGTGTCCATCATCCGTGGTTTGCAACGCATCAGCAAGCCGGGTCTCCGCCAATACGTCTCCGGGAAAAAAGTCCCGCGCGTACTCGGTGGACTCGGCGTGGCTGTGCTCAGCACCCCGCAGGGCGTCATCACCGACCGCCAAGCCCGCGAAAACCGCGTGGGTGGCGAGTTCCTCTGCGAAATCTGGTAACGCAACAGAAAACGAGAAAACCATGTCACGAATCGGCAACCAACCCGTCCCCATGCACAAGGACGTCTCACTCGAAGTGAAGGCGGACTCCCTTGTGTTCAAAGGTCCCAAGGGCGAATTTAATCACCGGATCCCGTCCGGCATCGAAGTGAAACTTGAAGATGGTCAGGTGTCGGTTACCCGCGCTGCCAACACCAAGCACCTTCGCGCCATGCACGGAACCACCCGCGCCCTGATCGCCAATATGATCGAAGGCTGCGTCAACGGCTACGAGAAAGACCTCGAGCTGCACGGCGTCGGTTTTCGCGCCCAACTCAAGGGCCGCGAGATCACCTTGGCCCTCGGCTACTCCCACCCCATTCATTATACCCCGCCCGAAGGTGTGACCATCGTCCTCGACGGCGACACCAAGATCAAAATCACCGGACCCGACAAACAGAAAGTCGGACAAGCCGCCGCGCAAATCCGCTCCTACTACCCCGCCGAACCCTACAAGGGCAAAGGCGTGCGTTACAAAGGCGAGCAGATCCGCCGCAAAACCGGAAAGGCCATTTCCTGATGAAGTGCAAAACCAGAACCGATTACCGCAAGCGCCGCCACATGCGCGTGCGCCGCAAAGTCTCCGGCACCGCCGAACGTCCGCGTATGGCCGTGTTCCGCTCCAGCAAACACCTCTACGTCCAGTTCATCGACGACAACGCGCAGCAAACCCTCGCCGCCGTCTCGACTCGTTCGGGTGCGCTCAAAGGCGAAAAATCCACCATCGAAACTGCCAAGAAACTTGGCGAGGCTGCTGCTGAAGCCGCCAAAAGCAAAGGCATCGAACACGTCGTCTTCGACCGCGGTGGCTTCGCCTTCGCCGGCAAGGTGAAACAAATCGCTGATGCCGCCCGCGAAGCAGGACTCAAAATTTAAGGACCGAAATGGCGAACAATAGATCGAACAACAAAGACAATTTTCAAGGCGACATCGAAGAACGCGTCGTCGACATCAAACGCTGCTCCAAAGTCGTGAAAGGTGGTCGGCGCTTCAGCTTCTCCGCCCTCATCGTCGCAGGCGACCGCAAAGGCCGCGTCGGCTTCGCGATGGGCAAGGCCAACGAAGTGGCCGATGCCATTCGCAAAGGCAACGAACAAGCCCGGCGCAACATGCAGGTCATCACGCTGCGCGGACCGACCATCCCCCACGAGGTGATGGGCGAGTTCTGCGGTGGACGCGTCATGCTCAAGCCGGCTGCACCTGGTACCGGCGTGATCGCCGGCGGTGCCGTCCGCGCCGTTCTCGAACTCGCCGGCATCCATGATGTCCTCGCGAAATCCCTCGGCAGCAACAACCACATCAACGTCACCAAGGCCACCTTCGACGCCCTGAACCAACTTCGCTCCTACCAGGAAGTGAGAACCCTCCGCGGCCTCTCCTCCTAGCTCTCTTTCTTCGGCCACCTCTTCCTGGCCCACCACTTTGGAATCCCCATGAACCTCCACGAACTTCAAAAAAGCAAAGGCTCCACCCACCGCATCAAGCGTCTTGGGCGCGGGCGCGGTTCCGGCCTCGGTAAAACCTCCGGCAAAGGCCATAAAGGCCAGATGGCCCGTACCGGTCACAAACGCAAACCGACCTTCGAGGGTGGCCAGAACCGTCTTGTCACCTCCGTGCCGATCCGCGGCTTCAACAACATCAACCGCGTCTACTTTATCCCGGTCAATGTTTGCGATCTCGCCAAGTTCGACGCCGGCACGACCGTTGACCTCGACGCCCTCAAGAAAGCCGGACTCGCCAAAGGTCCCAAGGGTTCGAAGATCAAAGTCCTCGGTCGCGGTGAGCTTTCGGTGAAACTCGATGTCAAAGCCAACGGGTTCAGCGCCTCCGCCCGTCAAAAAATTGAAGCGGCCGGCGGCACTTGCGAAATCGTCTGATCGACGTAACGAGAAGCCCTCTTTAACTCTCGGATTAACCGCGAACCCCGACTGTCTCCCCCTACGGACCCCAACCTTCGACCCACCAAATGCTTTCCGCTTTTGTAAACAGCCTTAAGATCCCCGATCTCCGAACACGGATTTTCTACACGTTCTGGATGATTTTCCTTTGTCGCATTCTCGCGGCTATCCCGGCCCCGGGTGTCAACCGCGGCGCTCTGTCGGAGTGGTTCAACCGCCGCGCCGACGGCGGCATCGCCAGCATGTTCAACATGTTTACCGGCGGTGCTCTCGAGCAGTTCGCCGTGGCCGCGCTGGGCATCATGCCCTACATCAGCGCCAGTATTATCCTGCAGTTGGCCACCGCGGTGGTACCCACCCTGCAGAAACTCCAGCGGGAAGGGGAGGTCGGTAAGCAAAAGATCACCCAATACACACGCTATCTGACACTGCTCCTTTGTCTGGTGCAAAGTTACCTGTTGATGAACGCCTTCTCCAACCCGCAGGCCCTCGGCCTGAGCGAGGCGATCTTTCAGAACACCTTGGGCACCCGCTTCTTGATTGTCATCACCATGACCACCGCCGCCATGCTGCTGGTCTGGATGGGTGAGCAAATCAGCGACAAGGGCGTCGGCAACGGTGTCTCGCTGATCATCACCATCTCCATCATCTCCCAACTGCCCCAGGCAATCCGGACGATGTGGTCGATGTTCACCACCAAAGTGAACTTCCCCGGTTGGGACAGCGGCCCGCGTGGCATCCTCAAATACCTCGTCGACCTGCTGCTGCAAAATGGCGACCAACCCGCCGTCTGGTCCCCGTTCCACCTGATCGCCCTCCTGCTCTTTTTCTTCATCGTCACCGCTGGTACCGTGATGTTGACCATGGGCGTCCGCAAAGTGCCCGTCACCCACGCCAAACGCGTGGTCGGCCGCAAAGTCTACGGCGGCCAGAACACCCACTTTCCGCTGCGCGTCAACTACGCCGGTGTGATGCCCATTATCTTCGCTCAAGCGCTGTTGATGTTCCCGCAGCCGTTCTTCCAGAACGTGCTCTACAAAAAATTCCAATGGCAATGGGCCGCCGATGTCGGCTCCTACTTCGGCATGGAAACCAAGACCTACATGCTGGTCTACATCGCGATGTTGCTGTTCTTCACCTTCTTCTGGGTGGCGACCCAGTTCAATCCGATCCAGATCGCCGACCAACTAAAGAAAGACGGCGGGTATATTCCGGGCATTCGTCCCGGCAAGTCCACCGCCGACTTCCTCGACCGGACGATGACACGCCTGACCACGGCGGGCGCCATCTGCCTCACCTTCCTCGCCATCCTGCCGATGATCTTGAACTCCAAGTTCAACATCCCGTTCGTCGTCGCGCAGTTCTTCGGGGGCACCAGTCTCCTCATTATTGTCGGCGTCATGCTCGACACTATGCGCCAGATCGAATCCCATCTCCTCAACCGCCACTATGATGGCTTTCTCCGCAAAGGAAAAGGCACCGGTACCCAGCGCAAGCGCAAGAGCAAAAGCTAAGTCGCGTTCCGGCTACCGTCCGGGGAATCCGCATTGGATCAGCACCACGAGGCCGGACGGTTTATGATCACTCTCCTCTTGCTGCTCGGCGCTCCTGGCTCTGGTAAAGGAACCTTCACCTCCGAATTTGTCCGCGCCACCGGATGCAACCGGTTCTCGACCGGCGAGTGTTTCCGATCCGTCATGAACGATCCCTCCCATCCGTTTTACGAAGCCGTCCGCGCCCGCATGGACGAAGCCGATTTCGTTCCCGACGGACTGACCCTGAAAGTCGTCCGTGGCCACCTCGCCAAATACGCCGAGGGCACCACCGTGTTGATGGACGGCTTCCCGCGCACCCGCGTTCAGGCCGAGGCGCTCGACGAACCGGATACAACGATGAAAATCGGCGGGATCTTCTTTCTCGACGTGCCCGAGTCCGAACTGGCCCAACGCCTGCTCGGCCGTCGGCTCTGCTTGGTCTGCGGTGGCATTTACCACCAAGACCTGCGCCCGCCCAATGACGAGGAACTCTGCGACACCTGTCGTGTGCCACTCACCCGTCGTTACGACGACACCGCCGAGTGGATTCCCAAACGGATCGGCGCCTTTGCCGAACGCACCGCCCCCGTCGTGGAATACTACGACCGCCAGGAACGCTTGATCCGGATCGATGGCACCCTGCCTCCGTCAGAGGCCGTTGCATTCGCCAAAGCCCACCTCCAAGCCGGAGATACGCCCGGAAATACGCCCGGAGAGGAGAACTGATGGCGATCATCATTAAAAAACAGGATGAATTGGACCGTATGCGCGCCGCTGGCGGCGTCGCCGCCCGGATCAAGCTCGAACTCGCCAAGGCGGTCTCTCCCGGGGCGACCACGCACGATCTCGACATGTACGCCAAAGAACTCATCCAAGACTGGGGCGCGAAAAGCTGCTTCATCGGCTACAAGGGCGCCGCGCCAACCCCATATCCGGCTTACACCTGCATTTCCGTCAACGACACCGTCGTCCACGGCATTCCAAACCGCCGCCCCATCGAACTCGGCGATCTCGTCAGTATCGACGTCGGCGTCTATTTCGAGGGCTTCGTCGGCGACAACGCCACCACCGTCATGGTCGGCGTCACCGACCCCGATGTCATCAACCTCGTGCAAACCGCCGAACTCGCGCTGCAACGGGCCATTGAACAGGCCGTCGAAGGCAAACGGCTCTCCGACATCTCCCATGCGGTTGAAAAAGCCGCCAAAGCGGCAAGGCGACCCGGTGGGAAACCGGGCTACGCGGTGGTACGGGACTTCGTCGGACACGGGGTAGGGCGGAGCATGCACGAGGAGCCACAGATCAAGAACTACGGCCCGCCAGGACGCGGTCCCCGACTCAAAGCCGGCATGACTCTCGCCATCGAACCCATGCTCAACCTCGGCCGCGCCGAGGTGGAGGTGATGAGCGACCACTGGACAGTCCTCACCCGCGACCGCTTGCCCAGCTGCCACGTCGAACACACCGTCGCCGTCGGCAAAAAGAAGGCCGAAATCCTCACCTTGCCTGAAAATGTGTGATCCCAGACGATTCAGAGCCGAAACGGCAGATTTCCACAGGAGAGAAAAGTGAAGATTTTTCTCGACGCCGTACTTGAAAAACAAATAGGAACCGTCACTTTTCGTGGGAAACTAGCCAACGGGCACCAGTTTTCCGCGTTTCTGCCAAACAACAGTTTACCGAATAACAGACAGAATGATAAAACGTCGCCTCGTCCGGGTATGACCGTGCAGGTGGCTTTGTCTCCTTTTGACATGTCAAAAGGGGCGATTGAAAGCTGGGCGGCTTGTCCAACCAGCGCAACATAAACAATTTGCAACGAACAATTTGGAACGAAGATTATGAAGGTAAGACCCTCCGTTAAGCGCATGTGCGCACATTGTCAGATTATCCGCCGCAAGGGTGTCGTCCGCGTCATCTGCACCAACCCGCGTCACAAACAACGCCAAGGATAAGTTCCAAGCTTTCCTCATCTCTCCCTTCCACGACCACTTTTCTCCCCTCTCTCAAGGTAACACATGCCACGTATCATCGGTGTCGACATCCCCGGCCGCAAACAACTCCTTTACTCCCTCCAGTACATCTATGGAGTGGGGCCAGCCCGTGCGGCCAAAATTATTGAAAAACTCGGCATGGACCCGAAGAAACGCGCGGACGACCTCGCTCCCGACGAACTCAGTCGTCTCGCCGAAGTGTTGCAGAGCGACTATACCATCGAGGGCGACCTTCGCCGCGAAGTGAACGGCAACATCCGCCGCCTCATCAGCATCAACTGCTATCGTGGCTCCCGTCACAAACGTGGTCTGCCAGTTCGTGGACAACGCACCTCGACCAACGCCCGTACCCGCAAAGGCGGCAAGAAGACCGTCGGTACCGTTCGCGGAAAAGCAGCCCGTGCTGCGGTCAAAGCCGGTAAATAGGCACCTCACGACATAACTCCACTTTAAAAGGACCATCAACATGGCCGACGAAGAACAAACACCCGAAGAAACCCCGGAACCGACGCCTGCTCCCGCAGAGACACCGGCACCTGAAGCAACCCCTGCCGCTGAGACGCCCGCTGAAGCGAAAGCTCCTGCCGCCAAGGCAGAAAAAGCGCCCGCAGCTAAGGCAGAAAAAGCGCCCGCAGCTAAGGCAGAAGATGTGCCTGCAGCCGAAGCTGAAGCGACCGACGCTCCAGCCGCCAAAGCCGACGCTCCAGCCGCCAAAGCCGATACTCCAGCCGCCAAAGCCGATACTCCAGCCGCCAAGGCCGATGCTCCAGCCGCCAAGGCCGATGCTCCAGCCGCCAAGACCGATGCTCCAGCCGCCAAGGCCGATACTCCAGCCGCCAAGGCCGATGCTCCAGCCGCCAAGGCCGATGCTCCAGCCGCCAAGGCCGATACTCCAGCCGCCAAGGCCAATGCTCCAGCCTCCGCAACCGGCGATGCCGCCGCCGCTCCCGCCGTGGATGGAATGGCTGACGAAGGCGAAGGCAAGCCGGAAGGTGAAGCCGCCGAGGGTGAAGGGGGCGCCGAAGCCACCAAACGCAAACCCAAGGTTCGTCTGATCAAAGGCGCCAAGGGCATCAGTTCCGGAATCGCTCACATCAAGGCGACCTTCAACAATACCATCGTCTCGATCACCGACAATCAAGGCAACGTCATCTCTTGGGGCTCTGCCGGTCGTTCCGGCTTCAAAGGAAGCCGCAAAAGCACCGCCTACGCGGCCTCCATGGTGGCGCAGGACGCCGCCCGGCAGGCCATGGGCCACGGCATGCAGGACGTGGAAGTTCGCGTTCAAGGCCCGGGTGCCGGACGCGAAAGCGCCATCCGCGCCATCCAGTCCGCCGGCCTCAACGTGCACTCCATCAAAGACGTGACGCCCATCCCGCACAACGGCTGCCGCCCCAAGAAGCGTCGCCGCGTATAATCAATTTCAACGCACCACTTTCAACCGCACCACAACTTTCTTTTAAAGAGCAGAGGTAACCCATGCCGATCCGACTAGGTCGATTCGAAATGCCCAAACGGGTGGTCAAAGATGAAGAAGCTGAAGACAAGAACTTCGCTTGCTTCTACGCAGAGCCTTTTGAGGCTGGCTACGGCCGCACCATTGGCAACTCCTTGCGTCGCGTCTTGCTTTCCTCCCTGGAAGGCGCCGCCATCGCGACCATCAAAATCAAAGGAGCCCAGCACGAGTTCAGCACCTTGCCCGGCGTCGTCGAAGACGTCACCGACATCGTGCTCAACCTCAAAAAGGTGATCTTGCGCAGCTACTCCCGCGAGAGCAAGACCATGACCATCTCCGTCACCGGACCCGGTGAAGTCACCGCTGGCGACTTCGACACCGATGGGTCGCTCGAGATCCTCAACCCCGGACACCACATCTGCACCCTCGACACCGATGGCGTGTTCGAAGCGGAAGCCGAAGTGCGCATCGGACGCGGCTACTGCCCCGCCGATATGAACAAGAAAGAAGACCAGGAACTCGGCATCATTCCGATCGACTGCCTCTTCTCCCCGGTTCAGCGCGTCAACTTCGCCGTCGAGTCCACCCGCGTCGGTCGTCGCACCGATTACGACAAACTCGTCCTTGAGATTTGGACCGATGGCCGCGTCACCCCCGACGACGCCCTGACCATGTCCGCCGCTATTTTGCGTCACCACCTCGACGTCTTCGTCAGCTACGACAAAGACCTCGTCGAGTTCGAACAAAGCGTAAAGCAGATCGACCAAGAACGCGAAGACCTTCGCAAGAAGCTCAACATCAGCGTCAACGAGATCGAACTGAGCGTCCGCGCAGCCAACTGCCTGAACAACGCCAACATCACGACCGTCGGCGAACTCTGCCAGAAGACGGAAAGCGAAATGCTCAAGTACCGCAACTTCGGCAAGAAGTCGCTCAACGAAATCAAAGCCAAGCTCTCCGAACTGGCTCTGTCCCTCGGCATGACGATCGATCCCGATCTCTTAAACTCCAGCAGCGCCGAAAAGTAAGGAATCACCAGCCATGCGCCACCGTAAACGCACCATCAAACTTGGTCGCACCTCCGCCCACCGCGAATCCACCTTGGCCAATATGGTCTGCTCGCTGATCGAGCATCGCCGTATCGAAACCACGCTACCCAAAGCCAAAGCCGCGCGTCAACTCGCGGAAAAAATGGTGACTCTGGGGAAGAAGGGGGGCGTCGCCAACCGGCGCCGCGCCCTTTCGAAACTTCGCCAACGCGAACACGTGACCACGTTGTTCGAAGAAGTGGCCCCGCAGTTCACCAACCGCAACGGCGGCTACACCCGCATTTACAAGCTCGGCATGCGCCACAGCGACAATGCCGAGATGGCCTTGCTCGAATGGGTCGGACTCACCTTCGAAGTCGAAGACGACGGCGAAGACGAATCCTAGTTCGCGATAACTTGAACCACCAATGAGGGAGGGGGCCGTTTAACGCCTCCTCCTTTTTGTTATGAAACCAAGAAAAGGAATCGTGCTCGCGGGTGGTTCGGGCACCCGTCTGCGTCCGATCACCCTGGCGACCAGCAAACAACTGCTGCCCGTATACGACAAGCCGCTGATCTATTATCCGCTGTCGACCCTGATGCTCGCCGGCCTGCGCGAGATCGCGATCATCACCACCCCGCATGACGCCCCGGC
>Ga0114956_1001423_pt1 | contig 18823 bp, 15 predicted proteins | sample MaitaG_FD_87304 | JGI IMG/M metagenome (GOLD analysis project Ga0114956, IMG submission 87304) | Marine algal microbial communities from Maine, USA - Maine_Asex2 metaG | ecosystem: Host-associated > Algae > Red algae > Unclassified | place: Maine, USA | collected 2015-01-05 | reverse complement strand
TTGCGTCTGCGGGGCATAGTTTTGCGGCCCGGCGGCGAGGGTGATGCCGAGAAGCGGGCCAGTCTTTTACGGCGCGACTCGGTACACGGCCCGTTTAGCGGAACGATCAAGGTCGATGCAAAGGCCAACCAGATCATTGCGAACGGCAACGTCATTCAACTCATCTACGCGAACTCACCCGACGAGGTCGATTACACCGCGTACGGCATCAACAACGCGATTGTTGTCGACAACACGGGCATCTGGCGAGACGAAGTCGGCCTTGGGCGACACCTGAAGAGTCCGGGGGTCTCCAGGGTCCTACTCACGGCCCCGGGTAAGGACTCGGTCAAGAACATCATCTACGGGGTCAACGACGATCAAGTCACTGCAAAAGACACGATGCTGAGCGCGGCGTCGTGCACCACGAATGCCATCGTTCCGGTACTCAAGGTGATGCACGACCGCTTCGAGGTGGTGAGCGGTCATCTCGAGACCGTTCACGCCTACACGAATGATCAAAACCTCACCGATAACTTCCACAAGAAGGCGCGGCGGGGCCGCTCAGCGCCGCTCAACCTGGTGATAACCGAGACGGGCGCGGCAACGGCGGTCGCTAAGGCCTTGCCCGAGCTTGCGGGCAGGTTGACCGGCAACGCGATACGGGTGCCGACGCCGAACGTCTCGCTCGCGATCTTGAACCTTGAGCTGGGTCAGGCGGTCGATGCTGAGCAGCTTCACCAGTACCTGCGCAGCCTGTCGGTGGACTCGCCGTACCGAGATCAGATCGACTTCACGACATCTGAAGAGCTGGTGTCGAGCGATGTGGTGGGCTCGAACCGCGCCGGGGTTGTCGACTCTAAAGCAACGATCGTGAACGGCACACGATGCGTGCTCTATGTCTGGTACGACAACGAGGCCGGGTACAGCTATCAGGTAGTGCGGATTGTGCAGGATCTCGCTGGCTTGCACTACCCGTCGGTGCCGTAGAGGCGATGAACTGATGCCCCGGCTAAGCGTGCAGAGCGTTCGATCTCGCATTTCTTTCGCGAAGAGTGGCCTTCGATGCGCGATTGGTCTAGAGTTCCCCGGAGCTTGAACAGGGAGTAGTTCACGATGACTCGAGCAGTTGCACGCGCAATGTGGGTAGTGGCCGCGATGGCCTTTGCCGTTCTTTGCATACCAAACATGGCGCATGCCCAAGACGACGGAGACGACGACGGGTACAATTCCGCCGCGATCAACATCCCGACCTCTGAGGCCATTGACTACGGCGGGCCGTTCACGCTGTCTGGCGATGGCGACGCCACCGAGGTGCTCGGCACCACGGTGACCAATGACGGATCGCTCGTTGATGACCCAATTGGTCGTGGCGCGTTGTTCGCTCTGCCTGATGTTCAGCCAGGCCAGGGCACCGGCGGCGGCGATGCAACACAGGGTCTCGCACATACCGGCACCGAGGTAGAGCCAATCGTGGCGATCTCTGTCGGCCTGCTCGCCGTGGGTGGTTCAGCACTGGTGGCTTCGCGACGTCGCCTGGGTCTGTTCTCGTAGCAGGCTAACCACAATCGAAAATTACTAAGAGGCGGGTGCCCGGCACCCGCCTCTTAGCGTTTTCGCCCTGCGCAGCTCGCCGCCTCGCTCAGCTCAGCTTGCGCTTCGAAGCTGGTCCAGGGGCAGAGGTTCACGCGATGAATCTGTCAGATCGATCAACAGGTCTGAGGTGAACCACTGCCACATGCGTTGGTTGCGATGGTTTCGCTGGCTGAGGTAACGAATCGTGTCGATCATTACTGGGTAGTTGTCGGTCGAGTAGTAGTCCTCGCGCATTTCGCCAAGCACCACACAGGGCATGTCGAACAACTGTGTGATGATGCGCATCAGCGAAGGTTCGATAGCTGCAACGCATATAGAGTGTTGGCCGGTCTCGACCGTGAAGCGCAGCATTTCGCGCACGAGTGACGCAAGCACGTCGAAGAGTGGCGCTTTCTGAGAGACAGCTACTCGGGACACCTCTGAGACGTGACAATCGTTGTCCATCAGCATGGCTCTCGCGGCCGGGAACAGCGAAAAGTCGGTGAACACGGGGAGTTCGTCATTGGGGGCCGAGATCAGCCGGCAGGTGCCCAGTGGTTCGCTGGTCTGGTCATAGCACCCGAAATAGGTGCTGCGGTCAATGAACGGATCGGGACTGGCCAACGTATCGACTGCTGAGGGGACTAGCCCGGAGTCTTGATACCGCAGCGCTTGAAATGTTCTCAGCCGCCATATTTCATCTGCCGACCGAACAATCGCGGTAACAATTTTGTCAGACTCTTCGCTCAGCACGTAAAACCTCCGACCCGATTCAGAATGCACTGGTTTGCAGCAGCAGTGTGACACAACATGGACCCAATGTCACATTCAATCTGCACACAGCGGTTGCGAGAATACGCAAAGTGGTCGCCTGGGTGCTGTTTGGTGATTGATTCACCGCCCCTTGCGTTGTCCTGCGGGTTTGTCGTGGCTGGCGTCTACGGTGCATTGCGTGCGTACCGGCGTATTTCTCGATGGCCAGAACGTAACGATCGGTGCGCGCTACGCGTTCGGCGGTGACGGCGCTACGCACCCGGTGCTGCTCGCCCGCGAGCTCGCGGCACTTGCTGGCGCACGGATTGCCAGCGACGCTGATTCTCCTCGAGAGGCCGAGCTCGTCGAGGTTCGATACGTAACCGGGATTCCCGACCAAACGGTCGACCCTGAGCGCCATAATAGCCAACGACGTCGCCATGACTTGATGGTCGCGACCGACGTTGTCGTTCTTGAGAAACCACTGCGGTACCGATGGGAATGGTCGATACGCGATCCGTCGCTCGACAACCCCTATGAGCATCAAGGTGAGACGCGCACCGCTCGCGTCAAGAGCCGCAACCGAGGCCAAGAGAAGGGCATCGACGTCTGGTTGGCCCTCGACGCACTTGCGATGTGCGCACGCGCCGACCTCGACCGGGTCATTCTGGTGACTGCCGACCGCGATCTCGATCTAGTACCCGACTACCTCCGCATGATCGGAGGCGCGGCCGCTACAGAGGTCGTTCAAGCCCGAGTGCTTCCTGAGCGACAGAGCCTTTTACAGAACCCGGTCTATGACCTCACGCTGGGCATTGACCGATCAATGTTCGAGCTCTGCCGCGACGAATTCGACTACTCGAGGGCCCTTGACGAGGACGAAGTAGCGCGGTTCGTGCAACGTATCGGCGCAGAGACAGACGGCCTTCGCGACTAGTTCGACAAAGTAGCTCGCTAGCGACCGAGGAGCTGGCCGAGGATCATTTTGCCGGCTTGGCCCTGGAGGAGGTCGCCGGCCATGTCGAGAAGGCCGCCGTTGTTGTCATCGTCACCGTCGAGCATGTCAATGACCTTGCCGAGCATGCTGTCGTCTTGTTGAACGCGAGCTCGCTCTTGTTCAAGATTCTGAGCGAGCTGCTGGTCGCCGCCGCCAGTGAACTTGCGGCCGAGGTAACCCAGCACGATTGGAGCAAGGAGGGGCAAGAGCTTTGAGACCACTGCGCCGCTTAGCCCGCTGGTTTGTTGTACTTGCTGCTCGACGCGTGGCCGGCTCTCGCCGAAGAGATGGCCAAGGATGCTCTCACCATGGCGGCTGGCCTGCTGCTGAGCCCAAGCATCGCCACCAAAGATTGATCCCAGACTGTCAAGGATCGATCCGTCGTGGTCTTTACCAACGGCGTTGGCCAGCTGTGACGCGCCATCGGGTTGGCGGCTGTTGCGAGCGAGACCACCAAGAAGTGCGGGCAGAGCGGCGGCAACGCCCTTACCAACGGCGTCGTTGTCCGCGCCGAGCACACCGGCGAGTTGGCCGAGCGTGTCGCCGCCAAGCGCACCTGCAAGTTCTTCGAGCATTGACATGGTGGGGCCCTTCTGGTCGCTAGCGACCAAGTCATATTCAGTATGGGTGAGGTTTCGCAGGGTAGCTTGCGGACACGCCCACCTGGGAACGTCGGCCCCTTTCGCTGCCTCTTAAGGCTTTAGCTCGATTTGGGCCAGCGAGGCTTGTTTCGGGCATCGGTCGCCGTCGGCGAGTCGCGTAGGCTCGCCTGGTGTCAACCCTTCTTGGCAACCCGTTCGCGCTCGGCACCCAATGGCCGACCCTTGATCCGTTCCTCTTCTGTGCTCATCATCTCGACGCGTATCCGGCCAGTGACGGAGCTCTCGGACCGGCTCTGTCGACTGCTGGTCGCTCGCTCGGAAGTGACTTTTCGGGCATCGACGGCTGGAACATGTACCACGGGCGCAAGGTTCCGGGATTTCCCCAGCATCCCCATCGAGGGTTCGAAACCGTTACCTACGTTCGCGAGGGTTGGTGTGATCACTCGGATTCGCTCGGCGCCAAGGCGCGGTTTGGCGAAGGCGATGTCCAGTGGCTCACGGCGGGGAGCGGCATCGTGCACAGCGAAATGTTCCCGCTGTTCAATGTCGACGCATCGAATCCGCTTCATCTCTTTCAGATCTGGCTGAACCTTCCGGCTGCGTCAAAAATGGTCGATCCATACTTTTCGATGTTGTGGAACGACGTCGTGCCGATCGTGCATCCGTTGCCCGGATCGACGGTGACCATCATCGCTGGGCAACTCGGCGAGGTCGCCGCTGCGGCGCCACCGCCAGATTCATGGGCGAGCGGCGAAAACGGCGTCGAGATTTGGCATGTTCGCCTCGACGCTGGGGCGTCGGTAGAACTTCCGGCCGCAGCAAATGGTGCGCACCGAGTCATCTATGTGTTCACTGATTCTGATGTCGCGATCGACGGTGACAACGTCAGCGGTCTCACAGGAGTGCAACTCGACCCCGCTGTCGCACCACGCATTTCAGTGGTCGAAGAAGCTGAGTTCTTGGTGCTGTCAGGTGTGCCGATCGGCGAGCCGGTCGCCCAACACGGCCCGTTTGTCATGAACGACCGTGCGGGCATCGAGCAGGCCTTTGCCGACTACCAGCGCACCGGATTCGGGGGTTGGCCGTGGCCCGAAGACGACCCAGTGCATGGCGCTGACCGGCGGCGATTCGCTGTCAATGCCGACGAAAGATCGCCAAATGAGCCGCGCTGGTGAAACTCGCACTAGATTTTGGCCACCATGACTGTCGAACCTTCGATCATCTACACGCTCACCGATGAGGCACCGGCGCTGGCCACGCGCTCGTTGCTCCCCATCATCGAAGCATTTGCCAGAGCTGCTGGCGTCCACGTTGAGACCCGAGACATATCGTTAGCCGGCCGAGTGCTCGCGAACCTCTCCGAGCACCTTGACGAGAGCCACCGGGTTGCTGATCATCTAGCCGAACTGGGCGAGCTTGCAAAGACGCCTCAGGCCAACATCATCAAGCTTCCGAACATCAGCGCATCGGTGCCCCAGCTCAAGGCCACGATCGCTGAATTGCAGGCACAGGGTTACGGGCTTCCCGACTACCCCGATGATCCTGACACTAACGACGAGCACGCGATTCGGGCGGCCTACGACAAGGTCAAAGGCAGCGCCGTCAACCCGGTCCTGCGTGAAGGAAACTCTGATCGACGAGCCCCAGCAGCTGTCAAGAAGTACGCACAGGCAAACCCGCACTCGATGGGTGACTGGTCGGCCGACTCGCAAAGCCACGTGGCCACGATGTCGTCGGGCGACTTCCGCCACAACGAGCAGGCAGTCACGCTCGATGCCGACGACACGCTCCGTATCGAGTTCTCAAACGCCGACGGCACGAAGGTGTTAAAAGAAGTTCCGGTGCTGGCCGGTGAAATCGTCGACGCGACGTTCATGTCGCATCAAGCGCTCGCCGACTTCCTTAGCGAGCAAGTTAACGATGCACGTGAAAAGGGTGTTCTGTTCTCGTTGCACATGAAGGCAACGATGATGAAGGTCTCTGATCCGATCATCTTCGGTCACGGCGTGCGCGCCTACTTCGACGAAGTTTTCGCCGAGTTCGGTGGGGCGCTGGATGCCGTCGACGCCAACCCAAACAACGGGCTAGGCAACGTCTTGGCCGCGTTGGCTGACGTCGACGCAGAGACCCGCAGTGCCATAGAGGCCGCCATCGCGGCGACATATGAACGAGGCCCTGGTCTTGCGATGGTGAATAGCGACCGGGGCATCACCAACCTGCACGTTCCAAGTGACGTGATTATCGATGCTTCGATGCCGGCGATGATCCGAACGTCGGGCCAAATGTGGAATGCCGACGGCGAGCTTCAAGACACCAAGGCGGTCATTCCAGACAGCAGCTATGCCGCGCTGTATTCTGAGACGTTCGAACACTGCAAGCAGGAGGGTGCCTTTGACCCGACGACGATGGGCACGGTCCCAAATGTTGGGTTGATGGCTCAAAAGGCCGAAGAGTACGGATCGCACGACAAGACGTTCGAACTTGCCGAGGCCGGCACGATGTCGGTGGTGGCTTCTGACGGCACGGTGCTGATGTCACACGACGTCGCTGCGGGTGACATCTGGCGGGCATGCCAGGTCAAAGATCTGCCGGTACAAGACTGGGTCAAACTGGCCGTGGGCCGAGCCCGAGCAACCGGATGGCCGGCCGTCTTCTGGCTCGACGCCACCCGAGCCCATGACGCTGCAGTTATTGCAAAGGTCGAGCGGTACTTGAGCGACCATGACACCGACGGCCTTGACATTCGGATCTTGCCGGTTGCCGAGGCCGCACGACTCTCACTCGAGCGAGCTCGAGCTGGCGAGAACACCATTTCGGTTACCGGCAATGTGCTGCGTGACTACAACACCGATTTGTTCCCGATTCTCGAAGTCGGCACGAGCGCAAAGATGCTGTCGATCGTGCCGCTGATGAACGGTGGTGGTCTGTTCGAGACCGGCGCAGGCGGCTCAGCCCCGAAGCACGTGCAACAGTTCGAACAAGAGAATCACCTGCGCTGGGATTCGCTTGGTGAGTTCTTGGCGCTTGCGGTCTCGTTCGAGCACTTGGGCGAGGTCAATGACAATGCGGTGGCCACGTTGCTCGGCGAGACCCTCGATGTAGCAACCGAGACGGTGTTGCTGAACCGCAAGTCGCCGTCTCGCAAAGTGAACGAGCTCGACAATCGCGGCAGCCACTTCTATCTCGCGATGTACTGGGCCAAAGCCCTGGCTGAACAGACTACCGACGCCGCCATCGCCGCCAAATTCACTTCGCTGGCATCATCGCTGGCCGAGAACGAGACCACCATCGTCGATGAACTCAATGCGGTACAAGGCACTGCCATGGATATCGGCGGCTACTACGCGCCAAACGAAGAACTCGCTGTTGCAGCGATGCGACCGAGTGCGACGCTGAACGGGATTATCGACGGCTTCACGGGTTAACGGCTTGCGTGGCGGTGACCTTGCTGGCTTTCTCGCGCCCGAACTCACGGGGCTGCATCGACTGACGGCTCGAGCGCCACTCGTCGGCCATTCAACGTGGGCCCTAGCGGCCGCTGATGCCGCGCCACCGAGACGCTTCGACCTCGACGGGCCATGGAACTTCTCGTTGACCCCGTCGCCTCAATCTGTGCCCGGCGATTGGCCCGACGAGAGCGACATGTCGGAGCTGTCGGTCGATGTGCCGGGTTGTTGGACTCGCCAGAACGTCGGCGATTGGCCGCATTACACAAACCTGATCATGCCCTGGCCCGAGCTTGAGCCCCCGGCGACGCCTGAACGCAACCCGACCGGCCTGTACAGACGAACGTTCCCGTTATCGGCACATGTGCTCGACAGCGGCGACGACATCGTGCTGCACCTGGGCGCATTCGAGAGTGTCGCAGCGGTCTGGTGCAACGGGCAGTTCGTCGGTATGGGCAAGGACAGTCGGTTGCCGTCGGAGTTCCTGCTCAATGGGGTCGCAGTTGCTGGTGTCAATCAACTCGATGTCGCTGTTATTCGCTACAGCGATGCTTCGTGGATCGAAGACCAAGACCAATGGTGGCACGGTGGCCTGCACCGATCGTGCTTTGTTGAGGCGCGTGCCAGCAATCGAATCGATGACGCTTGCGTCGTTGCCGACTTCGATCACGAGAGCGGCCAGGGTCTGCTGCGCGTGAGCACCCGCATCCATGGAGCGGCTGGAGCTGCGGTGCGGGTGTCGTTATGCGACCTTGATGATGCGACGGCGAACTCGGCGATTGTGAGCACGTCTGCACCGGTTGGCGTGCCGCCGCGTGGCGGACCGTTTGACCAGTTGATCGCGGCGTACGCCTATGGCGGCCGAGTGGCCGAACTGGCGGTCGCGGCTGGATCTGTTCGAGCATGGAGCGCCGAACGCCCAGATCGTTATCGCGTCATGCTGGAGCTGCTCGACCAGCGCGGAGACGTGATCGAGGTCGTTTCGCTCAAAGTTGGCTTCCGCAGAGTCGAAGTTCGACAACGCCAACTGCTGATCAACGGCTCGCCCATAGTGCTGCACGGTGTGAATCGCCACGACCACGATCCTGACACCGGCAAGGTGCAGACGGTTGATGACATGCGAGCCGAGCTTCTGCTCATGAAACGCCACAACATCAACGCGGTGCGGTGCGCTCATTATCCCAACGACCACCGACTGCTCGACCTGTGCGACGAGCTCGGGCTGTACGTCGTCGACGAGGCCAACGTCGAATGCCACGCCCGGCTGCGGTCGCTCGCCGACGAACCTCGCTACCTGCCGGCAATTATGGATCGGGTGAGTCGCATGGTGCTGCGCGATCGGAACCATCCGTGCATCATCATGTGGTCGCTGGGAAATGAGTCCGGTCATGGCGTCGCCCACGATGCATGCGCGGCCTGGGTTCGTGCGGTCGATGACACTCGCCCGCTGCACTACGAAGGGGCGGTGCAAGCTCGCTTCGAGGTCGGCGCTGCCACTGTCGAAGCGGCGTGCCAAGCGCCCTCACGTCGTGAACTCGCGGTTAGCGATGTGGTGTGCCCGATGTACACGCCTCTCGACGTGATCGAAGCCTGGGCTGAATGGGCCGAGGAATCAGGCGATGACCAGCGCCCACTGATCCTGTGCGAGTACAGCCACGCGATGGGCAATTCCAACGGTTCGATCGATCGCTACGTGGCCGCGTTCCATGCGCATCGAGCGCTCGCCGGAGGATTTATCTGGGATTGGCGTGACCAAGGGTTGCGTGAATTCGATTCGCGCGGCCGCGAGTTCTGGGCCTATGGCGGGCACTTCGGCGACGTTCCCAACGACGGCAATTTTTGCATCAACGGGCTCGTGGGACCCGACGGAGCGCCGCACCCTGGGCTCATCGAGGTGGCGTGGGCATATCGCCCGGTCACGGTGACCGCATCTCGAGGTCGTCGCGTGCGCATCACGAATCGTCGAGCCTTTGCGGATCTCTCCGACCTCGTGTGTCGGTGGTCGCTGATCGTCGACGGCGTGGTTGTCGAAGATGGCTGCAAGACATTTGCTACTTCGGCCGCGAGCTCCGAACTCTTCAGCGTGCCGATCGAGACGTCGATGCCGCGAGCTGGCGTCGTACCTGGTGGAGTTGTGCTGCGGTTTGAGTGGTCACCAGTTGCCGATCGCGACGAGATCGGCGTTGGTGAATGCATTGCTCACGATGAGGTGTGGTTGCGTTCGGCGGTCTGGGGCCCAGTTGCCGGCCCGCCCGCGCGATCGCCGCTAAAGCGATCATCGACGGCCTCGGGTTCGGTGTCGGCCGGGGGGTACGAGGTTGGCTGGGGCCCGCAGGGACCCGATCGCATCTCGATCGGGGGTGAGACCATGATCGACGGTCTCATTGCACCGTCGCTCTGGCGGGCACCGACCGACAACGACGGTGTCGCCCAGGGTTGGATGAGCGAGGTAGCAGGCGTGCGTTTGCACTGGCTCACTTGGGGTCTCAACGCGCTCACGATTGAACTCGACAACGTGACCACATGGACTGGCGGTGACCGCGCTCACGTCAATTTTGAGCGACGGTTAGTGGCGGCGAACGAGCATGCGGTGTCGAGCACGGCCATGTGCCTCGATGAACTTGGCATCACCGTTCACGAGCGTTTGGTTGTCCCGCAGGTCTGGTCAGATCTGCCGCGCATCGGTACCAGGCTTGAAGTTGACGCAACGCTCGATCAACTGGCGTGGTTCGGTCTGGGGCCCCATGAGACGTACCCTGACCGGCGGTCGTCAGGACTCACGGGTATCTGGTCGAGCACGGTCGGTGAGCAGTATCACCCGTTCGTTGTGCCCCAAGAACACGGTTCGCACGAGCAAACCCGTTGGTTCAGTCTCGGACGCCGTGCAGGTAGCGGACTTCGATTCGATGCCGAAGGATCGATGGCCTTCACGGCTCGCCGGTACCACGATCGAGACCTCACTCACGCAATGACGCTCGCCGAGCTCGACGAAGCCGCGTCGACCGAGGTGCACGTCGACGCCGCCGTGCGAGGGCTTGGTACTGCATCGTGCGGATCCGACGTCTTCGACGAATACAAGGTGCGCCCCGGTGTGTGGCAGTGGTCATTCCGGGTATCGGCGACTGGATTCGATACAAAGGTGACCCGATGAGTATGAACGACTTCAGTGGGCCCGACGATGTCCGGGCCCGATTCCACTTGGCGCTACCCGTGCGCGATCTTGACGCCGCGGCTCGCTTTTACGGTGGGGTGCTCGGCTGTACCCGGGGCCGTCAAGCTGCACACTGGATCGACTGGAACCTCGGTGGGCATCAAGTCGTGACCCACGTGGTCGACGGCTGGACTGGAGTTTCCGGCTCGAATCCCGTCGACGGTTCAGACGTGCCGGTGCCGCACTTCGGACTCTTGCTTCGACCCGACGCCTGGCAGGCTCTGGCCGATCGACTTGTGGCAAACGATGTTGAGTTCGTCATCGAACCAACCGTTCGGTTCCGCGGCGAAGTGGGCGAGCAGCGCACAATGTTCTTCCTTGATCCATCGGGCAATGCTCTCGAGTTCAAGTCGTTTGCCGACGACGATCAGGTCTTCGCTACCTGAGGTACAACGTCGACAGACTGGTTGCGCCGAAATCGCAACAATCCAATCGAACCGATCAGGCTGAGCAAGCAGAACCCTGCCAACACGAGCGTGGCAGTACCGAATCCGTCTTGGTTCTGTGCGATCGCACCGAGCATCCACGGGCTGAAGAACCCGCCAACCTCGCCCACTGCAAAGAACAGCCCGGTCGCGGCGCCGACGTCGCTCAGGCTGATGTCAGGATCGTTCATCAACTCAAGAAACATCAGGGGAATCGCGCCTGCACGAGTGAAGCCGATCACCAGCAGAACCCCGACGAGTGGAGCGGTGGCGGCGATGTTCAAACCAATGACACCCATGGCGAGGATTGCGAATACGGTGGCGAGCGCTGCGGGTCGGCGACGGTCGGGCACCAGGCGGGCGATGACGAGCGATCCAAGAATGCTGACCGCGATCGTCATTGCAGACAGCAGGCCGGCCGTGTTCTCGCTCTGGCCGCCATCGGTCAGTATTTCGGGCAACCAACCGCTGAGGCCATGGCCGTAGGCGAACGAGAACAGGCAGATAAAGAGCACCCATCGCATCGATGTCAGGCGAGCGAGCCGACCGAGCACTGACCGGTTCACGAGAGGTCCCGATGCGCGGTTGTGAACGTTTCGCTGGTCGGCGTCAGGTGACGCCCACATCCAATACAGAGCCGCTGCCACCGCTACCACGGCCGCAAGTGCGAGAACTGCCCGCCAGCTGTCGTCGAAGAGCGGCAAGAGTACGGGGTCGGCCAACGCCAAGCCGAGAGCCGAACCAATGCCAGGCGATGCCACCGCCACGCCGGTGGGAAGCCGTCGCCGATCTTGTTCGAACAGCGTGGCGATCAGCTTGGGTGTGCCGATCGATACGAGAGGCCCGCCGACGCCAAACACCGCGACCGCAGCGAAGAGCGACACGGCTCCGCCCGCTGCGCTGCGCAATGCCAGCGATGCCGCAATGCTGAGCGCCCCAACCATGATCGAACGACGCAACCCGATGCGATCAACCAAGGCGCCGGCGGGGATCGCGGTGAAGATGTAGATGAACGCCCAGGCGCCAAGGATCGAGCCCATGGCGGCCCGGCTCAACGACAGGTCAGCGCTGATTTCATCGACCATCGGCGGCATCAGACCAATGGCAAGGCCAAAGCTCGCATAGATGGTCGCAACTCCTGAAACTGCGACCCACGGAGATCGGTGCGTCGACGGCTCAGCTGGCACGACTTCGCAACCTACTCGCCAGTCGACCGATCCAAGGCTATGGTTTTAGCCGTGCCACTCGTGCTTGCGCTTCGACTTCGCTACCCGGCGACCTAACCAGGTCGACCGGGGTTACGCGCTCAGTTCACTCATCACGTCGAATTAGTCGAAACAGTCGAAGCAGCTACAGCAATACACGAGAGGAACAGCACAATGTCTAAACGAGCCAACGAGGCGCAGCGCCCGTCGGGTATGCCCCACCACCGCTACCAAGCGTTTGAGGCGATTGATCTTGCGGACCGCACCTGGCCGAGCAAGGTCATCACCGAGGCACCGTTGTGGTGCTCGGTCGATCTCCGCGATGGCAACCAGGCTCTCATCGAGCCCATGGACCCTGACCGCAAGTGGAAGATGTTCACGGCGCTGGTCGACATGGGGTTCACCGAGATCGAGGTCGGGTTCCCGTCGGCGTCTGATACCGACTTCGCGTTCGTGCGCGAGATCATCGATCAGAAGGCAATCCCCGAGGGTGTCAAGATCCAGGTGCTCACCCAGGCACGTCCCGAGCTGATCAAGCGCACCTACGAAGCGATCGACGGCGCACCACAGGCCATCGTGCACCTGTACAACTCAACGTCGACCCTGCAGCGCCGTGTCGTGTTTAATCTTGACGAAGACGGCATCGTCGACATCGCAGTCAAAGGTGCTGAACTCTGTCGCTCACTCGAGTCCCACGTGTCGGCTGACACTGAGGTGCTCTACGAGTACTCGCCTGAGTCGTTTACGGGCACCGAGCTGCCGTTTGCAAAGCGGGTGTGTGACACGGTTGTTGACATCTTGAACCCGAACGACGGCCGCAAGACGATCATCAACTTGCCGGCCACCGTCGAGATGTCGAGCGCGAACATCTATGGCGACATGATCGAGTGGATGCACCGCAACCTGGCTCGACGCGACGACATCGTGTTGAGCCTGCACCCGCACAACGACCGAGGAACCGGCGTGGCTGCGGCTGAGTTCGGTGTGATGGCGGGTGCAGATCGGGTCGAGGGAACGCTCTTTGGCAACGGCGAACGCACCGGCAACGTCGACATCATCACGCTGGCGATGAACATGTACAGCCAGGGTGTCGACCCCATGCTCGACATATCTGACATCAATGAGCTCAGGCGGGTAGCCGAGCACTGCAATCAACTGCCGGTGCACCCTCGCCATCCGTATGTCGGTGAGCTGGTGTACACCGCGTTTTCTGGTAGTCATCAAGACGCGATCAAGAAGGGCTTCGAGGCACTCGAGAGGTCAGGCGATGACCGCTTCGAGGTTCCCTATATTCCGATTGACCCGAAAGATGTCGGCCGCTCGTACGAAGACGTCGTGCGGGTCAACAGCCAGTCGGGCAAGGGCGGTGTGTCGTACCTGCTCAAGGCTGAGCAAGGCTTCGATCTGCCGCGGGCGATGCAGATCGAGTTCACGCGCGTGATCCAAGAGATCACCGACGGCAGTGGCAAAGAAGTCACCGCCCAAGACATCTTCAACGAGTTTGCGGGCGAATACCTCGACCCCAACGACCCGTATCGCCTCGATGGCTATGAGGCCGCACAGAATCCTAAGGGCGACGACAAAACGCTCATCACGGCCCGCATGACGATCTCTGGCGAACCAGTCGTGGTGCAAGGTATTGGCACGGGCAGCCTCGATGCGTTTGTGATTGGTCTGCGCGAAACGACCGGGCTCGAGTTGCGTGTGCTCGACTATGCCGAGCATGCAAAGGGCACCGGCGTCGAGACACAGGCGGTTGCCTATGTGCATGCCAAGGTGAACGACCTCGAGATCTGGGGTTGCGGTCTGCATACCGATATCACGACCGCTTCTATGCGGGCGATTGTCAGCGCTATGAACCGAGCGACAGCGAAGCTCTGATTCGATCGGCGACCGTGCCTTTGGCGTCAACGACAACGTCGTCTACGCCGACCATCTGAGCCAGCATTGCTAGTTCGACAGCCATCTCGGTGCTGACGCGGTCAACGTCGGCGCCAGGTTCGACGAACGCGCCAAGTACTCGAAGTACCTGGTCAGAGCGGTCGGTCTTGAGGTCACAGCGTCCGACGAGCTTGTCGTCGAGCAAAAAGGGCATCACGTAGTACCCAAAGCGCCGCTTTTCGCGAGGCACGTAGATCTCAATTTTGTACTCGAAATCGAACAACCACTCACCGCGGGGGCGATTCCACACGATCGGATCGAAAGGGGATAGGAATGCCCGGGCGCTGATTGAGCGGGGGAGTACCGCTTCGGGGTCGACGAAGACTGGTCGCTTGGTGCCCTCGGCCTCGACAGCAACCAAGCGACCCTCTTCGACCACATCGGCCAGCAGCTTGGCGGCCGGCCGTTTGGGCAGCCGGAAGTAGTCGACCAAGCACGGTGATGTTCCGAGCCCGAGCGCCTGGCCCGAGCGTGCCAGTAGCTCGCGGATTGACTCGTCTTCGCTCGGTTGAGGTTGGGCGCGGATCTCGGCCGGAACGATGCGATCGAGCAGGTCCCACTCTTTCTCGAAGTTGCCGACTCGGCGTATGCCCACCGCACCGATGCGGAACAGGTAGTCGAGTGCGACGGCTCCGAGTGAACGAGAGCCCCACCATTCGCCATCTTGTGGCCGTGGCGAGGTCAGCTCGGACGCTTTGAGCGGCCCGCGCTCGGTCACCTCGTCGAGTACCAGCGCGATGTAGTCGGGCTCGCTTTGAGCCAACTTGTAGAGCCCGGCCCAGGTCTCACCCCGTCGTGAACGGTCCTTAAGGAACCGAAACAGGGGCTCGTCTTCGACCGGCACGACGCTGGCCTCGTGAATGAACGCCTCGAACCACTCGTCGCGCCGGTAGGCGATGTCATCGAGTAGCGCTGGATCATAGGGGCCGAGTCGGCTGAAGCCTGGCATGTACTGCGTGCGGATGATGACGGGGACCGAGTCGAGCTGGATGACGTGCAGCCGTTGCATGAGACGGCGCAGGTGGCCTCGGTTGACCGGGGTCGAGCGGTCTTTCTGGCCAAACCCCTGAGCGTGCAACGCTATGCGGCGTGCCTGCGATGCATCGACCGATCGGACTTGGGGCACCGCCTGAAGTTACCTGCTCGGTTACTTGGCGCGCCTGCGCGCTGGGGTAGGCGTATCAAATGGACGAAATCGGGCGGTTCAGATGCCTACCGTGATTATCGAGCGGGTCCCGAATGAGCCGGTACGAGTTAGTTCGCATGATATGTCGGTGGTCCTGAAGGCTTCTAGCGTCTTGGCGGTTGCCTGTCGTTGGAGGTTTTGTGATGCGTTGGAAGCCGGTAGGCGTTCAGTCTGAGGATGCTGGGGGTGGGCTGGCTTGGCCCGTCGTTAGTTAGACGCTTGAGCCCGGCGGGGAGGCAAGTCACCAACCGGGGATTCCCAACATGGTGGAATGCAACGGCGATGACTTTCGGCCATCGAAAGAAGCTTCCCGAGCTAAGAACGGGATGTCCTGAGCTGCGACACCCTGACGCTGGTAGCTGCTCGAGTTAGACACGGCCGCCGCTGGTATGGCCTACGGACACGTGCGGTCGTTTCATCAGCACCGCGCTGCTGCCGTCGCTCTGGGTGCTTATGCCGACGGCTTCCCAGCCGAGGGCGCCCTCTTTGTCGAGCATCGTGACGGCGGCGGAGTCGCCTTGGTCGGCTTTGGGTGCTGCGAAAGTGGGGAGTGAGACGAGGAGGTATTCCTACTTGGTCATACTGTGACTTCCTTGGTTGGGCTGAGTGTTGGTGGGGGCGTTGGCGCCGCGTTCTCGTCACAAATCCAGCAGGATTCGTTTTGGTCGAGTGGGGTTGGGTGGACAAAGAGCGGGGTTGGCCACAGCCATCGGGTTTCGCCGTTGTCATCGACCTTGATGCCGATCGAGGTGTCATGGTTGACTCGCTTGACCGCTGCGACGACCCCGTTCATCAGGTCACGTTCCAGATGTTCACGGTCGTGAACGAGCACGCGGTCGCCCACTTGTGCCCAACGCCATGCGAACCTCAACATGGCGGGGGGCCAGTGCCTCTAACCAGCTTTGGGTCGATGACCGAACCAGTGCATCGGACGCCACCGAGCAGCTCGATGACTACCGGCTTGCCCAATGGCTCACTGAATTCGTAGGTCAGTCGTGGCTTGACGATGATGTGCCACGCGGTGCTGGCCGCGTGCTCACCGATAGTTGTGTGGATCTCGATGTCATGTTTGTGCTCAGTCGTGCCGTCCGAGAGGATTGCGGACCCGCAGTACTGAGCGCCGCTGACCTTCGATTGAGAACTCGCCACCGAGCTATTTGTCCCAGGCCTTGCGCGCTTCGGTTTGAGCTGCCTTTTTGACTGCCTTGGCTGCTCGCTTCTCTTTCAGTGACTTGCCTGGCTTCTTTGACTGACCTGAGGTACTTGATTTGTTGCCCATGAGGACATCCTTTGTTGAGATTGGGTGGCGGCGGTCAGCCCGCGGCTACGGCTGCGGGGGCGTCGGCGAGAAGGGCTTCGGTTGTCAGGATCAGGCCCACCACCGATGCGGCGTTCTCGAGCGCGGCTCTGGTGACCTTTGCGGGGTCGACGATTCGTGCTTTGGTCAAGTTCTCGAATCGACCGGTCGCCGCATTGAACCCGTTGGGGCCGGTCTTGTGTTCGACCTGGTGCGCCACGGTCCCGGGTTCATGTCCCGCATTGGCTGCGATCTGGCGCAGCGGTTCGGCGAGGGCCTTCCACACGATGCGGGCTCCGGTGGCCTCGTCAGCATCGGCCAAGGTTGCCTGGTGGGTTGCGACCGCGGCGCGAGCGCGCAGTAGAGCAACGCCACCTCCGGGAACGGCTCCTTCGTCGAGAGCGGCACGGGTTGCAGCGACAGCATCTTCGATCCGGAACTTGAGCTCGGTGAGTTCGACCTCGGTGGCGGCGCCAACCGAAACGGTTGCGACCCCACTGCTGAGCTTCGCGAGTCGTGTACTCATCTGCTCGCGGTCCCACTCGGTGTCGGTTTGCTCGATCTGATACTGGAGTTGGCTGATTCGTGCTTCGATGTGTTGTGCGTCGCCGCCGCCGCCGATGATCGTCGTGTCGTCTTTGGAGACCACAACGCTCTGGGCGTGACCCAACATGTCGAGCGTTGCGTGCTCAAGGCTGAAGCCGAGATCCGCGCTGATCACATGCGCATTGGTGAGAACGGCAAGATCGGCGAGCATGTCCTTGCGACGGTCGCCAAACCCGGGGGCTTTCACGGCGACCGAGGTAAAGATGCCCTGCATCTTGTTCACGACCAGCATGGCAAGCGCCTCGACACCTACATCTTCGGCAACGACGAGGAGCGGCTTGCCGGATTGTGCGACCAGCTCCAACAGTGGCAACAGTTCGTCGGCCCGTTCGATCTTGGACTCGTGTAACAGAATGAAGCAGTCGTCGAGCTGGGCAACCTGTTGTGCGGGATCGCTCACGAAGTACGGGGAGATGTAGCCCTTGTCGAATTGCATGCCGTCCGAGAACTCGAGTGAGAGGCCGAATGTGTTCGAGTCGTCGACGGTGATCACGCCGTCGGGACCGACCTTGTCGAACGCATCGGCGATCACCACGCCAATGAGTGGATCGGCACCCGATACCGCAGCGACATTCTCGATGTCGGATCGTGCGGTTACGGGAACCGCGAGTTGGGCGATCGCCTCAACTGCGACACGCGTGGCGGACTCGATGCCGCGGCGAAGCGCGAGCGGGTTTGCGCCAGCCGCGACGTTGCGAAGTCCTTCGTGCACCATTGCTTGGGCGAGCACGATCGCGGTTGTCGTGCCGTCACCGGCGGCTTCGTTCGTCTGCGTCGCGACTTGTTTGACGAGTTGTGCGCCCATGTTCTCGAGCGGGTCCGCGAGGTCGATTTCTTGGGCGATAGTGACGCCGTCGTTGGTGACCGTCGGCGAACCCCACGATGAGCCGAGCACCACATTGCGACCTTTGGGTCCGAGCGTAATCTTGACCGCGTCAGCGAGCTGGTCGACGCCTGCCTCAAGGCGTCGGCGAGCCGAACCGCCATACACGATTTGTTTTGCCATCAGAATGTACCGTCGATCATGTTGCGAGGTTACCGAATCAGATTCAGATAAGACGATTGATCTTCGTTTGTTTCGAAGGAGGGTCGTGCTTTGGTATTATCGCTTGGTGCCAAAAAAGCGGGTAACACTCGAAGCTTTGACCACCGCTGCTGTTGAAGCCGCCGATGCCGACGGGTTCGATTCGTTGGCCATCACCGAGATCGCCAAACGCCTCGATGTCGCCGCGTCAACGCTTTACACCCACGTCGATGGCGTCGATGCGCTGAAGCACGTGGTCTCGGTTGCGGCGACCCGCAACTTGCGCGACGCCGTTCGCCAGGCAGCGATCGGCACATCGGGCCGCGATGCGCTGATGGCGATGGCCATTGCCTATCGCCAATTCGCTCTCGACCACCCGGGACAGTTCGCCTCCACCCTGCTTCCACCAACGGTTGACGACGGAGAGCTCATCGCCGCGAACGCCGAGCTGAGCGAGATCTTCGTGATCGTGTACCAAGGTATGGGTCTTGACGAACTCGAGGCCCGCCGCGCCGCCCAGGCGACGCGCAGCGCCATCCACGGGTTCCTAGGCCTCGAACGCACCACCGAGCCAGC
>Ga0114956_1001422_pt1 | contig 18823 bp, 26 predicted proteins | sample MaitaG_FD_87304 | JGI IMG/M metagenome (GOLD analysis project Ga0114956, IMG submission 87304) | Marine algal microbial communities from Maine, USA - Maine_Asex2 metaG | ecosystem: Host-associated > Algae > Red algae > Unclassified | place: Maine, USA | collected 2015-01-05 | reverse complement strand
TACACTATTGATCCTGCTATCGAACCTATGAAGTTCATAGAAGAATTCCAAGAAGCTGTACTATTATCTAACATGGAATCAGAAGAGGAGTAATGAAAGAGATCACTATAGAAGATTCAAATAATAACCAACATACTTTTGAGTTAGCAGAGAATATGAGAGAATTACCTCTGTCTAACAAAATAGCATTTGATACATGTAATGAGGACATAGCTCTATGGATGAAGAAGTGTTTAGAAGATGATTCTTTAATGGAGAATAGGACTTATTATTTGTATCTTCTTAGTAGATCTGTAAGCGAATTTATCGGATATCCTTTAGAATCGGTAATGTCTTTTGATGCAAGTGATTTAGTAGATGAAGAAGGGAATTTGATGCCTAATGTTATTGAAAAACATTTCCAAGAACTCATGAGCAAGGATATTGAAACTGATTTAGATAGCGTTGATCTGAATCTTTCTCAATTACATACTTATATGGTTCAATTATGTAAAGATTATAAGTTTGAATTCAAAAACAAAAAGAACTGTGAAATAGAGTATGCTGGATCTATATGGGAAATTCCTTATGTAGTAAAGAAATTATATTCAGGTAAGGAGATATTTTCTAAAGTATCTATAGGTCAAGCGTTGGCATTATTCAAAATAAAAAAGCACTTAAAGAGTTTTGTAAAAGAGGATAGAGATCTTGCTGATAGTGATGCTATAAAGAACTTTAGATATACTTCATTTCTTAAGATTATAGCAGCTACTCTTACAAAGAAAGATGAGGAATATCCATTAGATGAAACTGCATTTGATGCTATAATAACTGAGCGATTAACTATATTTCAGGAAATAGACACTCAATCAGCTTATGATATAATTTTTTTTTTGATAGATACTATGAGAAGCTGAGTGAGGATCCACTCTACTATTATTACTTCAATCCACCTGATTACAAAGTAGATCCAGAATTTGAATCAAGAAATAGAGCAGTATGGGAAAGAACCGGTCATGATTCAATCTTAATAAGATTACTTGATATTGGTTGCTTTGATGGATTAAGAGATACACCATTACAATCAGTAAGATTTACAGATCTTCCTGAAGGATTAAAAATACTAAGTTTAAAAAACGCAGGATTATGAATAAAAAAGAACTTATACATCTTAGAATGCTGGCAAAAGAAATGCCAGATGTTTATGAGAAGTTTCCTAACGCTGATTTAGTGAGAGGATCTGTAGTAATAGCTGCAGGCACTAGATATATTGATGGAAAATTAGTAGATCCTGATAAGCATTATATAAACCAAAGACAGTTTAAGAAAATTAATCACTACAAGAAACTGAAGAAGTTTTATAAGAAATATCAGGGATCATTTCTGATTCATTATAATAAATGGTTGAATAATCATATTGCGATGATGGAGAAGAATCACCCTGAATTATTTAAAGATACAACCGAAGAACATGCTTGATATTTCTATATTATATAAGTTAGCACAGGATTTCGTAAGATATTTTCCTAAGATGGATTTAAAGTGCGAGAGAGTAAATACGTTCGCAGTACTTGAAGATTACTCTCATATAAATTCACCGAATTTAGCTAAGACTATGAAGGATAAGGATAAGCCTTATTTCTATTCTAGATTATGGGAGAAAGAGAAATACAATCCTTCTAAGTTGAGTTGGGAATATCCAGCTATGTTTATGTTTGATAGAAGTTCTTTTTATGATAACTTATTCGGCAAAACTTCTAGAAATTGCTATAACATAGAAATAGCTATGATAGATAAGTTAGATAAGGCATGTATAGAAAGTGGCGATAAGTGCAAAGATCCTTGTAAATCAAGAACTATAAACGACATTTTCGTAGATACAGAAAAATTTCTATCAGTGTATGCAGCTTATATGAAAGAAGTAAAGTGCTATACTATTGATAATAAGACTGTGTATATGAATCATCAAGTTTTGCTATCTATGCCTGATATAGTAGCTGTTATAGACGAACCTAGAACTAGAAAATTCCAAAAATCACTACACGAAAATAACATACAAGTTAACGCCACTAGATGGAGTGGTGGTATCGATGATGCATACGGTACTATAATAGAGATCAAGTTCTGCTATAAATATTGTTCAGAATTTATCTACAATCCAACGATTAACTCATTTAAAGTAGGTCCTGATGTAGGATGCTGCGATTAAAATTTTAGAATATGAATCAGAATACCGAATTAACTAAGAAACCTGCAGACCCAAATCAAGTACATTTAATGCAAACCTCTGCTACTATACTTTGTGGATTATTGCAATCAAGTACGTTTAGTCCTGATATTACCGACAACGATGTAGAAGAAAACAAAGACGGGTATCTCATCAAGACAAAACAAGGAACTTATGTAAATAAGCCTAGAGCCAAAAAACCTAACAATAAAATGATAACCGCAGCTCAAAAATACTACATAGTAAAGGATCCTATGTCGTTATATGTTAATGATGCTGTAAGAATGGGTAAATTACTTGTAAATAAAGTAATAGAAAGTGAAACTTAATTCTTAAATTTACTTATAATAACTTATTTAATCCATAAAATACAATATCAATGTTTAAGAAAAACAGTTTTAAACCAGGAGATGTAGTAGAATTCCAAGTATCTAATAACATCAAAACTCACGTAAAAGTATTAGTTGCTATATTCTTTATGATGTCATTCTATATGGCATCAAATCTAGATAAAGACATACAAGAAAGCGAACGACTAATGCAAGAAGATTATCAACTTCCAAAAGCAAAAACTGTAGAATTAGAAGTTGAATCTGATACTATAGAAACAATCTATAGTAATTATCAAATAATTGCTTGGTATTTAAAACATCAAGAGAGTTTGAGATTATTTCCATACGAAGACGGACTTAAGAAAGTCAATGGCAAAAAAGTAAAGAGGCATTCTCATGGTTGGGGTACTTTAGGAGAAGTTGGTAAAGCCATAAGTTTAGATGATGCTAATTTAGAATTCAAAAAAGCATTTGATAAAAGGTACAAGTACATTCAGAAAAGATACCCATTATGTGATAACTGGGAACAATTAGTGCTAACATCAATAAGATACAATGTTGGAGCATTTAATAGATATGATTCAGAGTTAGATCTGGCTATAAAGGAATGGAATGAGAATAAGATTACAAAGGCATTGTTGAGATATAACACTGACAGTCACGGAAAGGTTAGAGAAGGACTTACTGATCGTAGAAAAGAAGATATCGCAATGCTGTTTATGAATAAGCAAAACCGACAAGAAGCAGGTAGAACTCTTAGAGCTTCAGTCAATAAGAAAATATCTAAAGAATTATCAAAAAAGACTATATAATGGCAAAATCAAAAAGACATATTAAAAGGAGAATAAAACGCAATATCAAAGTCCATAAGCGATTGACTAACATGGGAAACAATAATAAAAAGTCAAGATACCGGCCCAATAGTTATTTAGCAGAAAAGATGAGAGAATATGATGACTAATAATCTCACGATACTCCAAGATGAACTCGGATACGTAATGTCTTTATTGAGATTAGAACTTCAATCTAAGCTACAAGCTCAAGGTAGAGGTTCTAGTAAAGATTCAGCTTTGAGTAAGTCTTTGGAGTATGAGATAAAAGCTTCAGCTAATGTTCTAATAGCATCGATGTATGCGAATGAATACTGGGTTTACGTAGAAAACGGAGTCAAAGCATCAAGGATACCTTATTCAAGAGGTCCTAAAAGAGGAGGTACATCTAAGTATATCCAAGCACTTATAAAATTTTTCAGATTCAAAGTAGGTAAGAGCGAGAAGAAAGCCACTAGATTAGCTTTTGCAACTGCCAATAAACATAAGAAAGAAGGTATGCCTACTAGAGCTTCTTTCAGATTTAGTAGAGATGGTACTCGTACTGGTTTTGTAGAATCGACCTTAAAGAAACACGAGGATAAAGTTACAGAGATACTAGAAAGAAAATTTGGTAGTGAGTATGAAATAGCCCTTACTAATACTCTACAAGAAGCTTTCGCACTATTGGGAGCGGAATAAAAAATATTTTTATAAGTCAAGAAATTTTTTATATTCAGCCAAATATATTATTTTTATATATCATTCCAAATGTGGTGATTCTTAAATCATTAGATCACCATTTCCATTGAAGAAGTTAGTATTTAATTTATCAGTAACGGGCATCAAGCAACTTTCAGAAGTTGACTTGAATTTGGCGTCTATTGGTAAGCAAATGAGACAGGTCAAAAAAGAAATTGATCAACTTAATAATGGTACTGTAGAACAGATTAAGTCACTCAAACTTAATGGCAAAAGTGTAGAATCTCTAACTACCGAATACTCTCAATTAAAAGATGAGCAAGTAACACTAAGAACAGAATCCCGTCGATTAAACACAGATCTAAGACAACAAGCAAAAGATTTTGATAGAATAAAACAAGGAATTCCTGATGATTCTCTTATAGGTTTAAGAAGAACTTATGAAAAATTAAGAAAGGAAATAGACTTGTTAGGTAAGACAGCTAGAGACTCAGCTGATGGGGTAGATCTTCTTAATAAAGCTGCAGATATCAAAAAGCAAATTGATGATATAGGAGAATCTGTAGGAGACTTTAGGAGTCAAGTAGGTTCATATTCAGTAGCAGTGCAAGGATTAATTGGATTCTTATCATCTTCAGGAGGTGGTGGTGGAGGTTTAGGAGTAAGTTCTATTATAGATCCATTATCATCAATTCTAGGAGGTGGTCTAGGAGGAGGAGCCAATCCAATAGCTATTATAGGAGAATTAACTAAATTACTAGGACCATTAGGAACTGGTATTACTGTGGTTGGAGCGGCAGCAATTGCTGGAGGAGCTGCATTAATTGATATGACTAGAGAATATGAGAGACAATTCGATCTAGTAACATCATTAACAAACGTTACAAATGATGAATTAATACCAGCAACCGCAACCTTAAACGCTATCACAAGTACTTTTGGTCAAGACTATAATGAAACATTAAGAGCTGCGAATAGTTTAAGCAGAGAATTCGGAATCACTTTTAGTGAAGGATTAGAACTAATTCGAGTAGGATTAAGTCAGAATGGTGAAGCCAATAACGAGTATTTAGATGGATTAAGAGAATATTCAGTACAAGCTGAATCTGCAGGATTAAGCGCAGAAAGATTCAATCAAATACTAATTGATCAAACTAGATTAGGTATATTCTCAGATAAAGGTATTGACTCAGTAAAAGAGGCTACAGAAAGAATTGGAAGATTCGAAAAGACTGCAGTAACAGGACTTAATAGATTAGGTTTTGATACTGGTAAGATAGGAGAGGACCTAAGTTCTGGATTCTTATCAGTTCAAGATGTTATTGGACAAGCTGCGGGAGCTATTGCTGAATTACCAGACGAATCAGTAACAGCAAGAAGAGCTATTGAAGAAATATTCGGTACTCAAGGGGTTGATTCAGGAAAAGCATTTATTGAAACACTGAAGAATATAGGTAAAGAGGTTGATAATACTAATTTAAAACTTACTCCATATCAAGAGAGACTTAATGAGGTATTTGAAGCTAATTTAAGATTAGAAACAGCTTCAGCAAATGTATCTGCTCAATTTGCTGGACTTGGAACTTCTATAGATACTGTATTACCAAAATTAAAAGCCTTTGGAATTGAGGTATTTGATGGAATAGTAAGAGGATTCAGATTAACTAAGAAAATAGCTGAAGAAGATGGTTTATTCACAGCATTATTCGCTTCTCAAGATAAGTTAGCAGAAGCTGGTAGAAAAATAAGAGAAGAAGACGAGGCGGCACTTAGTAATTTGAAACAAGGCGCAGCTGAAGCTCAAGCAACTCTTAGAGAACAAGCTTTAGCAGGAACTTTATCACTTCAAAAACTACGGGCTGAACAATCCAAAATCAAAGACGAAATTGATAGTGCTAGAGTATCAGGAGAAGATTATGCTCAGCTACAAAAGGATTTAGTAACTGTAACCAATCAAGTAACTAAAGCTACTCAAGTACTTAATAAGGATATAAAGGTAATAGCTGATTCAATAAAGAAGGTAGCTGAGGAAGGATCATTAGAATCACTTACAAAGAAAGTATCTGATTTACAATCTCAAATATCTAAAGCATCACCTAATAGAGCTAAGAATCTTATAACTGATTTGAATCAGGCTGAATTAGATCTAAGTGAGGCAAAGAGAGAATTAGACGACTTTACTGATAGAGTTAAGAGAGCTAATATTGATAGTCTGAGTATAGAAGAACAAGTAGAACTATATAAGGAAGGAATAGAATTAAGAAAGGAATTAGAAATAGGGAATTTAGAAGATTCATTACAATCAGAGAGAGAGAAACAAGAACAAATAAAGAGAATCAATCTTGAAGCTGCTATAGAGATCCAAGAACAGGATTTACGAGTTCTAAGAGAAGGATCAGCAGAATATGTAAAAGCTGCAAATGAAATATCCAAGTCACGAGAGGGATTAGAAGAAATTGGAATTAATATCATATTAGCTAGTGTAGATGATGCCATAGATGAATACGTATTAGTACAGGAAAGAATTCTAAATGAATCCATAGATAACGAAGAAGAATTACAAACAAGATTATCTAAGATAAGGCTAGATAGAGAGGTAGCCAGTATAGAACAAAGATTAGGACTTCAAGAACTCAGTAATGAACAAAGACTTAAATTAGAAAGACAACTAAACCAGAAACTAGCTGAACAGAAAGATATACAAGCAAAGGTTGATATTAATTTCGATAACAGAGAAGAAGGTATAGGAGAAGAAGAAAATAACCAACTATTAAGTTTAATACCTGAATTCAATTCATCTGATATAGAAGGCAGTCTAGAAAAGATAAAAGAATTTGAAAAACAAAGAGATGTAATCGTATTAGAAGCAGCACTAAAACGACTTGAACTAAATAAAGAACTATTAACTCAACAAGGTGATTCATCATTAGAGGTACAGACTCAGATAGCAGAGAAAGAATTAGAACTAGATAAGATAAAGAATGAAAAATTACTAGAACAGGCAGAAGAAGCCCAATCAAAGAGAGAGAAACTCGCAGAACAAGAAGTTCAAAATACTCTTAAGGCATATGAGTTAATAGGAGAAGGGATAGGATCAGCCTTCGCATCGGTCCTCGACTCCTCAGAAGATGCTAACGAAGAATTGGCAAAAACTGTTCTGGATTCAGTACAAAAAATTGTAAATCTTTATTTAGCCCAACTCCTCGCTCAAGAAGTCGCGACGAAGTCTTTTGCAGGTATAGCAACCGCTGCCGCACTTGGAGCTTTAGTAAATGGGGCATTGGCAGTGGCAAGAAATGCTATTGGAGAAGATGGATTAATATTGGAGAGAGGAGGACAGCTAAGAGATTTGAGAAGAGGAGCAATCTTCAAAGGGAATCGACATGCTCAAGGAGGTCGGGAGTTCAACTTCTCTACAACATCTGGAAACATTCGGAGAGCAGAAGCCGAGGAGGGAGAAGCTATTATCAAGAGAACCTCGACGAAGAAGTGGGGAGGCCTCATTAGTGCCATAAACGAAGATACTGGCGGAGCTCGGCTTTCATCAGACTCTGACCGTTGGAAAGCTATATTAAGTCAATATGATAAGTTCGAAGATGGAGGAGTCACAGGAGTTGGGGTTGCAGGACTAAGTCGTATCCCAACAGTCATCAACCCATCCGGCATCTCCACCACGACAAGATTATCTCCAGAAGATATAAACCTATTGGCTGATACGATTAGTTCACGACAGGCTGCCGCAGTGAAGGCAGAAGTTAAGAACATTGGTAATCAAGTTGCTGATGGTCTTGATAAGATCGATAGATTGAATGAGAGAAAAGCATTAGCTGAACAAAACGCAGAATTATGATATTAAAATTTATAAACAAAAGATCCAGCAGAGTTATAGAGAAACGACATAATGTGGGGATAATACCTAGAAGAAAGGAGCAAGTTTATCTAGGATCCAAGACATTTTTAGTTATTGATGTATTATATTTCTATGATGCAAATACTGTGAACGTAACAATAGAATTAATTTAATATGATAGTAGTAGTAAATAAAAGATATTGGCATCCTATATTTGGTTGGGGTAAATTCAAACAAATAAAGAAGAATGTAACTAAAGGATTATTCGTATATGAAGGCGATCCTATAGAGATATATTTACCAGGAAGTGGATACATTACTCAACATAATCCAGTGATAGTTCCTATGAGTGAAGTATTCAAAGAGGAGACTAAGGAATTAGATAAGGAATGGGGATTAAGAATAATGGCAGCCAATCCAACAAGAATTAAATAATTATGATTGAAGATCTGCACAAGAGATTAGTAGAAGATAATAGAATCCACTTATTGAATAAGGAGATAATGAATATTAATAATGCTAGTACTATTAGCATATTGATTACACAAGATTCTATAGAGCATATACCAGATCCTAACGCTGAGAAAGTTATTGAATTTCTGAGAAATGAGATAGATAAGATAACAGAAGAATATAGGCAATATTGCCATAGTACCATGAAAAATTCAAGAAGATGGTAACTAATTACAACACCAAAGATTTAGTAAACTTTGGAAATTACGTACTCAGTGATGAGAGAGCTAAGATGATCAAAAATCATCCACACTTTAGAGATGATGAAGAACATCTCAAACAAAGATTATCTCAAGTCAATCACGCTGATGTTGAGAACTGGAAGGAGAAGAATGCTAATTACGAAAGGTTATGGTTTGCTAAGTTTATAGCTATCAAAACCCAACAAGCAGGAGGATCTATTTCAATTCAATCTAACTTATTAGATGAGTACGATGCTTTAGTTAGAGATGGTAAGTTAATGGAGTATTTTGAAAATATAACGATGATATAAGATTACTAAAGGAGCTGATGAATAAAGATCAGCTCCTAATTTATAAAACTTTAAAACAGAAAGTTATGGATACGAAAGCGAAAGCATTACACAAAGAGATTAATAACAATCTAGATATTATCAAATCTAGTATGGATAAGCAAAAAGTTGAGATAGCTGCTTATCATATACGACAATCAATATCTAAATTCTTGAGCGGTCTAGAAGTAGAAGAAGTTACTAATACTAGATTTCAAGCCAACATAATATCAGTAGAGGTAGATGAAGAAGACCACACTAATGGACGATTAAAAGTAATCTTAAAATGCGATGATATAGAACTACTAAATCTTAAAGGATTTAGAGCTATATTGCAAGTGGAGACAGAGGATCGAGATTACATAGACACTAGTACTGCAGGCCAAATGAGTTGTGGAGGAAACATTAAAGACGTATTCAAATAAATATTTCGACTTTTAAAGTTATGATGGTATTATGTATATGTGGAGGAATCTTAGAATTAGGATTATTAATAACTACAGCAGCAGTTTGGTTGTGGAGAAAACTTAAGAAGAAACAAACGAATTATGAAAATAACACTAGGACATAAGTACAAAGACAAAGTATCAGGATTTATAGGAATAGCTATAAGTCGTTGTACTTATTTTAGAGCTACAGCTCAAGTTCATCTACAACCAGTAATGGAGGAAGGAGGATCTTACGTAGAACCTAAATGGTTTGAAGAAGGTAGATTAGAGAGTTTAAGTGCTACATCAACATCTGCGCAAACACCAAGTAGTGGAAGTTCTGAAGATGAATCAACTGCTGAAATAATAGTATCATGACAAACCACTTAGATGATATGATGATAGAGTTTGGTTCTAAGATAGCTAAGTTCAAACATGAGCAGACTATCAATCATCTATCGTCAGCTTTATTTGTATTAGGACATCCATTGAATTATCATATTCTTAAAGATGTAGTATGTATTAATCAGAGTATGAACAACCATGGTAAGTACGCTGAGATATTCGCTTACAAACTACACGTAGATAATGACATTACTGATTTAGTAACTCTACAATTTACTACTGAGTTTGGACTACCTGAAACTAGAGTATCATGTCAAGTATTAGATCACGTAGCTAATGACATTGATTTAGGAGACACTGAAGTGATTTCAAATGAGTCATTGATAGATTCTAAGTATACTATAGGAGCTCAAGTACAGATGCCTAAAAGAACTTAAACAATGACTACTGAAGATTTCGGCATACTATATAAGAAACATCTACCTTACTTTACTAGGGTAGTGAATTCTTATGTTAGTACTGAAGACGATAGGAATGAGTTGCTTCAAATTGGTTGTATGAGAGCTCTTAGGAATCTACACAACTATAATGAAGAAGGTTATTTCCCAGCATGGTTTGCAAAGATATTGTATTCTGGATTTATTGATAGATATAGAAAGATCAAGAAACTAAGAGGAATAATACTCGAGGATATAAGGGTGAATAGGAAAGAAGGTAATGAATATTCTATTAAGGAGGTTATGGGTATTCATTCAGTGAATCCTGATCACTTCATAGAGAAGGAGTTCTATGACTTATGTAACGATCATTTGAGCTATAAGGAACAGGAACTAATGCACAACATGATTAATATTCCAAAGCAGTTAGATATAGCTGATGAGATGGATATTAATAGAAATACTTTAGTAGCAAGAGTAAGGAGATTAAGAAACAAGATTAGGAATAATCCAGAACTAATGAGACACTTAATATGAACGGAAAGCAATTAACATTATTCAATATGAAAAGCACAGGAATTGAATTAACTCAAGAACAGAGACAAAGTAGAGTTGAAGCTCTGATGTTAAAGCAAGACTACGAACATATAAGTAGTCAACAATTAAAAGATGCTGCAATGTTATTATTAATTAGTGTAGAGATATTAAATCCACCAGAAGGATGGGATATCGATAGATGGAGATTAATGAAAGCTAAACCATACAAAGAAAGACTTACAATGGCTCATGATTTAATTGAGCTAGAATTAGACAGATTGAACAATGAAACAAACGAAGTGGACGCTGATTAAAGTAATCAGTCTTATAATGATTTTGGTATTTTTGGGATTGTGGGTAGGCGAGTTATTGAGGGTCGATGACGAACCTACCCAATTTCCACCACAACCATCATGTGAATTTAAAAGAGAAAACTAATGCCATTTACAATTAACTCACAACCGCAAACAATAAACTCTATCAGTCAAGGTAGTGTATTTGAAATTACTATGACTGGTATTGAGGATGCTACTAATACTAGGTATTTGAGATGGCAGATCTTTGACGTTGATGATAATGCTATTACAGAATTAGAGTCAGTTCAACCTAAGGAAGGAGAGAAGTTTGTATTAGACTTAACTGATGACGTAAAACAAGAATTAAGTACTCAACCTCCTAGAGAACGTACATCAGTAATAAAGACTAGAGATGAACCTGAAATGAGCGTTCAATATGTAGTAAAGTTTCATGAATATACATTCAATAAACTTACATGTACAGGATCAGAATCAGGAGAAGTAGTAACCAATACAAAGACTATGATAAATCTAGTGAATCAGTTCTTTGGATTCTTGGACATAGCAAACAATGGTTACTTCTCAATGTCACTTACTCCTGAATATGTATTTGTAGATAAAGGATCTTGCGACTTTCATTATTTATACGCACTCCAAACTACTGCTATAAAACTAATCACTTATAGAAAGTTTAGCGGAAGTCTAAGTAGTAGTGCAGGTATAGGATCTGAATATCATCAAGATACTTTTGCAGTATTAGCAGGAAGTACTTCTATTCAGATAGATCCTAAGATACAAGGACCATTAGCATTCAATCAACCAGAAGGTGAAGATGGATTTATCATACAACCATTTACTGAAGAAGAAGCTATAGATTCTATAACTGCTATTGAACTATATATTGGTAATGTATTAAAAGCTACTTATATATTTGATGATTGCTTATGTGATGATGGTATTATAGCTTATCAATCATATTTAGGAGGATGGAGAATCATGCATGGATTTTCTGTAGAAGAAGTCAGCAGTAATAGATCATTTACTGAGATATGTACTTATCAAGGTGTTGATAGCCCTAATTCAACTGATATAAGAACCAAAGGTGGAAAGCGAATAAGTAATAAAGAATCCTTTAGAACTATAACACTTACTAAGATTCTGAAAGAAGAAGAGCAATATGATTTATTGGCTTATGAAGACTTCTTAAATTCAGGAAAGTATCTTATAGATATAGTAGATTTTCAAGGACCTACACTAGATCCTAAGAACGCGTGGGTAGGCTTTATACCAACATCAGGATCAGTAAGGTATTACGATAAAGAACAAGTCCATACTCTAGTAGTAACAGGACGAATTAATCAATCCTTTAAATTACCTCAATAATGAGTTGTTGTATTAAAATGAGAGTGAGAGAGGATAGATTAGATCCTACCAAACCTACAAACATAGATGAATACTATTTCGATTTACCTATAGATTTTGATATTCAAGAGACTAAGCAGATAACTGAGTTGACAGTAACTGATAAGCTTAAGTTTGATTATACATTAGGATTCGATTTACCTAGAAGTGATAAGAATTTAAAATTACTTAAACACTTTATAAATCCAAATGTATTCAATAATAAGTTTGAGGATATTCCAGTAATCATAGAGATCGATAGTACCATCATAACTGATAGTTCTATTTATGTATTAAGTGGTGATGCACTTACATTTAATATTCAACTTAATCTAGGCTTTGATCATTGGGCAAGAAATGCAGGATCTTTATTACTATCTGATTTACCATACAATACAGTAACTCATGGTAAGACTCATATAAAAGATGTAGTAGAGAATCAATATCCTTATTCAGCAACATTAGATATAAATGATCCTAATAACTTAGGAATATGGTATCCATTAGCTACTTATGGTAGATTGAAGGATGATTTTAGAACTAATGTAGCAGGAAGACACATAATACCAGCAGAATACTGGAGACCTTGGTATTATGTTACTGATTTACTTAAGAAAGGATTTTGCGAATTAGGATTTGGGTTCTCATCACCATTGTTTGATTCAGAATTTGGTCGTAGATTGATGATGTATTTAATAGACAAGACTTATGGTCAAGAGAATCCAGTAGTATTAAATGCGGAAGCAGAAATTGATGAATCTTACTTCGTTGGATTTCCATTTAGAGCAAGTAGATTAGGAACTATTAGATTTCCTGATATCATAACTGATAATAGTTCAGGATTCATAGATCCAGTAAGAGGACTTTATGTTGGAGTAGGAGAATACAATATCTCAGGATCAGTGATCATAGAAGTAGGTAAGGAAGATAATGTAAAGATAGGATTAGCTAGAATGGATTACAGAGATGGAGAATTTATCGACAATCCTATAGCATTCATAGATATTCTAGAACAAGATGCTATCGAAGGTGAATTTGAATATAAGTTTGAAGCTAATAATGTTAGTTTAAATGGATTAGAAGGAGTAGGATTAGTAATACAAAATGGAGATTCAGCAACATTGATTACAGCTAAGGTTGGAGGTAGTATTACATTTGAAGGAGTTAGAACTTATGCTAAAGAAGGTGATCAACAGAATCTACAGAATATACTTACTAGTGACGTAAGTTTTATGGAGCTATTGAAAGGACTATCTCATACATTTAATCTACGAATCAAGACTGATTTCGTAAATAGAGTAGTAGAACTTTATATACCATTCAAAAGAACAATAAGTGGAGAAGTGATAGAAGGCTTCCTGTTAGAAGAGGCAATAGAAGATATAAATTTATTAATTGATGATTCTTCGTTTAAGCCAACACCACCAGATAGAACGAGAGATAGGTTCGAGTTCATAGCCTATAAGGACAGTACAGATGCAGTAATCGATAGATTAAGTTTATCAAGAGAATTATGGAGTACTATCTACGATTTAGGAGAAGAGTTTGCTAATACTGAAACTACAGATAACAAGAATCCTTTAATAGAACCTACTTATAACATAGTAAATTCATTTGGTAGAGGAATAGCACCACACATTCCATCAATAGGAGTAGAAGACATTCAATATGGTTTTGATATAAATCCAAGAATAGTATTAGGATTTGGTAATGTAGTTCAATTAGGAAGTATAACGTACACAGATTGGGATGATCCACTTACTTCATTGATACCTACAGCTTCTATGCACATTCCATTTCCTATAGGGACTACTCATAATGATGCAGCTTCAGATAGAGCTATATCTCATGACAACTTAGTATACGAAGTAAATTCAGAAGTTCTGATATCAGTACCATTTCCTAACTTATTCCATCATGTTTATCAAAAAGACATCCTTGATAAGTTGAATAATATGAATATCAATGCTCTTGTAGAGTTGAGTAGAAATGCGCTAAAGAAAATAGACTTTAGAAAGAGATATTGCTTCAACTATTTAGGAAAGTTAGTAGTAGCTAGAATGTTGAAAGTATCTGATTATCATTACTGCTCTAATTTATTAACACCAATAGATTTTACTCCAGTACTGCAAAGAGATCCTGATTGTGAATGTATATTAGTATCTACAGATAGTGTATTCGTAAAAGAAGCAGAAATAGATTACGATCATGGTATAGAGTTTGCTATATTCGATGCTACAGGAAATGCTAACACATTCTTTCAAAAAGTATTCGATGATTGTGTTGATCAAGGTCATACAGCAATAATTACAGTAAATCAAGGAGGAACTATATACAAATCAATAATAGTAGATTCAACTTACTCTGGCGGAACTACGTCAAGGTTTGATAATATATCATTAGAAAATGATAAATGCGAGTTTAATCTAGAGACTGAAGATTTCCATATAGGTCAAGGTAGTGAGAAAGTAGAGGTCACTATCACAGCACAATGTTACGAACTAAAAACTATATAACAATGAAGATGCTTACTGAAGAAGAACTTAAACAACTGAATCAAGATGCTATTGGAGAATATGCATTCTATGCAGGTATAGAACATAAATTAGTAGATGGTGCTAGAATAGAAATACACACAATAAAAGATCCTACTGATGAGAACGAGTTTCAGATAAATTACTGGTCTTACATCATAGAAATTATTGCTATAGTGATGAAGTATTTTGTAGTAGGAGGTACTATAAAATTCTCAATATGGTTGATACTTAAGAATAGATCTGCAGTGAAGGATCTTATATTAGTGTTAGGAAGATTCTTAACTAACTTATATAAATCGTTTAGATACGATATATCAGCTAAGTTAAACTAATGTGGAATTGGGATAACTTACCAGAGAGCGAATATTCTGAGGCAATCAGGATGTACAATGCAGATGATACTGATGGATTATATGATCTTCATGTAAAGTATAAACTATCAACGTATGAGTATTGCTGTGGAATTGATGAGGCTATGAGGAACCATTTTTATGACGGAATCTATATAAAGAAGATAATATGCGAAACAAAGAGGAAATAGTGAGACTTTTTATGAAGGAGATGGGTATTGAAGAAGTACCACAAGGAGCTAGTAATGTATTTAAGAATATGAGTTATAGAGATATAGCTAAACCATTAGTACTTACTTGGAGGGAGAGAGGATTAACATTTGGTCAGATACAAACTAAATGCGATCTAAGTTGGAGACAAGTTAAACACATTTTACACGGATGACAGAGTACAATTGATGTACTCTGCTATTACAATATTGTTTAATATGATATTAATAAATAATAAATTTGAATTATGAAAGATTCTAAAAAATCTAAAAAGACTAAACAACCTCAAGTAATAACTGAGTTCTCAAGAAGAGAACAAGCTTTATTTAGGTTATTGGCTGGTCAAGAACTTCATATACTACCTAGTTGGGGAATCACTCAAATGAATAAGGTATTATTCTTACAAGGACTATCATCAAATCATACTGCTATGAATGATATGTGCCAAGAAGAGAAGAGTAAAACACAAAATACTCTAATATACACAAGAGGAAAAAAGCGCGGTGAATATACTTTACAAGGACAGTACGATAATATGGACAATGTTCCTAAGAACTCTTTGGCTGTAGTGAACATGAGTGGGATGATGATGGTAAATGATGCTATGTGTAACTACGGTATGGCGAGTATGGATACTAGAATGAGAACTCTATATAGAGATTCTAGAATCGATGGTATTGTAGTTAGCGTCAATACTGGTGGTGGACAATCTACTGCTGGTGATTTACTATTTAATACAATATCTGATAGAAATAAACCAGTAGTAACACATGCTTTATTCATGGCTTCTGCTGGAGTTAAAGGAACTTTGAAGTCTGATGAAATTATAGCAGCATCAAGATCCACAACAATAGGTTCAATAGGTACTATGATGGTTATGCCGAAGTGGTATATAGAATCATCAAAAGAAAACGATATTGAACTATACGCTGGAACATCACCTAATAAGAACGCTCCATGGAGAGCAATTAAGAATGGAGATGTTGAACCATATATAAAATACCTTACTAAGATCGATCAGCAATTTATGGCTGAAGTTACAGAGAATCGTAATCTTAAAGGTAGTAAAGCGACTATAGAAAATACTCTCAGTGGAGAAGTATTTCCTGCTATCGAAGCCAAGAGTAGAGGTTTGGTAGATGGTATTGGTTCGCTCAATCATGCATTAAAGCGATTAGATTCGCATATTTCATAATTAAATTCTAAACAGATGAGTTGGTTACAAAAGGGAATCAAAGCATGGAACAAAGCAATGGGACAGGAGTTATCGGAAGATGCTTCTGAAGCTGAGTTTGTTGATGCTATGGAATCCGCAACACCATTATCTGAAGCTATTGAGAATAGCGAAACTTTAGAAACGTTGAACTCAAGGATATCGGCTCTTGAGACTGCGAATAAGACTTTCGTAACTCAAGAAACTTTGGATACAACACTCGCTACTAGTGTTAAAAAAGTAGAAGATGTAGTATCAGCGAATACTACCAATATTCAAAACAACGCTAATCTTATTGAATCTAATAAGACTGCAGTATCTAAGGAGATCAACGATATGAAGACTAAGTCTTCAACTACTGGAACTCCTGCTACACCACAACCTGGTGTAAAGACTGAAGTTCTTGAAGAAGATGAAGATAATATGGTTGTTAACTCTAAAGAACTTTTTGGTTCAACAAATTCTGTTGTTCCTGGTCTTTTTTAAAACCTAAAGTATTATGCCGTTTAATTTAACTGGTGACTTTGGATCAACTGTATTTTCATCTAGCACTGATGATGCAGGCCAAATCACTTCACGTTACGTATCAGTAAACACTGAAGCTAACTTGAACTTCTTTAGAAAAATTGCTATCCTTAAGTCGAACATCTTAAGTAACTCTCTTGGGTTATTTTCGTTTTTGAATGCAGGTAGGAATAACAAAGTAAGATTCGCTAGCTTAACCGTACCAAGACATTTACTTTCTAAGAGAAAGTCTGGTTGTGTATGGAATCCTAAGGGTAAAGTATCTATGAATTCTAGCGAAGTCGATCTCGACGCAGTAGAATACAATGGAGAACAATGTCCTGATGTATTCCTTGGAGATTGTCTTGAAAAGATCATGGGTACTGGTAATGCTATCAGAGATGTATTCGCTACTCCTGAAGGTCGAGCTATTTTTGGTGAGATGATTAATAACATCTATCTAGGACTTGGTAACTCGTTCTACGATTTAGTATGGTATGGTCAACATCCACTAATTCAAGATGCTCACGACAATGAGTGGTACAACGTCGATGAAGATGAGTGGGACGATTACCGCGATCAGCAAGAAGCAACTGGTGGAGTAATGACTATGGTTGATTGGTTCAAGAATGATGGTCTTGATAATTTCAATGTAGAAATTGCATCTTCAGATATTTCTGCTGATGGTCTTAGTTATGAAGGAAGAGCTACTGATTTATTTGATAAGGTGCTAAATGCACAGGATCCAGTAATGAAGATGACTTCTAAGAGAGCTAATAACCAAGGTCGTTATGCTAAGACAGTATTGTTGGTAACATCAGCAATTTTTGCTAAGTATGAAGTCGAACTCCAAGATACTTGGGACCAAATTCCTAAGATGTTTGAATACTACTATAATGGTAGATTCTGTCAAGAAGTTGGTTGTTCAGGAGATCAAAGAGTAGAAGGTGCTCTAAGATACAAAGGCCATTTGGTTATTTGTATGGATGAGTGGTCTGATTTTGATAACATGACTGGTACTATCACTCACAGAGTTTTAGGAGTTTCTCCTGGTAACTTTGGTATCGCTTACGATACACTTCCTGCAAATCAATTTGCAGGATTCGGAATGAGACTTACTCAACACCTTGATGCACCTCACTTAGGTAAGATGTATATGGATACTACATTCAGATTAGGAATGGGTATTATCGATGAGAAGTATATTGTTAACGCTAGCTTAACGCTAACACCTTAAAATATAGATCATGGGTTGTAAATTAATCGACCTATCAGGAGCTGGGGATTGTAGAGTCGCTGATGGCGGCATCTACAAAACCTTTCTTGCTGATAGTTCTGATATCGCCGATGTAGTATTTGATGCTACTGGCAAGATCACAAACTTTGTGATGACAGGTGTAGGGCTATGGTTCGAATATGAATTCGATACTGATGATGACACTGCGTTCTACAACCAAACAGGAGCTAGAACGAACAATAAGCATACAATAGCTCAGCAAGCATTCTTCAAATTCGGTGGTATCACTGAAACTTTGATTGAATTCGCTAATGGAATTAAAGACTGTTGTGGTATGGTAGGAATACACTTCCACAACACTGATCTGGTAACAGTTCAGGGTCTAGAACTTAATACAACGACGAC
>Ga0114956_1001420_pt1 | contig 18827 bp, 13 predicted proteins | sample MaitaG_FD_87304 | JGI IMG/M metagenome (GOLD analysis project Ga0114956, IMG submission 87304) | Marine algal microbial communities from Maine, USA - Maine_Asex2 metaG | ecosystem: Host-associated > Algae > Red algae > Unclassified | place: Maine, USA | collected 2015-01-05 | reverse complement strand
TATATGAAAGATAAAAAGCAGCATAAATGAAAAGCAGATAATCTTATAAATGTTAACAAAATTCATAATATTTGTACCCAAAAAACATAATATTTCACATTATAATTCAGTTCTATGTGAATAAAAAAATCAGGCTCTTGCTGTTATCGTTTTAAATATTTCTTTCAGAGGGTTAAAATCATTGATCATGAAATCCAAACATAACTATATCCTAATTCTTTTTTTTGTTTTTCCATTTTTTGGAATTGGACAACATTCAGTTGATACAATTTCAGTTTCTCAAGATATTCAAACGCCAAAAGGTGTCTCCTTGAGTATTCCTTTTTTATTGGAGGAGATGGATGAAAGTTCAAAAGTTACTGCTAAAAGTCAACCTCCTCTTGCTAAAACTGAAAATGAAATTCTCGCATTGAAGGTGCAAGATCAAATTAGTAATAAAGTGAGTACGCCAATTGATGAACTTCAAATTATTTTGGAGAAAGATTTAGCTCGACTTACTAAGGAATTATCAATCGTTGGATTAGAATACCGAAAGCAACGGATTCTAAAAATCAAAAAAGAAGAAACGGAATATGATTTATCTTTTTTGAATCGCTTGAATGGAATCAAGGAAACAATCGCTTATGAAACTACGGGCAACTCTGAAAGTTTTATTATATCGGCGGAGCATTTTTTGGATACATTGTATAGTGAAGATGCGAATGTGTCGGAGCAATTTAAAGACCTTTCTCAAGAACGATATGATAATTATTTGGCAAAAAATAAAATCGTAAAATTAAAAATCAATGATGTCAAAGTCGAAAGAAATTTAGGCATGGGTGGCGATGGCAAAAAATATAAATATTCAGGTTTTGCTATTTTAAATTCTTTAGGAAAAAAAGTTAGAGTTGAATTTTACTCGGATGGTTTTATTCGAAGATCAGATGAAAAATTAATGCATGAGGTGGCTAAAGAAGATAATATTGAACAGACGGTTACACTCGAAGGAATCATTGACGAATTTAAATACGGGCGAATTAAGCCAATAGACAAGCTAGATGTTCAAGCATCTTTGTCAATTATTTTGATCAATGAATGGATTATTATTGATCGAGATCAGTTGATTCAAGAATTTAAAAAAGCGAAGAAGTTTTGATTTTTTTGCTGTTTTACTGTTTTGACGATAATAATAGAACAATCAAAACATTAATGCAGTAAAACAGTCGGAAAAAATCAACCAACTATCAAAGTTTCAAAAGACGAACCTGCCGCATATTTTTCCAATAAATAAATCGCATCCCTCATCACTTCTTCCAAGTTCTCATGTCCTCCAAAATTAAAAATAGGCATTAAAAACTGTTGTGTTTTTGGGGTGACCATAGTTCTAACAGAATCACTTGTTGGACTTCCAAAAGGATTTTTTTGATCTCTAAAGGTGGGCAAAAATTCAATGTTTAATTCACCTCTTCCGATGGCCTCGTAAGGTTCGTTAGCTTTGCCGATACTTAGTTGAATTTCCCCTTCTATTTTTTCAGCATCATAACCTCCGATGGAAAAACCTGATCTTACAGAAGTTAAATTCAACAAATCAACTACATTATTTACTTGATATAATCCTTTTCCTTTGACGACTCTGCGGAGCAATGCTTCCGCAGAAAGTCGATAACGGGCAGGATCTTTTCCCAAAGATTTGTATCCAATTCGAGAAGATTGAATAGTTGGAATTTTGGAAATATCTTCTATGGAAAGTTGATTTTTTAAAACTGTCAATTCTTTCTGAATCAATTCTAAAAGAGTTGGATATTCATTAGTAACTATCAGCTTGCATTGAATGCAACCCAATTGAAGTTGAGGACATTTTGATTTGACTTCGGACGAAATTGAAATTGGAATCATTTTTTTCTTTTTGCAAAAGAAGGGAATTCGAAATTAAAATCAAAATAGCAATAGCAATAGCAATAGCAATAGCAATAACAATAACAATAGCAATAGCAATGTCAATGTCAATGTCAATGTCAAGCAAAACTCAGAAAGAATTATATTATTATCGTCAAATTGCCATTGCTATTTTGACTGAAAAAAAGAAAGCCACCCTATGCTACTTAGGATGGCTTTTCTAAAATCTCACTTAAAAAAATTAAACATAAAATTATCCTTTAAACCTTTTGGTTGGTTTTGCTCTTTTAGCATTATTTTTTCCAAATTCCCAGACGAAAGACATCTCATGTGTACCTCCCGTATATCGATAAATTTCTCCTAAAGAGTAATCATAGGAATAGGCAATTTTTCCTTCAGGCAAAATTTGATAGCCAAGTGTTATTGTGACAATATCAGTTGTGCCATAGGTGAAAGCTGTAAAAAATTGGTCTTGCATCATTCCAACTTTCATCGTCAAAAGTGCTTGAAAAGGAAGTGTCTCTACCTTCCGTAAAAGAATCGAAGGCTCTACACTAAACATGGATTTCTCAGGCAAGTATCGGTAACCTGCTGTAAAAATATATTGACGAGTTAATTGTGAAATAGTACTAAGGTTTGTACCAATTGTATTCAATCGAGCTTGTATTAAATTAGGAACTGAAAATCCTACGTACATTCGATTACTTGAAAAATAGACTCCTATATTTGCATCATAAACATTCAACCCATTCATCGCATCATTTATAACTATATCATCTGGATTTTCAACTCCTTCGATGGCACTATTATCCAAAAAGAATCTTTGGTAATGTCCAGAGATGCCAAAGGATAAAGTATATCTATTAATTCTTGCACGGTAAGCATAAGCGAAATTGGCACCAAATCGTCTCAAGGAGGCAACTCGATCAGAGAAAACCATTGCACCTAAACCGATTTTTCCAAGAGGAGCTTCGTAACTAATGAGTGCCGTTTTTGGCGAATTAGGCAGGCCAGTCCATTGGAATCGACCATGCATAAAAATGGTGTGTAAATTATTAGATCCTACAGCAGCTGGATTTAGTAAAAAAGGATTTAGGTGATATTGTGAAAATGCGTTTTCCTGTTGGGCATTGATTTTTCCCAAACAGAAACAGCAAAGTATGATGAGTAAAAATTTCTTCATTTAAAAAACGGTTTTGAAAAGTATTATTGTTTTTTGTAACAATACAATTACATTTTTCACATAAACACATCGGTTTATCTAATAATAGTCAATGAACCTTTAAAAGTTCTTTTTCCAATTGGCAATGCTACTTGAATAATATAAAAGTATCCACCATCTGGCACTTGTTTATTTTTTTTTAGACCAGTCCAACTTCCATCGTAATTCCTTGCTTGAAAAACTATATTTCCCCAACGATCATAAATTTCCACCTCATTATTAAATAGATGAATACAATTCAAAGAGAGAAAATCATTTCGTCCATCTCCATTTGGAGTGATGACTATATTTTTTTTGATACAAAGTATTTCGAGTGATTGTTCTACTTCGATTTGAGCTTCTTCTTGGCAGCCATTGGCATCGGTCGCAGTCACTCGATACCAACCTGATTCGAGTAGATTGAGTACCTCACCTGACCGAGCTTGAGAATCATTCCATTTGAAAGTAAAAGGAGCTGCTCCTCCTCTGGCAATCACGGAAACTGTTCCGTCGCTAGGATTGGAAGAAGGAGTACTTTGCAATTCTAATTCGATTGGGTCAGGTTCATGGAGCGTAGTCTCGGTAGCAAAAGTTGCGCCGTTAGCATCAGTAATAGTTACTTGATGGGTTCCTACTTCTAGCTGATTGGTGCTGTCCGTGAATGTATTGTTAGACCAAGCATAAGTGTAGGGAGGAACTGCACCAGAACCAAAAGCAATTGCTTTTCCATCGTCATTTCCGATGCAAGTAATATCTTGTCCATTATAATCTGAAAGCACATCTGCGTAACCTGACAATACTGTTGGTTGGTTAAGTTCAATGGATGTTTGAGTGCTACATCCATTAGCATCTGTGATAGAAACATTTTGTATTCCTGCTGTGAGGAATTCATTTTCAAAATCTGTTACTCCATTTTCCCAAAGAACAGCATATGGAGCAGTTCCACCAGTTGGATTCACTACTGCAATTCCATCATTTAATCCATTAATACTGATACTAAAACCATTATAATCAGAAGTCGCCATCGCTGATCCTTGAATCGGAGCAGGTGCTTCAATGATACTTTCGGCGGTAGCCGAACAACCAAATGCACTCGTCACAGTCAAGGTATAAGTTCCAGTAGAAATATTTTCTAACAATGTATTTACATTTCCAGTATTCCATACATAAGTTACATTTGGAGGACTAGATATTCCTGCTATTACGTTGGCTTGAATTGCTCCATCGGTTGCGTCAGGACAACTAATGGTTGCTCCATTATAATCACTTACGATTTCATTTGTAATATCAATTTCATAAAAATTTAGATCAACTATTTTTTCAACAACGCAACCTGTTGCATCTGTTACGGTTACATTATTTTCACCTGCACTCAAGGCGGTTGCTTGAGCTTGCGTTTCGCCATTTTCCCAAAGAAAAGAGTAAGGAGCATTTCCATTATTTACTGCTATCGAAACTTCTCCGTCTGTCGCATCCATACAACTTACCGCCAAACCTTCATAATCGGAAAGAACAGTTGGAACTAATTCCATCGTAGCAGGGCTAGTCAATTCTATAAATGCAGTTACCGAACAACCTTTGTCATCTGTCACGACCAAACTATTAATTCCTGCTATTAAATTATCGGCTAAAATATCGGTAGCTCCAGAACTCCATTCGTAGGAGTAGGGAGCATTTCCATTTTGAATACTTGCTTCTGCAATTCCATCAGTTGATTCTGGGCAGTTAACATTAAATCCATTAAAATTAGAAGTAGCAATAATATTCACATCCATAATTGGAGGACATTCCAAATTAAAAATAGCAGTTTTGGAACAGCCATTTGCATCAGTTATCACTAAGGTATAAACTCCACAAGTCAAGTTTTCGGAAGTTGATCCTTGGTCGCCATTTTCCCATTGGAAATTATATGGAGGTGTTCCACCTGTTGCACTTGCACCAAGAACACCATCAGGAGTATTAATACAGCTGACTGGATTGAGTAAGTTATTAGTGATATTTATGGGAGAAGGATTTTCTAAAGTGATTGATGAACTCAAGCTACATCCATTGAGATCTGTAACAGTTACGCTATAAGTTCCTGCACTTAAATTATTTCGTTGGAAGCCAAGTATGCCATTGCCCCAATCATAAGTATATGGAGCAGTTCCATTAAATACATTGATTAAAAGTGAACCATCGGAAGCTCCTGAACAACTAATGACTTGACCATTATAATCAGATGGAATAAAAACAAAACTCATGCAGTTATCAGAAAGGTCAAGTGAAGGACTAGTACTTAAATCTAGAGTAAACCCAAACGAAAAAACGGAATGGAGGATTAAAAATATTAAAACGGTAGTTATCTTTTTCAACATGGAAAAAACGGATTGAAATATTAATATTTAAGTCAATTTTTTAGGTTGAGTTTATTTGTATGAAGCGATTGTGTGGAATTGAGGAAAGGTATTTTTTTCTGTAATTTCTTTTTTTAAGAATGCTTGCAAATTGTGACATGATATATTGAAGTTAAGTTAGGTTAATTTAACTTTTAAGGTAATTACATCTTGGTGGTAATAAGTTCATGTTCACAATTATTCATAGTTATTTTGGATTCTTTTTTCATAATATTTCATAAAAAATTCTCGATGTAACACAGGCTATATCTACGTTTTTTTATTTTTTTTGATAAAAAAATAAGCTCAAAATAACTTATGAATAATTGTGAACATGAACTTAAGCAAAAAAAAGTGGTGTTAATCCTAAGGCAAAGTTCAATGATAAACTTACATTCTTGACTGTTTCTTTTGTTCCTATTTTTCACTTTGAACCTGCCTTCCTGCGGTCAGCAGGCAGGATCAGTCATTTATCCAGATAAACCTGCCTTTGCCGGCAGGCAGGCTCATGCTTGAAAACAAAAACTAGAAATAAAATAATCTACTCAAGAATGTAAATTTATTAATGCACTTTACCTAAGAACTAACACCACTAAAAGTGTACGATAGAGAAAGAAAATATTGGAAGATCAACGATGCTGGATCAAATTCCCATTGGAAAGAATATCGTTTTTGGTTTTTAAAATATAAAAATATACGCCATTGGGAATGAAAGGAAATCGAATATTGGATTGAGCAGCAATTAATTTTTTGCTCATGATTTTTTTTCCTAAAATATCAAAAACGTCAAGTGTCAAATCATCTTTTTGATATTTTTCAAAGTCTATCTTATTCATTTCAAATTGGAAAGATGCTGAAAATGGATTTGGGAAAATATTGATTGCTACTTCGCTTTTTGCAATCGAATCATAGGAAGAGACAATGCCTTCCCATTTGTACATAATCGCTGGGAAGTCAGCAGAAGTTTGACTATTTCCTACCCAACCTAATTCTGAATTGAAAAATTCTACCGCATTGTATGGCCGATAACTGAAATTTTGCCAAGTCTGCGCAGTATCATTTGTGATGGTGGAAAGTCCATTGGTTGTACCTAAATATTTATTCTCAAATCCTGGAATAGCAGTCATGCAACTTACTTTAAAACCAAAAAGAGTATCCGCCAATTCCCAAGTGTCGCCGCCATCAAAAGTCAGCGCAATTTTGGTACTATCGCTAAATGAAATTACATCTTGGAACAAAGTCGCATAGGAAATAATCATTCCCTCTTGAGAATTTCGAAAAGCAGTAGAGATGATGACATCGTTATTTTCAAAAGGAGTTTCGAATACTTCCCAATCGATTCCTCGATTATGACTTCGCAGGACATGACCATGAGTAGTGCCAAACCAAAGCGTATCTCCAACAGTAGCCAAGGCATTATTGGCAGCAGTATAAAATGAGGTTTCAGAAAGGTCAAGAGGAAGTTGTAGAGGCGAAAGGTTTTCCCAATTTTCTCCACCATCAAGAGTATGAATGACAAATTGGTCATGGATTGCAATGCCGCTGGTGTCGTCAAAAAAATGAATAAATCCACCTCCAGCAATGCCATCAAATTTTTCACTCCATGACTTTCCACCATCCGTAGTTTTAAATAAACCTCGAAGACTGTCAGCAGTCAATCCATTAGTAGTAATCCAAGCGGTGCTATCGTTGATGCCAAAAATGTCTTGACAAGTTCGACCTTCCGCTTCTAGGATTGGATGTACTTCCCATTCTTCACCACTATCTATAGTGTGGAAAACCCACGGAATCGTTGAGCTAGGAACTGGGGCAGGAACTTTATCATAATAAGAAATTCCCCAAACGACATCTTCATTCAAAACAGAAATAGAAGCTACTCGCTGTGTATCAGGAAGCAAATCAAAACCAGAAGGTTGCCATTGAGCATGAAGTGTGATGAGGAAAAAGACAGAGAAAATAAATGTAAATACGGATTTGAGATGCATAATATTTGTTTTAGGTTTTGAAATAGATGAACTAATGTGACTGTTGTTTTCTATTTTTTAATACTAAAACTGTGGGAGGTTGATCAGGGAATTGGTTGATCAGAGAGTCAGGTGAGATATGAAACTATCATTTAAAATACTATTCGCCTGATTATCTGATTAACCAATTCCCTAATTACTTCATTATTTTTTACCTCCATTAAGTTCTTTTTGCCATTCTTTTAATTCGGCAAATTTACCTGCGGCTGCAAATTTTGCTTGGCGAGCCCAAGTGTCAGGTTTGTGTATTCTGAATCTATTACCTGCTTCTTCTAAAATATTTCGAAGGACTCCAACTCTTGTTTTGGATAGATCTGCTACAGTTATGATTCCTTTCGATTTTAGAATTTTTTCAATTGCTGGGCCGATACCTTCTACTATTTTCAAATTTTCCATTTGAACTTTTGTAATAGTTGGTTTACGAGTTGCAGGTGTTTTTTTAGCAACAGGCTTTGGAGTTGATTTTGGAGTACTAGCTATTTCTTTAGCTACTGGTTTTGCAACAGATTTCGGAGAGGGAGTTGCTTTTTTAGGTAAAGTTGTTTTTCTTTTTTTTAAAGTCGCCTTTGACTTTTTAATTCTGAGTGGCTTTGGTAAACGCTTGATTGTTTTCTTAGGAGTTGTTGGTTCGAGTTGACTAAGTGTAGTTACTTTAGCGTTGCTTTTTGGCTTTTTAGGAGCAGATTTAGCGTTATCAGATTTCCCCTTTTTCTTTGCTTTTTTATCAAAAAATGTTTTAGCTATTTTATACGCCTCCTTCGCTTCCTTCATTTCTTTTTTCGCTTTGTGGAAGCGTTTTTTCAAAGCTTTTAAAATTTTCTTATCAATTTTTTTTGTCAGATTTTTTTTGACTTTTTTATTTTTACTCATAGATGCTTTTTTTAATTGCTTAATGATATTCATATTACAAAGTTATTTTTCAAAACTAAAAATAAGATAAATTTTTCTGATAAAAGAAACGGTCAACCGTCCATCGTCAACCAAAAAAAATTAATAAACAGCCTCTGCAATTCTTCGAATCGTCTCGACATCTCCCATTGTATAATAATGTAAACAAGGAGCTCCCTTTGCTTTTAATTCTTTTGACTGTTGAATTAACCATTCGATACCTACTTCTTTTCGAGCATCTGCATCTTTAGCTTTCATCATTTCTTTCGATAATGCTTCAGGCATATTAATGTAAAAAAGTCGTGGAATGGAGTTGAGTTGATATTGTTTGGTCAAAGGTTTTAAGCCAGGAACAATCGGAACATTAATTCCCATCGCACGACAAGCAGCCACATATTCAAAATATTTTTCATTATCAAAAAACATTTGCGTCACAATATAATTGGCACCAGCATCTACTTTTTGTTTAGCAAAAGCTAAATCAGTTGCCAAGTTTGGTGACTCAAAATGTTTCTCAGGATAACCAGCGATGCCGATACAAAAATCAGTTGGAACACCATTTTCGATATTTTTATCAAGGTATTTTCCATTATTGATATCGTTGATTTGTTTAACCAAATCAAGCGCATGTTTATGACCATCAGGTTCACTAATAAATTTTCCATCAAACTTCCGAGCATCTCCTCGCAATGCTAACACATTATTGATATTTAAAAAATTCAAATCAATCAATGCATTCTCTGTATCCTCTTTTGTAAATCCGCCACACAACAAATGCGGGACAGCATCTACACCATACCTGTGCATAATTGCGGCACAAATTCCAACCGTTCCAGGACGCTTTCGGATCGCAGCTTTTTCGTAATAACCACTTTCTCGTTGCTTGTAAATAAAATCTTCTCGGTGATAGGTTACATCAATAAATGGTGGTTTGAACTCCATCAATGGATCCAAAGTATCAAAAATCGCCTTCATACTTCCTCCTTTGAGTGGGGGCAAAACTTCAAATGAAATTAAAGTTTCTCCATTTGCCTTCTCAAAATATTCTGTTACTTTCATTATAAAAATTTATTAGAAAAAATGTGATATGTTTATTTGAGACTGCAAAAATAAGTATTTTAACGGTTAATGATGAATGATGAATGGTTAACTTTTTCCTAAATTTTGCACCTAAAAATTGTTATAAATTAATTAGTAACCCCAATCATCACCCCAAAATTTCCATCCAAATCTTTCCTGTTCAACTTTGGAATATATGCTCTTGAAACAAAGCCATCGAGATACAAAGCATTTTTGCAATTCAATTCTTCTTTAAAAAACGTTGCAAAATCAAAAAGGTTAACTTTTTTCTGAGAAATTACAAATACTATCTCATGTTTAGAAATCACCCCTACGCCATTTCGAATGTTCAAATTAGTCGAACCTTCCGTGAAAATCGGATGTACTTTTTCATTAATCAAAAGCATTGGCCCAGACTGAGTTGCCCAAGTTGGATTAATATTTTTTTGGCTTGTCCCGAGAACTCGGCGAGAAAAAAGCGTACTTGGTAAAACTCCTGCGGAATCACTTTGGATGAAAAAAACGCCATTGGGTTGCAAATAAAAATTGCCATAGCCATTTTGTAAAGTGTCCAATGATTTTATTGTTTTTCCATTTTCGATAAAAAGTCCTTGCGGATTTCTATCTCTTTGATACATGCCTCCATTCATCGCAAAAAGTAATTCATTGCCTTGGTTTTCAATTTCTTTTTTCAAATTTTTCAAACTACGTATAAGTTGCCCGTTTTTATTTTTCCAAAAAAAATGAACAGGTGTTTTTCGCAAATCAATTTTTACAACATCGAATTTTTGGTTCCGAAAAATAATTTCTTGGGCATCTATTTCAATTGTTTTTTGGGAAATAGTTTGAGCAGAGCAAGCGGTGAAAATAAAGATTAGCAATAATGAAATTGAAAAAATTAAATACTTCATTTTTTTATTTTGTAGCGGGATTTTCCAAGTCCCGTATTATTAAGAACATTAAAAACATTTTATTTTACGGGACTTGGAAAGTCCCGCTACTTCAAAAGAAAACCCGAACTTTCTGAATAAGAAAATTCGGGTTACTCATTTTATATTAGTTCAAAATAAACTATTTTATTCGCTCAATAATCATTGACGAAGCACCGCCACCACCATTGCAAATTGCTGCCAAACCAATACTTGCATCTTTCTGATGTAAAACATTATTTAAGGTAGTCAAAATACGTGCTCCCGAAGCGCCAAGTGGATGACCCAAAGAAACTGCACCACCAAAAACATTCACTTTGTTTTCTTTCAATTTCATCTCCTGATTGAATGCCATCGTTACTGCTGCAAAGGCTTCATTCACTTCGTAGTAATCAATATCTGATTTTTTGATGCCTGCAAATTTCATTGCTTTCTTTGCTGCTTTTGGAGGAGCTGTGGTGAACCATTCTGGCTCGTGAGCAGCATCTGCAAAAGAAAGAATTTTTGCAACAGGTTTCAATTTATATTTTTTTACTGCTTCCGCACTTGCCAAAACTACTGCTGATGCGCCATCATTAATAGTCGAAGCATTTGCTGCAGTTACTGTCCCATCTTTGGTGAACGCCGCTCGAAGCGCAGGGATTTTTTCGAATTTTACTTTTTTGTATTCTTCATCTTGCGCAACGATAATTGCGTCACCTCTTCGTTGAGGAACACTTACTGGAATAATTTCATCTGCAAAAGATCCATCCTCAGTTGCTGCTGCTGCTCGCTCGTAAGATTGGATTGCAAAAGCATCTTGCTGCTCCCGAGTGAAGTTATATTTTGTGGCAGTTGCATCTGCACAAACACCCATTGGCATTTTTCCATAAGCATCTTGCAGACCATCTTGCACCAATCCGTCGATGAATTGTGCATTGCCAAATTTATTTCCCCAACGCATTTTTGGTGCATAAAAAGGAATATTACTCATACTTTCCATTCCTCCTGCCACGATGATATCTGCTTGTCCGATCATAATATTTGCCGCACCCATCATGATTGATTTCATTCCTGATGAGCAAACTTTATTGACTGTTGTACAGGGCACATTATTGCCGATGCCAGCGCCCAAAGCTGCTTGTCGAGCAGGTGCTTGACCAAGTCCAGCTGACACCACATTTCCCATCAAAACTTCTTGCACTTTTGATGGACTCACCTTGGCTCTTTTTAATGCACCTTCGATGGCAAATGATCCTAATTGAACAGCAGAGAAACTAGACAATGCACCTCCAAAACTTCCCATCGGAGTTCGAACTGCTGATACGATATAAACTTCTTTCATGTTTTTTTAATTAAATTATATTTGGTAAAAATGGTTTGATGTCGCAAAAGTAATAGTTTTTGGGCAATGTTTACAACTTCCCTTGGCACGGTTTCAAACCGTGTCATGGATAATTAAAATACGCCACATTTTATAAAGTTTTTGGAAAATGAAAAGAGAATTTTTTTAGAAAAATCCGTGTCACGATTTTAGAACCGTGACACGGAAGTTACTTAATTCACTTGAAATGGAATTGTTTTTTTGAGATGGATACCTTCGAGCGAAAGCCAATACATTCCAGCTGTAATTGACATGCCTGCAAATGAAATAGTATGCTCGCCCTTCATTTGTTCTCCTTGCAAAAGTGTTTTGACTAATTTTCCTTCTTGATTAAAAATAGATAATTGCAAAGTTGTTTTTTTATCTACAGAAAATCGAATCACAGAGTTTTCAGTAACTGGATTTGGGAAAATGGTTAACTCAAAATTATCGGAATAAATATCATCAATGGATGTAATCGTATCAGACGAAAAACCAACCAAAGTAAGTACGTTGCCAGAATGTGGAATTCCTAAAGTATCAATTTCTTTGGCGTAACAAATATCCGCTGGACTATCCAAAAAAGGAGTCGAAATAACTTCTGGAGGATTAGCAAATGCATTATCATATTTAGCAATTTTGTCAGGAGACCAATAAGCGATATAGTAATTTCCATCATTGTCCTCGTCGATGCCGTCGATATTTCCAACGCTAGTTGTGAGGATCGTACTAACTGAATTATCGGAAAGATCGACTGCTTTGATCGGAGCATTATTTCCCCAGTTGACAAAAATCAAACGGTTGTTAGTTCCATCAAAAATGATTCCGTTGGGCGTAGAGACAGTATTACTCACGATGACTTCGGAACTAGGATTAGCCAAATCTGAAACATCAATTTTGTAAATTTTCTTTCCAGAAAAATCAGTTGCATAAAGTGTCGAAACGCCATCGTTGGTCAAACCATTTAAAAAACTTGCTCCTGAAATATTTAAAGACATCACTTCATTTTCGCTAACTAATTCGAATCCTCGAATCGTCGAACCATCAATGACAAAAAGATGATTTCCCAAAACTTCCATTCCATGCGTCGCTCCCTCAGAACCAAAAAAAATTAAATCTCCATTGCTGGCTCGAGCGATAATGCTATTTCCATTGGAAACAAAAAATCGGTTTTGCGAAGCGTCATATTCTACAGATTCGATATTGGTGAGTGTTTGACTTTGTAATTGAAAAGTGCAAAGGAATAGGAAAACGAAAAGTTGAATTTTTTTCATGAGTTGTTTTTTAATTTGAAAATAAAGCAAAGATATTTTTTTTGGAAAAATAAAAAACGAATGAAAAGAGCTTAGAGAAATGGACGACGAATAATTTAGTGTGTCATCATTGGCTGGCTGAAAGTCAGTCAATGGATTAATTATCCAATTCCTCAAAAATCGAGTTATTACTTTTATACTCAGGAATATATTCTTTTAAAATTTTCACGAGTTCGTTGTTATTTTGTTTGCCAAAAAGGTGGGTGAGTTCGTTGACCACAGTTTTTACTTTTTCAAAATCATATTCTCGAACCGTAGCAATCATAATTTTTTGATGATGAGTCGGCAAACTTGTTTCGGCAGGATTGAGTAGCTCTTCATATAATTTTTCGCCTGGTCGTAAGCCTGTAAAAATGATCTGAATATCTTTTCCTAATTCCAAACCTGACAATCGAATCATGCGCTTGGCGAGGTCTAAAATTTTGATAGATTTCCCCATGTCGAAAACATAAATCTCTCCTCCTTTTCCCATGCATCCTGCTTCCAAAACTAACTGACAAGCTTCTGGAATTGTCATAAAATATCGAGTCATTTCAGGATGAGTTACGGTGACTGGTCCGCCTGCTGCAATTTGTTTTTTGAACAAAGGAATAACTGAACCATTGCTGCCTAAAACATTTCCAAAACGGGTGGTGATAAATTTTGTAAATGTATTGCTATTGATTTGGGATGCGTTCAAAGATTGTACATATATTTCTGCCATTCGTTTGCTGGCTCCCATGATGTTAGTTGGATTTACCGCTTTGTCTGTGCTGACAAAAACAAATTTTTCTACTTGAAATTCTATTGCTAAATCTGCTGTAATGCTTGTTCCTCCTACGTTTGTGAGAATTGCTTCCGAAGGGTTGTCTTCCATCATCGGTACATGTTTGTAAGCTGCGGCATGATAAACAATGTCAGGTCGGAAAGATTTAAATACATGATGCATGCGTTCCTGATTACGAATATCTCCGATGACGACCTCATGTTTTAGATGCGGGAATGTATTGTTAAGTTCGATGTCGAGTTCGTACAGCGGCGTCTCTGCTTGATCCAAAAGTACTAGCAATTTTGGATGAAAACGGAGGACTTGGCGAGCGATTTCACTTCCGATAGAACCTGCTGCGCCTGTGATTAAAATCGTTTTATTTTTGAGTTGGTTTTCGATGTTTTCCCAATCTAATTGGATTGGATCACGTTCTAACAAATCGTCGATTTTGATTTCTTTGATTTGCTGTAAACTGAGTTCGCCATTGATCCATTTTTCGACTGGAGGGACATTTCTGATCTTGACATCATACTTTAAACAGAGTTCGATGATCTCTTGTTTTTTATCCGTAGATATATTGTTATCAGCGATAACTAAAAGTTGGGGATGGTTAGCCAAGAGGTATCTTTCTAAAAATTTCCCAGGATAAATTGGAACACCGAGCAATCGTTTTTTTCGATAATTACTATTGTTGTCGAAAAAAGCGTTGACGGAAAATTTATTTCCCATGTCTCTTTCCAAAGCAATTTTGGTGGTGATTCCAGTTTCGCCTGCGCCGTAAACTGCTACGAATTTTTTATCTTTTTTTCCATTTCTAAATTCGATATATAAAATTTTCACCAATGCTCGATAAGCGGTGAGCATAAAAATGGAAACCAAAAAGTCAATAATTAAAATAGAGTAGGGGAGCGCAAAATGTCCTGTCGTATAATAAAAACCTAAGTTGCCCAACGTCGCCATAAAAATACTCCCACTCAAAACTGCCCAAAATATTCGTTGTGCATCTTCGATACTAGTATGTAGAATTATTCCTGCATAGGTTTTAAATATAATAAAACTTAATACTCGAACGGCAATCATCACGGGTGTTCCGTACAACAAATTATCGTAATCTTCTGTCGTGGGCATATTAAAATTGAATCGCAACAGGTGTGCGAGTACCAACGAGAAGCCGATGATTCCAATGTCAATAATTAATATTCCCCAACGAGAGATTTGCTGCATTTTGTTTTTTTATAGGAAGTGGATTTTTGTGAATGTATTGTTATAGTGTGTTTACCACAAAAGACACAAAAGTGCCACAAAAGATTTTTCTATTATTTTTTTAAAATTCTTAGAGCCGTTTTTCCAATGATTTTTAGATCTGTGGAAAAATTATGGTTGTTGACGTACTCCAAATTGAGTGCTAGTTTTTTAGGCATAATTTCTTGGATATAAGTTTGTTCGGGGTTTTCGCTTTTTCCTAAAAGTTTATTTTCATCAAAATATTTTAGCGAAGCGTAATCTGTAATGCCTGGTTTTACTTTGAAAACTTGTCTTTGATTTTGATTATAAAAACTGACATAATAAGGTACTTCTGGTCTTGGGCCGACGATGCTCATTTCTCCAATTAGTACATTCCAAAATTGCGGTAACTCATCCAACTTATATTTTCTCAAAAAAAAACCAACTCGTGTAATTCTTGGATCTCGATCTCCAACTGTAATTTGTCCTTTTTTTTCAGCGTCTAAAAACATGGTTCTGAATTTTAAAATCTGAAAGGGTTGTTCTTTTTTTCCAATCCTTTTTTGAGAAAAAAACATTCCACCACGGGATTCCAAAATAATCAAAATCCCAATAATAATCAAAATTGGAGAAAGTAATAACAATACATTTACAGAAAATAATATGTCAAAAATTCGCTTCAAAAGTTATGTTTAAAATAGGTTTGAATTTTAAAATAATTCGTGAATTACTCATAAGGTGGCTTCGAGCTTGCCTACTGAACAGGTAGGTCATTTTGTGAGTAATTGGTTATAAAAAATGTTCTACCGCCTCCACAATTACCTCAACGACTCGCTCCAATTGTTCTTTTTCCAAATCATAAAAAACTGGTAAGGTAATCACTCGATGAAAAGTGTCGAGTGAAACAGGATAGTTTTTTGATTCGTAACCCATTGATTTGTAGAGGGTTAGCTCAGGTAGTGGTTTGTAATGAACATTGACAGAAACGCCTGCATCGAAAATACGATTGATGATGGCATTGCGCTGCTCAATGGATATATTTTTAATTCGCAATAAATATAAATGGTAGGAAGAAATTTTTTCCGCCGTTTCATAAACGGGTAATTCTGCCCAATCATACTTCGATAAAAGTTGAGTATAAAGATCAAAGATCATTTTACGCTTAGTCAAAGTATCTGCTTGGTATCGTTTGATTTCGACCAAACCGATTGCTGCTAAAACATCAGGCATATTGAATTTGTAACCTGCTTCGACAACATCATATTCCCAGGAGTTTTTTCCAAATTTAGCTAAAGCATGTTTCGATTGACCATGAACGGTTTTGGTATTTAATTTTGTGTAAATTTCATTTGCATCAAAAGGGTCAGGCAAGTTTAAACAAATTGCACCGCCTTCTGCTGTCGTTAAATTTTTGACGGCATGAAAAGAAAAAACGGTGACATCAGCTTGCTTTGCCGCAGGTTGACCTTGGTAATTGGCTCCGATAGAATGTGCTGCATCGGTGATGATGGCAATTCGATTTAATTGTTTTTGAAGATCAGTTCGAGGCTGAAATTGATTTTTAATTTTATCAGATTTAACGAGACTTGAAAGCTCCGCATAGTCAATCGGCATCCCACCGAGATCGACTGGAACGATTGCTTTTGTTTTTGGAGTGATGGCATTTTTTACTGCTTCGATGTCGATGGTAAAATCGTCTGATTTGACATCAACCATAATTGGTGTTGCACCACAATGTAAAACGACATTGGCAGTTGCGCAATAAGTGAAGGCGGGAACAATCACTTCATCGCCTGGTTGAATACCCAACCATCTCATCACCAACTCCAAACCTCCCGTGCAGGAATTAACGCAAAGGACACGAGGAACTTGCGCTAATTTTTCTACTTCTTTTTCGAGGGCTTTGGTCCGAGGGCCAGTTGTAATCCATCCTGAATTCAAAGTTGCCACGACTTCATCGACAATTGCTTGGTCCATTTTGGGAGGAGAAAAAGGAATTTTTTTCATAGATAAAAATGCTGATTAGTGAAGTAGAAAAATTAAAATCTAGGACAAAAATAATTTATTTAAAATTAACTTTAGAAATAAGATGCAAATTGTTTGTTTAATTGAAAAAAGACTTTACTTTTGCAATCCAATATCGCAGAGTGGTCAGCTATTAATGAATAGAAAAAACTTAGTCAGTCGTTATTGAATGGTAATATCGCGGAGTGGAGCAGTTGGTAGCTCGTCGGGCTCATAACCCGAAGGTCGTAGGTTCAAGTCCTGCCTCCGCTACAAAGAAAGCCTGGTAATCGAAAGATTATCAGGCTTTTGTGTTTTAGAACATACTCAAAGAGGCCTGATTTCTTAATTTGCTCTAAGAACCTGTCTGAAAACTATATTTAGCAATGTTACCTATCATGCTCAGAAAATTGAATTAATAGTTTTCAGACTGGTTCTAAGAAGATTAAAGCAGATCATTAATTTGATCTGCTTTTTTCAATTTGCTTTATAATTCATCTAGCCTATCCAAAATCCAAATTTTTGCGATAATGTTATCATCATTGAGAATTTGTTTTTTAGTACGTTCTATCCAAGTCTTATTATTTTTTCCTTCATATTGAAATTTACCAATTTTTTTGACCACGCTTATAAAGTTTAAATAAGCTTCCTGCTTTTTCTTACCGATTATTTTTTTTCTTCGTATATATCTTTCCATAGAATTGGTATGATTAAGTAGAAGCTGATAAATATCTCTTTTTTGAAAAAAGTATTCTAATAAGGTTCTTGTCAAAATAGATTTAGATCGAATATCAAATAAGAGTTTATCAAAATTATAATTCCAAAGTAAATCAACGGTTTTTTGGTATTCTTTTTTGGAAAAGTAAAGATAAGATTTACTAAAACGAGTAGCATCCGCATTCACATCTTCTTCAAGATATAAGGCATAATCGGAAATGAAGTTTTTCACCCATTTAAATTCTTTTTCGTGGCATCCATAAACCACAACATTAGTAAAGGTCTCGTGAGTGATTTTTTTATTTGGTAATTGTAAATCAATTTTGATAGCCTTTTTGTAGAGTTCCAAATTTTTTTTCACCAAGTTTAATTTGCCTTGATTAATTTCTCTCGTTAAAACATTGATAAGATTTATTAAAATAATTAGTTGTTCTCTTTTGGTTAATTGATGAATGTGTCTCGAGAAAAGTGTCTCTACTTCTTCAAATTCTGACACGGAAAATTTTTTAGATATTAATTGAGAAACAGAAATGCATAATTTAAGTATCTCATTTTTTGGTTTTTTTTCTACATATGTTTCTACGATGGATGAGAGTGTAATTTTTTTTCGATTAGGAAATAATTTTTGTCTATTAATTAATTCAATAGAATTGATAAGTTTCATTTGAATATAAAATTCATCAAGATCTTCCATCGCATTTGAAAGATAATCATTGGTAGGCTCAAGTCTATTCGTTTTTGAATGAAAATACAAATTAGAATAAATGAAAAATGATTCTAAAAGAGGATTGATATCTTGGATGGGAGCAAGATGTTTATTCTTTTCAAAATGTTTTATTTCTTTTAAATAACATTTATACAAATCTCTTTCTGAAAAACTTTTTCTTAGAATTCTTTTTTCTAAAAAGCGATTAGATTTAAGTTGTTCAGCAATCATAAATTGTTCTACCAACTGAGTTAACCCCGTCATCATTTTTCGCATTTCCCCATCCTGATATTTCTTTTTTGGCAGGAGTATTTTAAAAATTTTTTCTTTTGTTAGTTTTTCTTGCTTGGCATGGGGGGCTTCTTCATTTAAGTAAATATAAAGTATTGTGGCAAAATTAATTAGGTAGGGGTTTTTATTAT
>Ga0114956_1001419_pt1 | contig 18834 bp, 14 predicted proteins | sample MaitaG_FD_87304 | JGI IMG/M metagenome (GOLD analysis project Ga0114956, IMG submission 87304) | Marine algal microbial communities from Maine, USA - Maine_Asex2 metaG | ecosystem: Host-associated > Algae > Red algae > Unclassified | place: Maine, USA | collected 2015-01-05 | reverse complement strand
TAATTTCCCAGCCGATGATTTTTTTATAGACGTTGACCCATTGCTCCAAATCAAGTCCAGAGTTAATTTCCATGAAAATATTGCGGAAATCCTGCTGATACGCTGAGGCTGTTTTCTCCTGGACGAGGCGTGTATTGTCGATGATCTTTTTGAGTGTCATCAAAATCTGATTGGGATTTACTGGCTTGATCAGATAATCGTGTATTTGTGAGCCGATCGCGTCTTCCATGACCGTCTCTGCCTCGTTCTTAGTGATCATGACAACCGGCACATTGGCGTTGAGCTCTTTGATGCGGGCAAGCGTCTCGAGACCCGTGATCCCTGGCATGGACTCATCAAGAAATATTACGTCAATGTCGGTAGACTCAGCAAATACTTCAAGTGCATCGTGCCCATTGGTGACGGTGACGACTTCGTATCCCTTCTTTTCGAGAAAGAGGAGTTGGGGTTTCAGCAGATCGATTTCGTCATCTGCCCAGAGGATCTTTATCGCATCCATAGATTGTGATTTAGTTCGTTCAATTCAGTTTGAGGTAAAAATAACCAGGTGCGATAGGTATTAGGTCAGATGTTTACCAAATTCGCTTCTCCAAAACGAACCTGACATAAGATATAGTCTATAAGTTCAATGAATAAGCGCAAGATCTTTAACGATCCCATTTACGGTTTCATCACCATTGAGCATGAGATCATCTTTGACCTGATTGAGCATCCCATTTTCCAAAGGTTGCGGCGGATACGTCAGTTGGGACTTACCCATCTTATCTATCCCGGCGCCAATCATACCCGATTTCACCACGCCTTGGGTGCTACGCATCTGGTAGGCCTGGCAATTCGGGCGTTGCGATCTAAGGGAGCGGAGATTAGTCCCGAGGAGGCTGAGGGCACTTGCATTGCCATCCTTTTGCACGACATCGGCCACAGTCCGTTTTCGCATGCGCTGGAAGGTTTGCTTTTGGCATGCGATCATGAAGCCTTGTCACTTCATTTGATGCAGCAACTCAATGTCGAATTTAAAGGTCGCCTCGACCTTGCCATTGAGATATTTACGGGGGCCTACCACAAAGGATTTCTCCATGAATTGGTCTCCGGCCAGCTGGATATGGATCGCATGGACTACCTGAGTCGAGACAGCTTCTACTCGGGCGTAGTCGAAGGCATGGTCGGCTACGATCGCATCATTACGATGCTGCAGGTGGTCGATGATCGCTTGGTGGTAGAAGAAAAAGGTATCTACTCAATTGAGGCCTTCCTGATGGCCCGCAAAATCATGTATTGGCAAGTCTATCTGCACAAAACAGTACTCTCTGCCGAACTGATGTTGATCAAGGCCATTGAGCGCACACGTGCATTGCACCGTGCTGGTGAAACCGACCTCCAAATACCCACTGCACTTTGCACTCTTTTTGATCTCTCCTGGCACAATACAGCACACCGCGATGCATTAGGTGACGCATTCTTGCAACTCGATGACTATGATATTGTAGTTTTTCTTAAAAAGTCCTTAAATTGCGGCGATTTTCTGCTCGACTTATTGACCTACGGACTAACTCAGCGCAAACTTTTTCGGGTAGAACTTGCTAATTACCCCTTCAAAAGTGACTATGTAGATGAGATTCGTCTAAAGGTATGCGAACACACAGGTAGATCTTTGGAAGAGTGCACTGAGATGGTGATCGAAGGCAGTGAGAGTGTAAGTATCTACGACAATGTGAAAAACGAGATCGAGATTTTGCGTAAAGATGGAACGTCCACATCTCTATCAGATTTTTCAGAAGAACTAGAATTGGAAGCAGAGATGACCAGGCATTACCTGTGTTATCCTAAGTTTTAAAGAGAGCAATTTTGCTTGAGTAATCTAACTTTAAGGAGTAAATCCCTATTTTTTAATCAGTTAAATAACCCGTTTTTTAGTTATGAGAAAGATTCAATTTTTAATGGTCGCCTGTTTTCTCATGGTGGGCGTTACAGCCTTCGCACAGCCTGGTGATAATATGCCTGCAAGCGAACCTGGTAAATGCTATGCCAGATGCTTGATCGCTGACCAGTATGAGACAATAACAGAAGAAGTATTGACCAAAGCCGCTTCAAGTAGAACTGAAATCGTTCCTGCAGAATATGAGACCATGACCGAAGAGGTCCTGGTAAGCGAAGCTTCATCACGCATTATTCCTGTTCCTGCTCAGTACGAGACAGTTACGGAAGAAGTTTTGGTGAAAGAAGCATCGACCCGCATTGTGCCGGTACCTGCTGAGTATGAGACTGTAACGGAAGAAGTGCTTGTGAAAGAAGCTTCTTCACGTATTATTCCTGTCGCTGCTGTGTATGAGACCGTAACCGAAGAAGTTTTGGTAAAGGAGGCATCACAGGTTATCGTAGCTGTGCCAGCTGAGTATGAGGTCGTAACCGAAGAAGTACTCGTAAGAGAAGCTTCATCGCAGATTGCTGCCGTTGCTGCAGAGTATGAGACCGTAACCGAGGAAGTACTCGTAAGAGAAGCTTCTACTCGTATCGAGCGCGTTCCTGCTGAATATACTACTGAAACAGAGACCATCGAGACTTCACCCGCGTCCACCAAGTGGATAAAGAAGAAAGCAGATCGCAACTGCCTGTCTGCCGATCCTAACGATTGCTTGGTCTGGTGCTTGGTCGAGGTACCTTCGCAGTCTCAGACTGTAACTCGAAGAGTTCGGGTAGGATGTGCATCTGGATACACTGACAGTGGTGACGATTGTGTCCGAACTGTAGACGTTCCTGCTGAGTACAGCACTCGCACTTTCCGCAAATTGGCTTCTCCTGCATCTTCACGTACAGAAGAAATTCCTGCGCAATACGAAACACGTACGTTCCGCAAGTTGGTTTCTCCTGCTACCACCCGTGTAGAAGAGATCCCTGCTCAGTATGAGACACGTACTTTTCAGAAATTGGTTTCTCCTGCGTCTACGACCACGGAGACCATCCCTGCTCAGTACAAAACTCGCACATTCCGCAAGCTCGTTTCTCCTGCTACCACCCGTGTAGAAGAGATCCCTGCTGAGTATGGCACTCGTACGTTCCGCAAATTGGTTTCTCCTGCGTCTACGACGACGGAAACCATTCCTGCGCGATACGAGACTCGTACGTTCCGTAAATTGGCTTCAGCCGCAACAACACGTACTGCTGAAATCCCTGCTGAGTACCGCACTATTTCGAAAAGAAATCTTGTGAAAAAAGGTGGTTTCACTGAGTGGAGAGAAGTCGTTTGTAATGCAAACGTCACGTCTCAAATGGTGCGCAGTGTACAGAATGCACTACGCAGCTTGGGCTACGATCCAGGAGCTGCTGACAACGTAATGGGACCTATGACCAAAGCTGCTTTGGTTAAGTATCAAAGAGAAAAAGGACTTCCTGTTGGTCAACTCGATATCGAGACCTTGGAGGCACTTGGAATCGATTACTAGATAAATATCTTTCTCTAGATAGAACAAAAGGCTGCTCATGATTGAGCAGCCTTTTTTAGTTTAAGGATACAGCACCTGGGTCAAAAAGAGTCCGTGGGCGGGAGCCGAATAGCTCTCTTCAAGCCTTGTCTGGCTTGCTAGACATGTAGCCACCTTATCCAAGCTCAGTTTTCCGCTAGCCACCTGCAAACACATGCCCACCATAAGGCGCACCATGCCTCTCAGGAATCGATTTGCGGTGACATGGTAAACCAAAGAATGGTCTTCTTCATCCTCCGACCAGTAACTCTTCATCAAGTCGCAGCGATAATTTTCTACACCCGATCGAGTCTTGCAAAAAGGATAAAATGCTTTGTAATCAAGCAAAAGATCTGCCGACTGATTGAGTAAATCTGAATCCAGACTGCCATACCATGGATATCGATAGGCTAAGTCAACACGAAAGGGATCTGGTCGAGAAGTAATGTGATACTCATACGATCGACTCATCGCCTCAAAACGCGCATGAAAATGATCATCGGCGGGGATAAATTTATGAGCTACAATGTCTCGTGGCAAGAGGCGATTTAAGCGGTGTATCGTGGGTGCGGGCAGCTTGTCGGGCAAGTCTACATGAGCAAAAAATTGCCTTGCATGGACTCCGGCGTCCGTCCGACCACATCCCGTGACTTTGGTGGCTTGCTGAGTGATGGTATCAAATGCTGTCTCAATCACCTCCTGCACCGCAAGACCATTGGGTTGCCTCTGCCAGCCGACGTAGTTGGTACCTCGAAATGATAGAGCGAGAAGATATCGCACTACACGACCACCTGCTGATAAAGTGGGAATGCCCTCATTGCAGCATTGACTTCCTGCTTTACCATTTTCAAAACTTGATCATTTTCGGGATCCATAAGCACTCGATCGATCCACTCCACAATCTGCTCGCAGTCGTGGGGCCCCATACCTCGCGTCGTTATCGCCGCAGTGCCAACCCGAATACCCGAAGTAACAAACGGTGTTTCGCTGTCGAAGGGCACCATGTTTTTATTTACAGTAATGTCTGCTTGCACCAACGCATTTTCAGCAGTCTTACCCGTAAGTCCTTTGGATCGGAGATCGATCAGCATGAGGTGATTGTCTGTACCTCCCGATATGATATGGTATCCTTTTGCTATAAATGCGTTTGCCATAGCTTGGGCATTGGCGATGACCTGCACTCCATATTGCTGAAAATCGGGTTGCAATGCCTCACCAAAAGAAACCGCCTTGGCAGCTATTACATGTTCGAGAGGTCCTCCTTGCATACCGGGAAAAACACCACTGTTTAGTACCGAAGACATCCTGATGGGTTTGCCTTTGCGTGTTGTACGCCCCCATGGATTTTCAAAATCTTGTCCCATCATAATGATCCCTCCACGGGGACCTCGCAAGGTCTTGTGCGTGGTGGAGGTCACAATGTGACAATGCGGCATTGGATCTTTGAGTTGCTTGGCAGCGATTAGTCCTGCTGGATGTGCAATATCAGCAAGCAGGAGTGCTCCCACCCCATCGGCAATGCGTCGAAATTCCTGATAGTCCCAATCACGTGCATAGGCCGATGCCCCACAAATAATCAACTTGGGCTTATGTTCTTCTGCCTGTTGGGCGACTTTGCCCATGTCGATGATGCCACTTTCTCTCTCTACTCCGTAAAATACCGGGCTGTAAACCTTGCCCGAAAAATTGACTGGAGATCCGTGCGAAAGATGACCTCCATGAGAAAGATCAAAGCCCAATACGGTATCTCCCGGTTGCAAGGTAGCGAGGAAAACTGCTGCATTTGCCTGCGCTCCCGAGTGCGGCTGCACATTGGCATACTCTGCGCCAAAAAGCTCTTTGAGCCGGTCGATGGCCAGCGTTTCAATTTGATCAACGATTTCGCAACCGCCATAGTAGCGTTTGCCGGGATAGCCCTCTGCATATTTGTTGGTAAGGCAAGTGCCCATGGCATCCAGCACTTCCTGGCTGGTAAAGTTTTCACTTGCGATGAGCTCAATTCCAGAACGTTGACGCTCTAACTCTTGAGCGATCAAATTTTGTACGACGAGATCAGACATGTATTTGGTGGTCTTATGCTACTTTAAGTTGCTTCAGCTTTGACTTGCTCATCTTGTCCTTGACATAACGCAAGTCTATTTCAAGATTCTTTTTCTCCTTCTGAGACGGTATTTCAAACATCGCATCGGTCATGATCGATTCGCAAATAGAGCGAAGACCGCGAGCGCCCAACTTGTATTCAAGGGCTTGTTCAGCAATGTATTCGAGAGCACCTTGGGTGATGGAAAACTCAACTCCTTCCAGTCGAAAAAGCTTGGTGTACTGCTTGATGATCGAGTTTTTGGGTTTGACCAAAATCGTTTCAAGCGCTTTCTGATCGAGTGGATTGAGGTACGTAAGTACCGGAAGGCGACCCAAAATTTCAGGGATAAGCCCATAGAGGCGTAGATCCTGGTGGTTTACATATTGCAGCAAATTTTCCTGATCCACTTCACTCTTATCTCGATTGTTGTACCCGATGACTTGCGTATTGAGGCGGCGAGCGATGTACTTTTCAATTCCATCAAATGCCCCGCCACAAATAAAGAGCACATTACTGGTGTTGATTTTGATCAACTTTTGCTCGGGGTGCTTACGACCTCCCTGGGGTGGCACATTGACGTCGGTGCCTTCAAGCATCTTCAGCAATGCCTGCTGCACACCTTCTCCTGAAACATCTCGTGTGATCGAGGGATTGTCAGATTTGCGTGCAATCTTGTCGATTTCATCAATGTACACAATGCCTTTTTCAGCAGCCTCGACATTGTAGTCACACACTTGCAAGAGTCGGCTCAAAATGCTCTCCACATCTTCGCCGACGTAGCCTGCTTCGGTAAAGACAGTCGCATCTACTATCGCGAAAGGCACGTTGAGCATGCGCGCAATTGTCTTGGCCATCAGCGTTTTGCCGGTACCAGTTCGACCGACAAATAAGATGTTTGATTTTTCGAGCTCGACATCGTCTTTCTTCTCGATGCCAATGCGTTTGTAGTGATTGTACACCGCTACCGAAAGGTACTTTTTGGCTTCATCCTGCCCAATTACATATTCGTCGAGGCTTTTCTTGATCACCTTCGGGGTGAGATTGGATGGGATCAAAAATTTTCCCTTCTCCTCCCCCTCCTTTTCAAACAGCTCTTCAGCGATGATATCGTTGGCCTGTTCGACACAGACTTCACAGATGTGCCCATCGATCCCAGCAATCAGAATTAGCGCCTCGCTCTTGTCTCGACCACAAAACGAACATCGCACATTTTTATCATCCATAATTGTCACTTCTACAAAGGCGAAGGTACGGGATTAATTGTCTTCCGACTTGTTCTTCCCGCGCTCCAATACTTCGTCAACCAGTCCGTATTCCTTGGCATCTTCAGCGGTCATCCAGTTGTCGCGATCGCAGTCCTTCTCGATCGTGTCGTAATCCTTGCCAGTGGAATTTGCCAGTATTTCGTACAGTTCCTTCTTCATGGTACGGATCAAGTTGTACGAGATTTCCATATCGGAAAATTGCCCCTGCATACCTCCTGAAGGTTGGTGTATCATCACGCGCGAGTGCGGCAGACAAGTACGTTTGCCCTTTGTACCTGCTGCAAGCAGCACAGCTCCCATCGAAGCGGCCAGTCCGGTGCAGATCGTGCCAATTTCCATGGAAACAAACTGCATCGTATCATAAATACCAAGACCAGCTATGACAGATCCACCTGGGCTATTGATGTACATTTGAACATCGCGCTTCGGGTCTGTCGATTGCAAAAACAGCAACTGAGCCTGAATCACATTGGCCACATAGTCGTTGACCGGCACGCCCATAAAAATGATGCGATCCATCATAAGTCGAGAAAAGACATCCATCCCCACAATATTCATCTGTCGCTCTTCGATCACTTGTGGCGTAAAGCCATCAATTTGAGGAACCGAAGCGTCCATGTATTTATCGATATGAGCACTATTGATACCCATGTGCTTAACTGCGTATTTTTTGAATTCTTCCTGACTGTACATAATCTAAATTTTAAGGTTGAATCGGAATTCCAGGTTTGGCAAATAATAGTAAACCCTTTTTCGGAGAAAAGTTGTTAAAGTGCCGATACCTTTCTATTCTTCTTCTCCACCAGTATCTACCGTTTTGCGCGCTTCCTCCATCTTCTCATTGAGCCCTTCGATACTAATTGGCTCTTCTTCGATGGTGACTAGCTCAAGTATTTTTTCGAATATCTTATCGCCCATTCTCTCTTCGTAGGCTTTTTGTACTTGTTTTTCATCTTGCATGAGTCTCTGTACCATATCAGATACAAACTCAGGTGATACCTGATATCCACCCAGACTTTGCTGCACTTGCTGAACCATCACATCACGTACTTCTGATGACTCCACTTGCAGGTCATGCTCCTTGCGGATGTGGCTTTCGATGAGGTTCCAGCGCAAACTTCGCGCAAAGGATTCGTACTCTTTGGCTACCTGCTCCTCATCGGCATTTTCGGATGTGGTCGTGAGCCATCGATGGAGGAACTCATCGGGCAGAGGCATCTCATTTTCGCTCATGAGTCGATCCTGAAATTCACGATAGAGGAGCGCTTCGGCTTGCCGATTGTGGGAGTCCCGAATCCACTTCTTAATTTCCGTCAGTGCTTCCTCTTTGGTCTTTGCACCATCGGCTCCAAAAATCTGTTGGTAAAATTCTTCGTTTAGCTCTGCTGGTTTTACCCGGTTTACCTCTGCGATTGTTCCTTCAAAATCGCTGCCCACTTCGCGCTCGCTATCGGCTTCATCGAGCTTAAGAATGTACTTGCGCACAAACGTTTCGTCTCGATCCGCCTCCAGGGTGAAAGGATCGAAGCGGAATGTATCACCGGCCTTCATCTTGAGTATATCGCTGCGCAGACTGTCCGGCTGGATCCGATCTACGGGCATCTGAAAACTGCTCTCCACTCCTTCGGGCTTGGCTTCGTCTCCCGAAAGCTCGGTGGCGTTGATCGAGAGCACGTCTTCCTCTTCAATGTCGTCTTTCGGATGGATCTGCTCGCCTGCCCTCTTCTGCAATTGGGTTAGCTCTTCTTCGGCTCTTTCATCAGACACTTCCACGACCCACTTGCGATAGATAGAGTCCTTGTCGATGCCTGTGGGATTCAGTTCAGGCGCCAATCCGAGATCGAAGAAGAATTCAAAATCTTGCTCAGCTCCCAGATCGAAATTGATTTCCTTTTGGTCTTCGCCTGCAATCGGCTGGCCAATGGTGTTTAGCTTCTGCTCTTCGATGTACTGGGTTATGTCTGTTTGAACACATTCGTTGATCACATCGATGAGTATCGCTTTGCCATACATCTTGCGCACCATGCTCATTGGCACCTTTCCCTTGCGGAAACCCTTCATCTGAGCCTTTTGCTGATACTTCTGCAGCTCACCCTTGACTTTTGGATTATATTGAGCAGGGGCGATGTTGACTTTCAACGCCAATTCCAATGGTTGTTCTTTTTCGATTCGCTCTACACTCATTGTTTTCGTTCGCATTGCTTTAGATCGGTCGCTAACGCTCCCTTTCGAGAATCGGTCGGCTTACGCCTCCCTTTGAGAACAGTCGCTTCGCTCCTTTCGAGAATCGGTCGCTCACGCTTCCTTCGAGAAACAGTCGGCTTCCGCCTCCTTTCGAGAGCAGTCGCTTCGCTCCCTTCGAGAATCGGTCGGCTATCGCCTCCCTTTGAGAACAGTCGGCTTCCGCCTCCTTTCGAGAACGGTCGCTGACGCTTCCCTTCGAGAGTGGTCGGCTTACGCCTCCCTTCGAGATTCAGTCGCTTTTTAATTTGAGACTGACTGTACAAATTTAGCGCCGGGTGACTTGGTGACTCACACCCTCACTCACCCCACATGAAGCCCGTCCTCACACACACACCTGACTTCCGCAGGAAGCCAAATCAAACCCAAACCGCAGGCCGACTCAAAGAGTCGGCCCACACCCAAGTGCGGGTGAAGGGACTCGAACCCCCACACCTCGCGGCACTAGATCCTAAATCTAGCGTGTCTACCAATTCCACCACACCCGCAATAAATCGCTTTGCAACTCACTCAATATCACATTTGATATCTTGCAGCAAGCTGCTGAAAAGCGGTCGCAAATATACATTTTTACCCTTACTGATGCATACGTTATGGGTGGTACTGAGTCTGTGTCAAAAGCTCTTCATTTGTAAATCTTTTTCGGGAAACCTTAGGTGCTCTCATTTCGTTCATAACTTTATAGACCAAAGCAATAGCAGTGGACGAAATGCTAGCCATAGAAGTTGAGGATCGCAAACTGATACAGCGGGCGTATCGGCAGTTGCTCCAATCGATCAAATCTCCCCTGGACGAAATCGATCAGCGCAATATTCGGCAGGCTTACGAAATAGCGGTCAACGCCCACAGCAAGCAGCGTCGCAAGTCGGGAGAACCCTACATCCTACATCCCATCGAGGTCGCTCGTATCTGTGCTGAAGAGATCGGGCTGGGCCCAACAGCCATAGTTTCAGCGCTCTTGCACGACACCGTCGAAGATACCGATGTGACTTTGCCGGAGATCCGGGAGCGATTTGGAGACAAGATCTCTGACATTGTCGACGGCCTCACCAAATTGAAGTCCGATTACAATCCCGGTACCGCTCAGGCCGAAAATTTTAAGAAAGTACTAAGCACATTGGTATTTGATGTGCGCGTGGTGTTGATCAAGATGGCCGATCGACTTCACAATATGCGCACCCTTGGCTCGATGCCCAAGCACAAGCAACTGCGCATCGCAGCAGAGACCAGTTATATCTATGCACCGCTCGCCCATCGACTGGGATTGTACAACATCAAGACTGAATTTCAGGACCTCTGCATGAAGGTCACTGAGCGAGAAGAATACAATGAGATCGCCGGTAAATTGCAGCAAACCAAAAAAGACCGCAATCTCTACCTCGAAGAATTTATCGAACCCCTCGGTGAAAAACTGAGTAAACTCGGCGCCAAATACCGCATCCACGGACGTCCGAAATCGATCTCATCGATTGCAAATAAGATCCGCAAGAAGAAAGTCCCTTTTGAAGAAATCTATGACCTGTTTGCAGTTCGCATCATTGTTGATGTTCCCCCTGAAGAGGAAAAGCCTACCTGCTGGCAGGTCTATTCGATTGTGACCGATGTGCATACTCCGATACCAGAACGGCTCAAAGACTGGATCACAACGCCAAAATCGAACGGGTACGAATCGTTGCATACAACTGTGATTGGGCCCTATGGCCGCTACGTCGAAGTGCAGATCCGCAGCGAGCGCATGGATGAAATCGCTGAGCGCGGCTTTGCTGCGCACTGGAAGTACAAGGAAGTAGCATCGCAACAGGATCTCTATGAAAGCTGGCTGGACGGTATTCGTGAACTGCTCCAGGAAGGCGACAAAAATCCCCAGGAATTCATCAATGATTTTAAGATCAATCTTTTTTCGGAAGAGGTCTTTGTCTATACTCCAAAGGGTGACATGAAAGTGCTGCCCAAGGGAGCCACCGCTCTCGATTTTGCCTTCAGTATCCATACCGACATTGGTCAGCACTGCACAGCCGTCAAGGTCAATAACAAGCTAGTGCCAATGGGCTACAAGCTGGAGAGCGGCGATCAAGTTAGTGTGACTACCAGTCGCAATCAAAAGCCCAATGAGAACTGGCTGAAGATGGTCGTGACAACAAAGGCGAAAACCAAGATCAAAAATGCGATCAATGAGGAGAAAAGAAAATCTGGTGAGCTTGGTAAGGAAACGTTAGAACGTAAACTCAAGCAACTCAAGATCGACTTCGAGCTCAATGTCGATGCGATTGCAAAACATTACGATTTTAAAAACCGACTAGATCTCTACTACGCCATATATCAATCCCGCGTTCATCTTCTGGACCTGAAGAATATCGAGCTCGACAATGGCCGACTGCAGTTTAAGCGCAAGACACCGGTGCAGGAAATAAAGCCAAAAGCGCGTGGGAAGACATTCAAATCTCCGGTTTCGATCAACGGAGAGCCTGCTGATCAATACAAATACGAATTGGCCTCGTGTTGCAAACCAGTGCTCGGAGATGAGATTTTTGCGTTTGTCGGTGCCAATGGGCTCAAAATACACCGCACCGCATGTCCCAATGCACGGCACCTGATGTCGAGCTATGGCTATCGCACACTGGAAGCCGATTGGATGAGTGAAAACGCCTCGGTGTTTGTCGTCGACCTGCTGATCACCGGTGTAGACGATGGTCCCGGGGTCATCGAGCGAGTGACGTCTGCGATTTCGAGAGAATTAGGGCTGGACATTCGCTCATTCTCGATCAAGGGAGATGAGGGATACTTTGAGGGAAAAATCAGTGTAGTGGTGTCGAACAAAAATCAAATGAATCAGGCCATTCAAGCCCTCAAGCAACTTGATGGTATTTCAAATGTCTCACGGGCACAGTAATATGGACGAAGAAGCAACGGGCGAATTAATCGATCAGGTAAAGGATCAGTTCTCCAAACATTTGGAGCGCGAGGGCTTGCGCAAAACGTCTGAGCGTTTTACCATTTTGGAAGAAATTTATAAACGCACCGATCACTTTGATGCAGAGGCGCTTTACATCCATATGAAAACCAAAAACTATCGGGTGAGTCGTGCCACGGTTTACAATACGCTCGAGCTGCTGGCCCACTGCGACCTCATAAAAAAACATCAGTTTGGCAAGAACCTCACCCAATATGAAAAGTCGTTTGGCTTCAAACAGCACGATCATCTCATTTGTGAAGATTGCGGTCGGGTCTTCGAATTTTGTGACCCCCGGATTCAGCAGATCAAAGACATCATGGGCGATGTACTCAAATTTTCGGTCACCGACCACTCCCTTAATTTATATGGAAAGTGCCAAGGTGCATGTGAATCCGCTATTTAATCTATCTTCATCCATTTAAAGATAGTGACAACTTCTTTGCATGGCAGTAGATGTACTTTTAGGACTTCAATGGGGTGACGAGGGTAAAGGCAAGATAGTCGATTACCTAGCTCCTCAGTACGACTTGATATGTCGTTTTCAGGGTGGTCCAAATGCGGGACACACATTGATTTTTGACGGGAAGAAATTTGTATTGCACACCATTCCGTCAGGGATATTTCGGGAAGGGTTGATCAATTTAATTGGCAATGGCGTGGTTATTGACCCCATTACCTTGCGGCAAGAAATCAAGGAAATAAAGGAAGCTGGTGTCGACACACAAGGTCGTCTGCTGGTTTCTAAAAAAGCCCATCTGATCCTGCCCACTCACCGCCTGCTAGACCAGGCCTCCGAGCTTTCGAAGGGCAAAAACAAGATCGGCTCAACTCTACGAGGTATCGGCCCAACCTATATGGATAAGACGGGCAGGAATGGTCTTCGTGTAGGAGATATTTTGGATGCAGGCTTTGAGCGCAAATACAATGAGCTCAAGGAAAAGCATCTCGGACTGCTGAAAATTTATCCTGAATTTTCATACGATTTGCAAGAGGTTGAGACCGAGTGGATGGATAGCCTCGATACACTGCGATCGCTTGAAGCGGTAGACTGTGCATATTACCTCAACGATGCTCTAGAACAGGGGAAAGAAATCCTGGCCGAAGGTGCGCAGGGCAGTATGCTCGACATTAATTTTGGTACCTATCCGTTTGTGACGTCCTCGACAACGCTTACCGCTGGTGTATGCATTGGCCTAGGGCTTGCCCCTTCCACCATTCGAGAAGTCATTGGAATAACCAAGGCCTACTGCACTCGAGTTGGCAGTGGTCCCTTTCCGACAGAGCTTGATGACCAGGATGGTGAGCTTTTGCGCAAAGAAGGCAAAGAGTTTGGGGCCACAACGGGCCGACCACGACGATGTGGATGGATCGACATCCCACAATTAAAGTACACGATAATGCTAAATGGTGTGACCCAGTTGGCACTCACCAAAATCGATGTGTTGGATATCTTCGAAACCATCAAAGTGGCTACGAAGTACAAGATGGCTTCGGGTTTGGAGACCGATCAGCTGCCCTATGATTTGCGCCAGGACAATTGCAGCCCAATTCTAGAAGCGCATGTAGGTTGGCAAACAGCTTTGCATGATGCAACCGACTTTGATATTCTGCCCGATGCTGCTAAAAATTACATCCTTGCGTTGGAAAAACATCTCGATACACCGATTACACTGGTCTCCAATGGGCCGGAGCGATCGCGCCTTATCGAACGTAAAACCAGTCCGGTCTGAGTTGAAACTATACAATCTATAGATGAAAGTTTGAGTCTCTACGTTAGAGAATGGAGATGATTACTTTTGCGCACATGTCAAAATGCTCGGTGACAAGATTGGCCTTATTTGCTTTGGCAATTGTTTGGGCTTATTGCACCACCTCATGTACCAAAATCGAATTTGTTGAAGACAGCTCGGCAGCATTGGAGTTTTCACACGACACACTGTCTTTCGATACCGTTTTTACCACTGTAGGTAGTGCTACCCGGAGTTTTCGCGTCCATAATCGCAACGATAAATTCATCCGAATTAGTAAGATCTCCGTCGTTCAAGATCGCACGTTTTTTCGAATGAACGTCGATGGGCTAGTGGGCAATACCCTGACCGATATCGAGATCCCTCCCAATGACAGCATTTGGGTATTTTTTGAAGTGACCGTCGATCCTGATGAGCCTTTTTCAATGAGCCCTTTTGTCATCAATGAGCAGGTCACTTTCGAAACCAATGGAAATCAGCAGTCCGTAGTGCTCGAAGCCTGGGGCCAAAATGCCAACTACATTCCCAATCGATCAGCAGTGGGCGAGCAGCGGCTCATCACCTGCGATCTCAATGAATGGGTCTGGGATGATCCGCGACCGTATGTGATCTACGGCGTACTCGTCATCGACAGTTGCACCCTCACGATGCCACCGGGTACTCAGGTCTACGTGCATGGTGGTTTCGGCAGATTGCCAGACGGAACACGTTACAGCGATGGCATTTTATTTTTCTTGCGCAATGGCAAACTGAACATTGCCGGTACAGCAGAAGATCCGGTGGTGATACAAGGCGACCGTCTGGAAAGTACTTTTGCAGAGACGAGTGGCCAATGGGGTCGGATTCATCTGGACGATTTGAGCAGAGGCCATGAGATCGAGCATGCCGTCATCAAGAACTCCATACTGGGCATCTACGTGGATTCTCTGGCAGATCTAAATATTCGCAACAGCATCATCCAAAATACTAGCAGCAGTGGCCTGATTGGATATCGGGCAAATATCGAAGCCGAAAACTGTCTATTTCATTCTAGTGGTGGAAACAATGTAACCATCACGCTCGGAGGCAGCTACAACTTCAAATATTGTACACTGGCAAACTACGGAACACCCACAGAGGCTCTGCGCGCATCAAATTTTACTTGCCTGGATGACCCTTTAGAATGCAATCAACCAGTGGCAGCAAGGCTTTCGCTCAATTTTGTCAATTCAATCATCACCGGCTCTAGCAGGGATGAAATATCGTTAATCGATGCCGTGCCAGACGATCCAGATTTCTTTTCATATCGCTTTGATCATTGTATTGTGCGCGTCGATGAGTTACTCGATGCCAACGCATGGCCAGACTTTTTTGACAATTGCACCGATTGTCTTGAAGACATGCGTGACGATCCACTCTTTGTCGATGCTAATGGGGGAGAATTTCACCTGGACACACTCTCGCTAGCGGAGCAAATGGCTACACCCCTGCAGAGCATCCGACAAGACTTGGAGGCTCGCGATCGCGATCTCGCGAATCCAGACATCGGTTGCTACGAATACGTCAATTGAGATTTCTTGCCGATCCCTTTTACACTGAGTAAAATCACTATTCCAATTAAGAAATACACTCCCAGCACCAATACGCTGTTGCGCATACCACCACTGATCTGATCGATAAATCCAAAACTAAATGTGCCAAAGACGATGGCTAATTTTTCCAGCACCTCGTAAAAAGAAAAATAGGACGTGCTCTCTTCTTTGTGTTCATCAATCAATTTTGAATACGTAGATCGAGAGAGTGCCTGAATGCCACCCATGACTAGCCCTACCAGGGCAGCAACCACATAAAACTGGGTCTTCTGGGTGACGTGGTATGCTAAGACACATATCACGATCCAAATCAAAAGCATGCAAATCAGGGACACCTTATTTCCCTTATGCTTAGATACAAATGCAAAAAAGTACGCTCCTCCGATGGCGACAATCTGCAATATTAACACTACGCCAATCAGTTCTGTGGCACCAAAGCTCAGTTCTTTTTCGGCAAAGGTTGCCGCCAGAAAAATGACCGTTTGCACACCGGCACTGTAGCAAAAGAAAGACAACAGAAATCGACGGATATTTGTCTGAGGTTTTAGTTCCCTCCAGACCTTTTTGATTTCCTTGAGACCTTTTCTCAAAATATTCTTGGAGATTTTCTCCTTCAGATCACCGGGCAATCGCTTAAACGGTATTTGCGCAAACCCGATCCACCACAATCCCACCATCACAAAGCTGATGCGGGCAGCGATGCCTTCATCCGCCAGGCCAAACCATTCGGGATGGAGCAACATCACCAAGTTGGCCAAGAGAAGTATGACACTGCCCACGTACCCAAAGGCAAACCCTCGAGCGCTTACTTGATCGTATTTTTCTTGACTGGTGATCAGCGGCAGGAATGAATTGTAAAAAACCTTTCCACCCTCAAAACCGATCGTCGCCAACATAAAGCAAATCAAGCCAATCGCAACTTGTGGCATGCCGGTAAAAAAGAAAAGCAGCATGCAGCTCAGCGAGCCAATCCAGGTAAATATTTTCATAAATGACAACCTTCGACCACTGTAGTCAGCCATGCCCGAGAGTGCTGGCAATAACATGCTGGTAATCAAATAGGCTCCTGAAATGGCAAAGGCATAGAGCGAGCTGTTGCTAATCTCCATGCCAAGAACGTGAATAAAATCATCGGTCTGGGATAGGTAATAACTCGGAAAAATGGCAGTCGTAATCACCAAGGCGTATGCCGAATTTGCCCAATCAAAAAATGCCCAACCATTTATTGTCCGCTTAACATCTACCTCCATTTTGTCATTGCCTAGCTGACGGTAAGATACTCCAATCATTTTCGGCCCAATAATTGTTTTTACTACCAGTATACAGGGGAACCACAAGCAGGAAATCACAGTTAATGCTTTTAGAAATCAACCATGCGCATACTCATCCTTTCACGCAATTCTGGCCTTTATTCCACTAGAAGTCTTTTAAGGGCTTGCTATCGCAATGGTCATCAGGCCAAGGTGATCGATCACCTGCTGTGTGATCTGCTCATTGAAAAAGGCAAGCTTTCGGTCTCTTATCAAGGTGAGCTATTGAACAATTACGATGCCGTGATACCGCGCATTGGCACCTCCGTAACCAGTGCCGGCACCAATGTGGTGAGGCATTTCGAAAAAATGGGCTTGTTCAGTACCACACGAGCGGATGCAATTTTACGGGCACGAAATAAGCTGCGCTGTTACCAAATTTTAGCCGCCGAAGGCATCGACGTCCCAAAGACGCTATTTCCCAATTTTGTCAACATCGACCCCGACCTCATCGCCTCCTATACACCTTCTCCAAATGTGCTCAAACTACTCGAGAGCACCCATGGGTTAGGTGTCATACTTTCAGACAGTCTGAACAATGCGACTGCCACGATCGAGGCATTTCAGCGACTAAAGCACAAAGTATTGGTGCAAGAATTTATTAAAGAATCAAAAGGTACGGACATCCGTGCGCTGCTGGTAGATGGGCACGTCGTGGCATCAATGAAGAGGCAAGCAGCCGAAGGTGAATTTCGATCCAATCTACATCGCGGAGCGACTGCATCGGTGGAAAAGCTGACGGAGCAAGAAAAATTTCTCTGCCGCAAGGTATGCAGGACACTGGGACTGGATGTTGCCGGCGTCGATATTCTGAGATCTGATCGAGGACCCTTAATTTTGGAGGTCAATTCTTCCCCAGGCCTGGAAGGAATTGAAACATACACTGGCATTGATGTAGCCGGTTCAATTTTACGCTACCTCGAAAGGCGCATGAGTAAGCGCAAAAATCACAGGCTTAAAAGAATTTGATGGCAGAAGCAGCGGGTCTTACCATTCTGGGCAGAGAAATTGCTCCCGGAAGCAGCGAAGTATTTAATCTACATGTTGGGCAATTGCCTTCTGCCACCAAACTCTTTCTGAAGGCACATGTTTTTTGTGCGTCTCAGCCTGGACCAACCATGCTGATCCTGGCGGGCATGCACGGAGACGAGATCAATGGCATCGAAATCGTGCGCAAATCTCTTGAGCTCGGTCTCTTTGAAAACATCAAGGCTGGAAATATAATCGTGATCCCATTGCTCAACATCTATGGATTCATCAATTTTTCTCGTCATGTCCCAGATGGAAAAGATGTAAACCGAAGTTTTCCTGGCACATCACGCGGATCTCTCGCTTCGCGCGTCGCTCGCATACTCAGCAAGAATGTACTGCCACTGGTTGACTTTGGTCTGGATTTTCATACTGGCGGGGACAATCGCTTTAATCATCCGCAAATACGGTACAGTCGGAGGGATGATCGGGCACGTGAACTTGCGTATCAATTTGGGGCGCCGGTCATGATCGAAAAAGGCTTGATCCCAAAGTCACTCCGCAAAATTGCGAAGGACGCCAAGATTCCAATCATCGTTTACGAGGGAGGCGAATCGCTGCGTCTGGATGGATTTGTGATCGAAAATGCCTTGCGAGGCCTAAAGCGAGTCATGATCGCCAACGGATACCTCGACGGCGAAGTCAGCAAAGTGTCTCCGCGCCATTTCAAGCGCACTTCATGGGTGCGCGCAAATAGCTCAGGTATCTTCATTTGGAGTCAGCAATCAGGCAGCTCGGTTATAAGGGGAGAACCCCTGGGCAAAATACATGACCCGCAAGGCACCTCTGCTGTCACTGTCACCGCCACTCGGCCTGGTTTTATCATCGGTCACAACAACACGCCGGTTGTGCACAAGGGCGATGCCTTGTTTCACCTGGCCTATGATGAGGTCGAAGCATGAAGCTCATAATCAACGTCTTTTTATTTGCACTGCTGTCTTCTGCAGGCCTTGCACAAGTGCCACAGCACATTGAAAAAGCAGTTAGCAAATACACGAACGATGCCGACTTAAGCAATGCCCGGATCAGCATCGTACTTCATGATTTGAAAAACGATCAGAGGCTAGTGGAACACGGGCCCTCAGTCCTGGTGGCGCCAGCCAGCACCCTCAAAGTGATCACCACTGCAGCAGCACTAAAAGTGCTAGGGCCTAACTACCAATTTGCGACGGAACT
>Ga0114956_1001417_pt1 | contig 18837 bp, 12 predicted proteins | sample MaitaG_FD_87304 | JGI IMG/M metagenome (GOLD analysis project Ga0114956, IMG submission 87304) | Marine algal microbial communities from Maine, USA - Maine_Asex2 metaG | ecosystem: Host-associated > Algae > Red algae > Unclassified | place: Maine, USA | collected 2015-01-05 | reverse complement strand
TCTGGGATTGAAATGCTCATTATTTCAATCAACCTTACAGACTTTGCCGATTGCCGATTGCCGATTGCCGATTGCCGATTGCCGATTGCCGATTGCCGATTGCCGATTGCCGATTGCCGATTGCTAGGCTTCCGTTTCCTATTCAGAGTTACTTTCAGAGTTGTCTTCCCAAAGCTCTATGTGGTTGCCCTCCAGATCTTTTAGCCATGCAAATCGACCTTCTTCGAAATTGTCGATCTCACTCACTGAAACACCCTTGGTGCGCAATGAATCGGTAAACTCATCAATGTTGTTTATCCGAAAATTGACTACGAAACCTTTGAAGTCAATTCTTGGACGATCCGCAGATCCCATGATCGACCACACCACTTCCGAGTATTTTCCTCCTCCCGTCTCTTTGTAGGGGAATGAATAATAATAAGCATTGTACTCTTCAGAATGTTCAAATGTGAACCCGAAGTGCTTGTTGTACCAAGCTGCCAAGTCGGCTGGCTGTTCAGAGTAAAGGAATACCCCACCCAAGTGGGCCACCCAATTGTTGTCGCTAGACATTTACGATGTTTTGTTTGCTTTGATTATCTATAAAATATGAAGCCAAATCAGAACTAATTCCCTCATTTTCAAGGCTTCTTGCGTTTTTCTATTACAATCTCTCGGCTCGTCTACTTCTCGTATTCCAGAAGCATTTCCCTTCGGCGAAGATATCTTCTTCAGCAATATAAATATAGTGTTATTCCCGAATCTGAAAGTATTTGACTGAAAAAAATGGGAGGGAAAATGCGGAATTGGCGCTTAGTTGTCTGAGGCAGCTTTTATCTTGGGCCTTATTCTCAGTTTCTTGCTTCCGAAGTAGTAAAAACCGATCATTTCTGAAGGAGTAAAAAGAAACAAACCGAGCCTACACCTGCTCTCGAACGTCCGTTGGGCGTTCAATAGGAGGCGTCGACCCGGTCTGAAAAAGTTCTACCATTTATCTGTACGACAAGAATTCTAAAGAGTTACAATTCAGCATTAAAATCTCACTTTTTCTTCTCTTTTGGATCAAAAGCACACTTAAAAGCGCCAAGAGAGCTGTAAACCCTTGTACTGTGGCCCAAGTGCGGGCAGTAAGCTGAGTTCATTTTTCTTGCCCCAACGATAGCGATGGGTTTGATAAGCCAGTTGAACAGAAGCCATACCTATAGCTGCTCCCAGCAATACATCCGATGCCCAATGACGATTGTTGAGTACCCGAAGAACTCCAGTGGCACTGGCTCCCGCAAAGCCCAATACGCTCAACCAGGGATGGTTTTGGCCGAATTCTTTGTGCAGAAACATCGCCGACATGAATGCCTGTGCGGTATGCCCCGAGGGGTAAGCGGTCTTGGCCGAACCATCTGGCCGCTGTACTTGTGTAAGTGTTTTGAGCCCATGGACCGAAGCCATCATTATGAACTCTGACTTGAGAAGCAATATGCCCGTGTTGGTCCAATCGTTTTTCGTTTTTAATCCCGATAGCTTCAATACGCCCACTGCCAAGATGGGAGCCATTTGTATGTAATCGTCAAAACGTGTGCGAAAATTGAGGTTTCCGTTGTCTTGAATACTGCTTTGAATGTCTTTGCGATATAAAAATCCAAGATCCCAGAACGTAACCAGACTCACCCCAGTCAATGCCATTGGCAGCAGGTACTTTCGAGCATTTTTCTTCTTGGGAGTATCCAAGAGTTCGGTCTTTAGATCTTGCCCAAATACTCCTGTAAAGGCCAAAAGAACGCTAAAAAGCACCAGGTAGATTTGAAGTTGCTTTGTCATTATTATCTGTTGAATCAGGGTTTTCGGCAGTGTTGGTTTGCAAATATGCCCATCATCAAGCAATTAAAGCTACTAAGCACCCCTAGGAGACCTAAGCTTAGCGATTTTCCCGCTATTTTCCCGCATGAAAGTCTTAACCGTGGTACGCCACGCCAAATCGAGTTGGAAAAATCCCGTATTAAGGGACTTTGATCGTCCTTTGAATAAGCGCGGGAAGAAAGATGCGAAACTATTCAGTCAGTACATCGCTGAAAGCCAAGCTGCGCCTGATCGAATCGTATCAAGTCCTGCAAAGCGAGCCATTGTAGCCGCTGAGCATTTTAAGGAAGCCTTTAAAATGCAGGATGACCATTTGATAGAGGAACAGATTTTCTATTTCGAAGGTCGGCAGGCGATTACCGAAAGAATTGCTTCCTTTGATGATGCATGGAACAATGTTTTCATATTTGGGCATAATCCCGATTGGCATGATTTGGTAGAGCACTATACCGGAAAACCGATTGCTCAATTCCCAACATTGGCCTTGGCGTCTATTTCCTTTGAGGTGAACAGCTGGTCCGACTTGACCGATGAAATCGGGAATTTGGACTTATTTTTAGTGCCCAAAATGATGTCTTGGCATCAAAAGAGTGAGAATTAAACGTGAAGAAGAGTAGATACATTCGTCGTGAAACCGCCTGGCTGTCGTTCAATGAGCGAGTTCTTCAGGAAGCTGAAGATCCATCTGTTCCATTGCTGGAGCGGTGGAAATTCTTGGGAATATTTTCCAACAATCAGGATGAATTTTTTAGAGTACGGGTTGCCGCATTGAAGCAAATGAGTCGTGTGGAGGAGCAGGCTGAACGCATTTTGGGTGCGAATCCTGTGGATATGCTCGAGCAAGTGCAAGAGATTGTTCTCAAGCAAAAAAAGCGTTTCACCCTAGCTTACCAAACCATTCTTGATGAGATGGAAGCGGAAAACGTTTTCATCATCAATGAAAAAGAATTGGATAAAGAGCAGGCCATTTTTGTTTCGAAGTACTTTAACGATAAAGTTCGAGCAACGCTCTATCCAATTATGGTTTCGGAGGATTCTTTCCCAGACCTCAGCGATGGAGCCACTTATTTGGCCGTCCGAATGATGCAAGGAAAGAAAGACGATGCTACTTTTAAGTACTCGATTCTTCGGGTTCCCAATCATGTTCTGCCTCGCTTTATTGAATTGCCGGGTGAAGAGGGAAAGAAGTTCTTGATTATGCTTGATGATGTTATTCGTAACTCGCTCGAAAGTATTTATCAAATTTTTGACTTCGACAACATTTCAGCATTTAGCATGAAGGTGACCAGAGGTGCGCATATTAGTGTAGCCTACGACCTCTCCGAAAGCTTCTTGCAAACCTTGAGTAAAAGTCTGAAGAGTCGTCACAAAGGTGAAATCGTGCGCTTCGAATTTGATGGGGAAATGCCGCACGACCTTTTCAAATTTCTCAAGAAAAGACTAAAACTAAAGAAAGGCGAAGTAATTATTCCCGGTGGAAGATATCTAAGTTCTCGCGACTTGATGCATTTTCCTGATGTTGGGCACAGAGACCTTCAGTACGAAAGTTTGCCTCGTTTGAAACATGTAGATTTCGATGGCCAGAGGAGCCTTGCTGATGTTATTGAAAAGAAGGATGTGTTGGTTTTTACGCCTTACCACACATTTAATTACCTCTTAGACCTTCTGCGAGAAGCGGCCATTGACCCTGCGGTAACACGCATCTATTGTACGGTTTACCGAGTTGCCGAGAACTCAAATGTAATGGCTGCCTTGATTAACGCCGTTCGGAACGGGAAAAAGGTGATCGTTGTCGTTGAACCGCGAGCTCGTTTTGATGAGCAATCCAACATTTTTTGGTCCAATCGATTGATTGAAGAAGGAGTGGACGTAATTTATGGACGAAAAGGCCTGAAAATTCACTCGAAAATGATGTTGATTGAACGAGGTAAAAAGAAAAAGAAAAAACGATTTACGGCCTGCATTAGTTCGGGTAATTTTAATGAGTTAACTGCGAAGATTTATTCGGATCTTTTGTTCTTTACTTCAGATAATGATATTTGTAGTGAAGTGCATAAGATTTTCCATTTCTTAGATGGTGGCATTATATTGACAGGCTTTCGAACACTTTTTGTATCGCCTTTCAATTTGAGAGCGAAAATCAATCGTTTGATCAATCGTGAAATTGCCATTGCTCAAAAAGGAGAATACGCTGAGATTCATTTGAAAACCAATAATTTGGAAGACCATGATGTCATACAAAAATTGTACAAAGCCAGTAAAGCCGGTGTGAAAGTCTTCTTGAATGTTCGAGGAATCTGTTCCCTTGTGCCAGGGGCAAAATTTAGTCAGAATATCGAAGGGCGCGGAATTGTAGGGCGTTTCCTAGAGCACAGTCGTATATATAAATTTCACAATGAAGGAAAGAACGATATTTACATTGGTTCAGCAGATTGGATGCAAAGAAATTTTGACCATCGTGTCGAAGTCGTTTTGCCAGTAAAAGATGAAAACATTAAAAGTCAATTAATGGACATCTTAGAAATTCAATGGAACGACAATGCAAAAGCTCGTTCATGGAATGTAGGTGAAGTAAATCACTATATTTCTGAAAACAAAGAAGAAGAGAAAAGTAGTCAACTGCGATTGTATGACTACTTTAAGAATAAAGTAAATAAAGAAAAATCATAATTGAAGTTAGCTGCAATTGATATTGGATCGAATGCCGTTCGTCTTCTGATAATGAATGTTACAGAAAATGAAGGTGTCTTTTTTCGAAAAGAGCTGTTGGTGCGTGCGCCAGTTCGTCTGGGCGAACAAGTCTTTTTAGATGGACTCTTGTTCCCCAATAAGATAAATGCCCTAAAAAAGGCCATTCAGGCATTCTGTAATTTGGCTGAATTGTACGATGTGGAAGTCATGAGGGCATGTGCAACCTCTGCCATGCGTGAAGCTTCTAATGGTCAGGAAATTGTCGAGGAAATCTTTGAGTTGACTGGCGTTCGCATCGAAATCATCGATGGGTTTACTGAATCAAGATTGATCTTTGAAAACTTCGCCAATAAAATATCAGAAAATACTGGACAGAATTTTTTAACCATTGACGTTGGAGGGGGGAGTACAGAACTGGTTTTGTTTGCTGAAGGCGAAATTAAGAACTCAAAATCTTTTCCAATCGGTACTTTGAGAATTGCCAATGAATTGGTGACCGAAGCGCATTGGGGCGATATGAAAGAATGGATAGAAAAGAATGTTGGTTTTCATTCTGACATCATTGCTATTGGCTCTGGCGGGAATATAAATAAGATAAATAAAATATATTCTAATCAATACGAAAATGGCCCCATGACACTTGATGTTCTTAAAAATATTAGAAGTCATTTAGAAAGTTTTACCTTAGTAGAGCGAATTAAGGTTTTGGGTTTAAAACCCGATCGAGCGGACGTAATTATACCAGCTTCTAATATTTATATTAATGCAATGCAATGGGCTGGTTGTGGAGAAATAATTGTTCCTAAGTTGGGCCTTTCCGATGGAATTATTCGGAACTTGTACCGCGATATAGAAAAGCAAAAGCAAGCGTAGTGATAGTTGAAGTTTGTACAGAAACAATAAGCTCAGTAATAGCCGCCGATCGAGGAGGGGCTACGGGAGTTGAACTCTGTCAAAACCTGATGGGTGGAGGAACAACTCCTTCTTTGGGAATGGTTCATTGGACCTTAGAGAATACAAGCCTGCGTGTAAATGCTTTGATTCGTCCTCGTGTGGGTGATTTTTGCTACAGTGCTCCCGAGAAAGAAATGATGCTAGAGGACATTCGCATGATTAAGGATGCGGGAGCTGCGGGTGTTGTTACAGGTGCACTAATGGCCAGCGGAGAGATCGACATTACCTTCATGGAGAAAGTGATAGACGTCTGTGGAAACTCAATGGACATTACCTTTCACCGTGCTTTTGATGCAAGTCCCTCCGATCCAGTCATCATGCTCAATGACCTTATTGAAATGGGCGTTAATCGTTTATTGACCTCAGGACGTGCCGTTTCGGCATGGGAAGGTCGCAAATTGTTGAGCCGTTTGGTAGTCGAATCGGAAGGTGATTTCTCGATTGCAATGGCAGCTGGTATAAACAGTGAAAACGTTTTGCCACTCATGAGAGCCACCGGTGCTTGGGAAGTTCACTTCTCAGCCCGTAAGCCTGTTACCATAAATCGCAACCACTTAAACCACGATGGGGAACTTGACTTTGGTCAGCACTTTGAAAGCTGCCCAAACGAGATCGAAGCCATTTGTCGGCAGCTCGAACAATTGGGTGTGCAAGGTGAACGCGCCCCTTGATTTCGACCAGCGCCACAAATTCAAATAATATCCATACTTCAATAATAAATAGCATCCTAAAGAATTACTCAATTCTACTCGTATGCTCTTTTCTCTTATTTAATTTCTTTCCTTTTGATTTTATTGCTGCTCAGCATAATCATGATCACGCAGGTCATCACCACCCTTTGCCCTTTTCTCTATATGATGCAGAATGGGAATTTCGATCTCTAAATGAAAAACTAGCTCGCTCCAGAGAATGGAAGCCGGCTACAGTACCAGGATCGGTCTTCAATGATTTGCTAGAAAATGAAGCGATTCCCGATCCGTTTTTGTACCAGAACGAGGCTCAAGTTCAATGGGTCGAAGAGCAGGATTGGTCTTATCGCACACAATTTGCCCTTCCTCATTATAGCACGGCCGATGAATTTCTTTTCGCCTTCGAAGGATTAGATACTTATGCGAAAGTATATCTCAATGATTCCCTGATATTGGAATCAGAAAATATGTTTCTTTCCCATTTACTCATTCTTTCTCGTGGAGCTTTTCAAGACACAAATGAGCTGCGTATTGACTTCGAATCCGTTATGAAACGCGGAAGACCGTTGATGAATGCGCTTTCTTATGAATTGCCAGCTTCAAACGATCAAGGAAAAGACAAAGTAAGCCCTTTTGTGCGGAAAGCGCCCTTTCAATTTGGATGGGATTGGGCCCCACGATTGGTAGGCGCCGGTATTTATAAACCCGTTCATCTGGTGCCCATAGAATCAAAACTGATGCCCTTGGGTCTGCGCTGTTTTCAACATAAATTTAATTACGATTCTTCAACCGCTGTTTTTGAATCAGAAATTTACATTGCCGAAGCGGGAGAGTACCGTTTAGATTACTCTGGAGATTGTCAGGAAAAGGAACGAACCATCTTTTTAGAAAAAGGCCTGGTAAATTTGACGGATACATTGACTTTTTTGAATCCTAAATTGTGGTGGCCGAATGGTTATGGAGAGCAAAATTTGATGAGAGCCAGCTTGGTTCTTTATGACTCAGATGGTGAATTTGTTTTTGGAACTTCAGATGATGTGGGGTTTCGAAAACTCGAATTGATTAGAGAGCCAGATGAAATAGGAACCTCCTACTATTTTCGAATAAACGACCAACCCGTTTTTTGCAAAGGTGCGAATATGATTCCTCCTGATGCCATGCTCGGCCATGAAAAATCAATGGTCATGAACATGAAGCTCCTCGAAGCTGCCGTTGATGCCAATATGAATATGATTCGAGTTTGGGGTGGAGGCGTTTATCCTGATGAGTTCTTTTATCAAGAATGTGATCGTTTGGGATTAATGGTATGGCAAGATTTTATGTTCGCTTGTGGGATGTATCCAGGGGATCAAGACTTTCAAAAAAACGTGCAGAAGGAAGTCGAGCAAGCGGTGAGAACGGCAGCAGGGCATCCTTCGGTTGTGCAGTTTTGTGGAAATAATGAAGTGCAAGTGGCCTGGAATAACTGGGGTTGGCAAAAGCAATTTGGATATTCTTCGGCTGACTCTACCGCCATTATTGAATCGAATTTGCAGCTCTTTAAGGAATTAATTCCTGAATGGACACAATTTGAAAAATATGAAATTCCTTACGTTGCTACTTCTCCGTTGAGTAATTGGGGCACTGCCGATAACTTCAATCATCACAGCATGCATTATTGGGGCGTTTGGCACGGTGAGGAGCCATTCACAGGTTTTCAAAAGAATGTGGGTCGCTTCATGTCTGAATACGGTCATCAATCCATGCCCAATTGGGAATCAATGAAATTGATTGCACCAGAGGGAGAACGTACATTGGACGCACCAGCGGTGATCAGTCGCCAGAAAAGTTACAAGGGCAATCGCCTGTTGACGGAACACATGAATCGTCACTTTAAAAAGGCGAAGGATTTTAAGTCTTTTACTTACCTCAGTCAACTCACGCAAGCCAAAGGAATTCGAATGGCCATCGATGCGCATCGATCCGCCATGCCCCATTGTATGGGGAGTTTGTATTGGCAATTGAACGATTGCTTTCCTGCGATCTCTTGGTCGAGCATAGATTACAAGGGAACTTGGAAGGCTTTGCATTATGAAGTACGAGAAGCCTTTAAACCAGTTTCAATTGTGGTAGACACATTGGGACGGGTTTTGTTGATCAATGAACAACATCAAGATATGCAAGTCGAGTTCTTCCTGCGTCATGAAAACTTAAAGGGAAAGGAATGTCAAAGTGTTGAGAATCGTCAAAAAGTGGATGCTTTTTCTGTCTCCGAACTGTATAAGCTTTCTGATCTCAAACGATCAAATCTTACTCATAAGGACCGAATTTTTGTGTCGGTATCTGTAGGCGACTCTCTCATTGATACGCATGTGTTTTATCCGGTGGCTCCCAAGGAAATGTCCTTAAAAAATCCGAAAATTCAATATATTATCAAGGAAGAAAATGGCGCATTTGTACTTTCATTAACTTCCACTTCCTTTGCCAAAGATGTATTTCTAAATGCTAGGGGAGAGGTGTATTTTGAAGACAACTATTTTGATTTGATGCCGGGTGAAACGAAAACGTTGCGTTTCTCGACGTATATGCCTTTAGAGATTCTAGAGGAAGTTCTTGAAATTCAGTCCGTATATGATTCATTTAAGTAAGTAGTGATAAGTAAGTAGTGAGTAGTTGTGATTATTGAAGTGGATTTCCATTCGTAATTATAGATACAAAGCATGCCTTGCCTGAGCTCCTGCGATTGAACAACACCTTTGCGGATGGATTTCAGAAGCTATCCCTCTGCTTGTCTTCTGGCTTGCCTCCTCCCGTCATTCTCTTTCTGTACTTGGTTGATTTTCACGTTCTCATGCTCTTTTTGCGTATTTTCACAAACCATGGAACGCTTCATTTTCTACCTGTTTTTTTGCTGCACTACGTTTGCCAGTTCTTCCCTGAATGCACAAGACAAGCAACCCTACGACTACGTCGATCCTTTCATAGGCACGGGCGGGCACGGTCATACTTACCCCGGAGCGAGTTTGCCCTTTGGTATGATTCAGCTTAGTCCGGATACCCGACTAACAGGTTGGGACGGTTGCTCTGGTTTCCACATAAGCGATTCTTTGGTTTACGGTTTCTCGCATACCCATTTGAGCGGTACGGGTGTTTCAGATTACGGCGACTTGCTGCTCATGCCGCAAACGGGCGACATCCATTTTAATAACGGAGCCGATGGGGAAGAGGGCTATCGAAATGCTTACTTAGACGGTAAGGGCGTGGCAGAACCGGGCTATTATTCAGTGAGACTACGGGAGCCTAGAATTGATGTCGAGTTGGCGGTAACGAAGCGAACCGGCATGCACAAATACACTTTTGATGACACGGACAATGCCCACATCATAATTGACCTTGAGCACCGTGATCAAGTAATCGATTCAGGCTTGCGACGGATCAACTCTCGAGAGTTGGAAGGATATCGGATCTCTAATGCCTGGGCGAAAGAACAGCACTTCTATTTTGTCATTCGCAGTTCCGTTCCCTTTAAGGAGTGGAAGTGGCTCAATGATCAATCGGCTGATAGCACAGGTTTCAGACGAGGCCAAAATGTGAAAGCTGCGGGCATTATTGATTTTGAAGGTGAAAAGAAAGAAATACGCCTACAAGTAGGCATTTCAGCTGTTAGCATGGACGGAGCTCGGGCCAATCTCAATGCTGAACAGCAGACGGGCGACTCTTTTGATTCCGTTCATCAACGTGCTCGCAAAAGTTGGGATGATGCGCTCGAAAAAATTACCGTCGAAGGTCAGAATCATTCGGAACTGGTTACTTTCTATACCGCAATGTATCACAGCATGCTCTGTCCGAATTTGTTCACGGATGCAGATAAGAAATACCGGGGCTTAGACAACGACATTCACAATGCTTTTGGCTATGAGCAATACACCGTTTTCTCTCTGTGGGATACTTACCGCGCCACTCATCCATTGTTTACCATCATCGAACAAGAGCGCACCCGCCATTTCATCAACAGCTTTCTTTCACAATATCGAGAGGGTGGTATTTTACCCATTTGGGAATTGTCAGGTAATTATACCGGCTGTATGATCGGCTATCACTCTATTCCTGTCATCGTCGATGCGTATCGAAAAGGCATTACCAAATTTGATCACAAGGAAGCATTAGAGGCCATGGTACACAGCGCACGACAAGAACACTTGGGATTGGAAGGCTACCAAAAAATGGGATTCATTTCTTCTGATGATGAATCGGAGTCGGTTTCCAAAACCTTGGAATACGCTTACGATGATTGGTGCATCGCTATGTTCGCGAATGATCTCGGTGAGGATCGTATTTACGAGGAGTTTATGAAACGGGCTCAATCATACAAGAATATATTCGATCCGGAAACGGGTTTTATGCGGGCCAAATTAAACCACACCTTTGTCGAGCCTTTTGCGCCCGAAGAAGTCAACTTTCATTTTACCGAAGCCAATTCCTGGCAATATTCATTTTCCGTTCCGCAAGATATTTCGGGATGGATTGAATGCCTGGGTGGTAAGGATGTATTGGATGAAAAGCTGGATGCCTTGTTTACAGCAGAAAGTGAAACGAGCGGTAGAGAACAAGTGGACATTACCGGATTGATTGGGCAATATGCTCATGGAAATGAGCCCAGTCATCACATTGCTTATTTGTACAACTACATCAACAAACCATGGAAGTCTCAGAAGATGGTTCGGCGAATCTTAAAGGAAATGTACAGCGACCAACCCGATGGTCTTTCGGGAAATGAAGACTGTGGACAGATGTCTTCTTGGTATGTCTTTTCTGCGTTGGGATTTTATCCAGTCACTCCCGGTAGCGACATTTATGCAATAGGTTCCCCGCTCTTTGACAAAGCCAAAATACGCTTGGAAAATGGGAAGACTTTTGAAATAATTGCGAAGGATCAATCACCGGAAAATACATTCATTCAATCTGCGAAGCTCAATGGCAAAAAGCTGGAGCGCAGCTACTTAAAACACGAGGAAATCATGGCTGGTGGAAAGCTGGTTTTTGCCATGGGGAATTCTCCTGATTCGGGATGGGCAACCGAGGATGCAAACGTACCGGTTTCTATTATTGAAGAGCATTTGATCGTGCCTGTTCCTTACTTTAAAGGCAATCGCGTTTTTGACGGTCAGCAAGAGGTGAGTATTCATTCCTTGTCGACCATTGGGAAAGTTTATTGTACCAGAAATTTCATGGACGGTTCAAAGAAAAAACGCTTGACCTATGAATCACCCTTTTTGATTGACCAAACGATGGAACTCAGTGCAACTGTTTTTGAAGATGGATTTGCTTCTAGTAAATATGCGGTGGCAGAATTCACGAAAATTGAGCAGAATAAGAAAATTGAGTTAAAAACGCAATACGCTTCTCAATATGCCGCAGGAGGAGATCAAGCATTGATTGATTACCAAAAGGGAGCGATGGATTTCAGAACGGGTTCGTGGCAGGGTTATGAAGAAGTGGATTTAGATGTAGTTATTGATTTGGGTGAAAGTCAAGTGATTTCTCAAGTGTCTACCACCTTCTTGCAAGATCAAAATTCTTGGATTTTCTTACCTCAGGAAGTGGTGTATGAAATCTCTGAGGATGGGATTGAATTTAAAGAAATGGGCCGATTGAAAACCGATATTGATCCACTGCAAGACGGATCTTTGATTGAAGCTTTCGAAGTAGAGAGCATTCAATACGGAAGATACATTCGCGTTTTTGCAGACAATCGAGGATTTTGTCCGGCCGAGCACAAAGGAGCTGGTGGTAAATCTTGGATTTTTGTTGATGAAATTGAAATCGAGTAAAGGAGATTAAATAGGTCAAAGATGCTGCGATTTGTGGCTGCCCTGAATGAATGGTTCGCCGAAAAAAATAACATGAAATCGAATAGAAGAGAATTTATAAAGAAGACAACCTTGGGCTCATTGGCGGTTGGAATGCCAAATGTTTTATCTGCCGATCCCGCTCGAAGAATGCCCGCTCGACCAGCCATCATTTCTACTTGGGGTCATGGTTTTGAAGCGAATAAAAAAGCGTGGGAGTTGATTGAAAAGCAAGAATCTTCCCTGGATGCAGTTGAGGCCGGAGTACGCCTTTCGGAAGCTGATCCGAAAGTGACCAGCGTTGGTTACGGTGGACTGCCCGATGCCACTGGTAAGGTGACCTTGGATGCGAGTATTATGGATTCCAACGGCAATTGTGGCGCGGTGAGTTTTTTGCAGCACATCAAACATCCCATTACAGTCGCTCGGCAGATCATGGAGAAAACCGATCACGTGATGTTGAGTGGAAATGGAGCTTTGCAATTTGCTTTGAGCCAAGGACACAAAATGGAAAATCTGTTGACCAAAGATGCAGATCTAGCTTGGCAGAAGTGGAAGAAAGAAAGCGGCACAAAACCGATGATCGATAAGAGAAACCACGACACCATTGGTATGCTGGCAATTGATCAACGGAACAGAATGGCAGGTGCTTGTACAACCAGCGGTTTGTCCTGGAAGATGAACGGTAGAGTAGGAGACTCCCCAATTATTGGAGCAGGTATGTACGTCGATAGTGATGTTGGTGGAGCTGTAGCCACCGGTTTTGGTGAGGCAGTCATTAAAGTGGTTGGTAGTTTTCTGGTCGTGGAATTGATGCGCCAAGGTTACACACCAGAAGATGCTTGTAAAGAAGCAATTGCAAGAATCGAAATGAAGCAAAAAATTAAGAACATTCAAGTGGGCTTTTTAGCCATGAGTAAATCCAACGAGTATGGAGCGTATGCACTTCATCCTGGTTTTGAATATGCACTCACCATCGATGGCGATACTAAAATGTATGTTGCCGAGTCTTTGCTAGACAAGTAATTATCAAAGTAATAGGTGCATGACCAATGAGTGTTCAATTGTGAGTGTAGTGGTGGTTTTTCAATTGGCAAACTTGAAAACGGACGTGATTGGTTTTGTATCCTTGAGTAAGTCAATCATTTAAATAGTCGAATTATATGAAGAGTCATAAGGGTTCTCTGGGTGTGTTAACGACCTTGTTTTTCATGTGGGGTTTCATGACCGTGCTCAACGATCTTTTGATTCCACAGTGGAAGGCGGAATTTAATTTGAATTACATGCAAGCACTCTTGGTGCAATTTGCCTTCTTTGGCGCTTACTTTGTCGGTTCCATCATCTATTTCGCCATCTCCTCGAGCTCCGGTGACCCCATTGGGAAAATCGGTTACAAGAATGGACTCATACTGGGTTTGCTGGTCGCCGCCGCTGGTAGTTTTTTGTTTTATCCAGCGGCAATGGCGGGAGAGTATTACCTCTATTTACTCGCCTTATTCGTAGTCGGTCTTGGATTTACCTTGCTGCAGATTGCCGCCAATCCCTACGTGGCCGTGTTAGGATCACCCGAATCCGCTTCTAGTAGATTGAATTTGACGCAGGGATTTAATTCCTTGGGAACCACACTGGGGCCGCTCCTCGGGGCTTGGTTGATTTTTGAGATCTTTGGCGGAAAGGGTTCTGTGAAAATGCCCTACGTAATCTTCGGAAGTATTTTGACTTTCTTGGCAGTCGTCATTTTTTTGGTACCGCTTCCAAAAATCATAAATAAAGAAAAGATAAAGAAAGGTTTTGGCGCTCTTCAGTTTCCCAATCTTTCTTACGGAATGCTGGCCATCTTTTTCTACGTTGGCGGTGAAGTTGCCATTGGGTCGCTCTTAGTGAGTTACATTGGCCTACCGGAGATTGCCGGTGTACTCAAAGAAGACAGTGATACTTTTCTCAGCTTTTATTGGGGTGGATTGATGATTGGACGTTTTGCTGGTGCTGTATATTTGAGCGATATAGAAGGCCAATCAAAGAAGTTACTGATGATGGTCGGATTGGCTTTAGCCGCCTTTGGTGTCATCTACTTCGCGAACTGGACCAAAACAGGGATCGATTTAATGACCGCACTTCCTTTGCTATTCTTCGTGGCATTGGCCATGGGGCTTTTTGTCTTGGGTCGCTCTTTAGCACACCGCACATTGGCCTTGTTTTCCATGTTGGTAATTGCGCTACTTTTGGTCGTCATCTTCGGCTCTGGTAGTATTGCTTTCTGGGCCATTATTGGTATAGGAATTTTCAACTCCATCATGTGGTCGAACATTTTTACCCTCGCAATCGATGGCTTGGAAGAATTTACGAGTCAAGGTAGTTCGCTCCTGGTAATGATGATTGTTGGTGGAGCACTTGTTCCCTTGGCTCAGGGTAAATTAGCCGATATTTTGGCTACTAACGCCAATCCTGACGCAGGATTGCAAATGTCATTCTTTGTTCCGCTCCTGTGTTATCTCTACTTGGTTTTTTATGGTTTGAAAGGATATCAAAAGAAAGTCGTCTCATGAAACAGTCAGTGCTATTCATCTCTTTTTTTGCTGCTTTATTCCTTTTAAATCAGCAAGAATCCATTGGCCAAACAACTGGCCAAACAACTGGCCAAACAACTAGTGAAGGAATCATCCCAGCGCCGCACCAGATGTCTGTTGGCAATGCTGTCACTTTTAATGCCGAAACGATAATTTATACAGATGTAGAACATCAAACGAGCGCTTCTTTTTTGCAAGAGTTAGTGAATGAATTTTTTAGATTAGAGTTGAAGCTTGAAATTTTAGATCAGGATGAAAACAAGCGCTTAAATAAGATTCAAAAAGGTAAAAATGCCATCATGTTCTTGTCCAATTTTAGTGATGGAGTACAAGAGGATGAAACAGTGGTGTTATCCATTGATGCCCATAAAATTACTACCGATCACGAACGGGGAGTCGTTACAATAAATGCGCACAAGGCAGAGACATCATTTCATGCCGTGCAATCCATTGTTCAATTGTTTCCTTGGGATAAAGTGGGGCGCAATAGCGAATTGCAATTTCCAGGAGTTACCATAAAGGATTCTCCCCGTTTTCCTTGGAGAGGAATGTTGCTCGATTGTTCTCGGCATTTTATGGACAAACAATTCATCAAGCGCTACATCGATATGCTGGCTTTGTACAAAATGAATGTCCTTCATTGGCACATGACAGAAGATCAAGGATGGCGCATACAAATAGATAAATATCCCTTACTTACCGAAATCGGTGCTTGGAGAACGGAGGAAGACGGTTCGATTTACGGTGGGTTTTACTCGAAAGACGACGTCCGTGAAATTGTTGAATATGGCAAAGAACGCTTTGTTCAGGTAGTGCCTGAAATTGAAATGCCCGGACATTGTCAAGCTGCTTTGGCTGCTTATCCGGAGTTTTCTTGTACCGGTGGTCCCTTTGAAGTGGAAACGGAATGGGGCGTATTTAAAGAAATTTATTGTGCGGGTAACGACTCTACTTTTCAGTTTCTAGAAGAGGTGCTGATGGAAGTGATCGAATTGTTTCCTAGTAAATACATTCACATTGGTGCCGATGAAGTGCCAAAATTTCGATGGGAACATTGCGATAAATGCCAACTTCGCATGAAAGAAGAAGGGCTCAAAGACGGTCATGAATTGCAATCTTGGTTCCTGAAACGCATTGGATCTTTTCTCGAATCTAAAGGCAAAACCATGATTGGTTGGGACGAGATTTTCGAGGGTGGTATTCCCCAAGGTGCCATTGTGCAATCGTGGAGGAATTTTGATGGTGCGGCTCAGGCTATGAAAGCGGGGTACGAGACCATTGTTTCTCCCACCTCGCACGCTTACTTCGATTACCCCATTCGAAAAATAAACCTGGAAAAAGTCTACAACTTCCCAGTCTTCCCAGAAGGGGAGTGGAGCGATGAAGAACGCAAGCTGGTCTTGGGAGGAGAATGCAATATGTGGACCGAACGAGCTCCGCAAGAGTTGGTGGACTCCAAGGTGTTTCCGCGCTTGTTGGCCATGAGTGAGGTTCTGTGGACTAAATACAAAGAAGATGACACTAGAGATATGTCGGAAAAATACAATCACTTCTACCAACGAGTGCAAAGTCATTATCCGTTCTTAGATTTATTGGGCGTTACCTACGGGGCAGAGGCGGTTAGTGCAGAAATGGCGCTGACAAAGAGTCAGCAAGGTTTGAAATTTAGTATTGTTCCACAGCGCAGTGATTTGATCTTTAAATACCAATCGATGTCCAATACTTCTGACCGAAGAGATGAAGAACTTGATCCAGAAACGGAACCCCTTACTTGGCCGGGTGACATAGATTGTCTTTACGAGGGAGCTTTTGAATTGCAAGCTTACCGAAATGACCGCAGTTATGGCGAACCATTGGAGGTGCAGATTTTCCCGCACGAAGCCTACGATGCTCGAATTTTATTAGAATCGGAATACAGCGAATATTATACCGGTGGTGGTAACAAGGCGCTGGTCGACGGTTTTGGTGGAACCTTAGATTTTAGAGATGGCTATTGGCAGGCTTATCAAAAGTCAAATTTGCTCGCTGAAATAGACTTGGAAAGAGAAGTAGATGTGGAAGTGCTGAAAACGAATTTCTATCAATACAACAATGCGTGGATATTTTTGCCGACAGAAGTTTGCTACAGTCTCAAAGACAAAGACAAAAAACTGCTGCGTACAGAGTGCATACAAAATACAATTTCACCGAAAGAAGGAGGGCAATTCGTGGAATCTTTTTCCATGGAGAAATCGGTGAAGAACGTACAATACATTGAAGTAAGTGCTAGTAACTTGGGCATATGTCCCGAATGGCATGACGCTGCTGGAAGTGAAGCTTGGCTCTTTGTAGATGAAATTATTGTTCGATAAAACTTTGCTAAATTGGAGCATTGAGAGATTTGGGCGACCTTCAAAAAGTGCGCTCGCCAATTCTCAAAAATGTTCTTATGACATTATTATTGCAAAGAGAAAGAAATTATGTGCTAACTATGAGGTTAGAAAGGAGAGACTCGCATCGAAGAGCAATCAAGCAACGAGAAGATTTCCTTCAACCATAAAAAGATAGCCCATGAACGTCGCCGCAAATTTTCTAGGAAAACAATCGATTTACTCAATCCCAAACAAAAATCAAATTATGGATATTCGAGTGCTACTTGTTGAAGACGAAGAAAATCTTCAGGAAGTGATTAAGCTCAATTTGGAAATGGAGGGATATGAGGTGGTCTCTGTGGGCAATGGTAGCGATGCCATAAAGGCATTTAAAGAACAACGTTTCAATATTGTAGTGCTTGATATTATGTTGCCGTCAATGGATGGTTTGCAGGTTTGCGAGCAAATACGCTTGGAAAATACCGAAACTCCAGTCTTGTTTCTCACAGCGAAAGACAGTGCGCAGGATCGTGTATTAGGCTTGAAAAAAGGTGCTGATGATTACTTGACCAAGCCATTTAACCTGGAAGAACTCTTGCTTCGAGTAAATGTTTTAGTGAGAAGATCTTTGAAAGGGACGGAACAAGAGCATGATCTCAACGTGTATTCGTTTGGTAACAACAAGGTCAACTTTGTCACCTTTGAAGCGGAATGCATGAAAGGAACGATCAATCTCACTAAGAAAGAAGTGAAGCTCTTAAAGCTCTTGATCGACCGAAAAAATCAAGTGGTTTCTAGAGAGCAAATTCTGCAATCGGTTTGGGGGTATGATGTTTATCCATCGACCAGAACCATCGACAATTTTATTTTGTCTTTCCGCAAGTACTTCGAACAAGATCCTAAAAATCCTGTTTTTTTTCACAGTGTTCGTGGAGTGGGTTATCGATACATCGAAAAATAAAAATTAGTAGTTTTATTAGAGAAAAAGCTCACCGGAATTTTTGGTGGGCTTTTTTTGTTTATCTGTCCCTACTATTCAACGTATTAAGTTTATTCGAAATTGTCGGGCTATAATGGGAGCGAAAAACAAAATCGGATACCAGTCAATCTGATACCCGATTCCATTTATAAAATGGGAGATTCATTTCCACAGACCCTTTCGGCAAAGAGAGAAAATGTTTTATAAATCAATCCCAAGTCAATACTTCAAACTGAAAAAATCAAAAAAGAATGATGTATTGCCAAGAATGCTTTTAGTAGTGATAGAAGCATTTCAAGCTCAATGAACCCATGGTACAAAAGAGCCCTAAGATCAGTCGCGGTAAAAAGGGGAAATGTGAGACCATCTTTATGACCAACTGCAGGGTAGTGACCGTTCGTTGATGTTTCAAATATACTCTGCTTGATAGAAGTATCAAGTCTTTGTGCTCCCGTTGTCCCAATTAGGTACTATTATGTGCTTAACATGTGAATATTATCTAATGTGATTGCTTTTGATGACAGGTCTTTATTCGATTCTTTTGGTGAAAAAGGTGAATGAAATGCATCATTGAAATGTTTAGAATGAAGGCTCTTGTTTAATTCCCAGATAGAATTCATGAATATTAATAAATTCTCTCTACTGTGAGGATTTAGATTTCATTCACTCGCCACTCAGTTGTTGAAGATCAAATTCCGCAGGCTTCAATCGAAAACTGCCATTTGAAGAGTGTTTGTTTTTAGCAGATGGTCGAAGAGCAGATGTCATTTCACTCACTAATTTATTCGCCACACTCGCGAAGTCAGTAATTCGCAAGAGCGTGGCTTATAAAAAGAAATTGGGTAGCAGTACAATCTGCTACCCAATTTCTTTATCAATGGGGGATTTGATAAGACAGAACTTTCGACAAGGGGGAAAGAAAGTCTGTCCACAAATCTTAATTAC
>Ga0114956_1001416_pt1 | contig 18839 bp, 15 predicted proteins | sample MaitaG_FD_87304 | JGI IMG/M metagenome (GOLD analysis project Ga0114956, IMG submission 87304) | Marine algal microbial communities from Maine, USA - Maine_Asex2 metaG | ecosystem: Host-associated > Algae > Red algae > Unclassified | place: Maine, USA | collected 2015-01-05 | reverse complement strand
TATTAATGTCTATAAACCCTGGTTTTGGTGGACAAAAATTTGAAGATATTACTTATAAACGTGTTCGCAAATTACGCAAAATGATTACCAATCAAGGCTTAGATACTAAAATTGAAATTGATGGTGGTGTTACTGATAAAAACATTGAAAAACTAGTGGAAGCTGGTGCAGATGTTTTTGTTGCTGGAAGTCATATTTTTAAAAGTGAAAACCAAATAAAAGCTACTGCAAATCTTAAGAAGTTGGCTAATAGCTAATATTCAGCAAAATTAAAGTTAGCCATTTGTTTTAGTTTAACATATAGTCCTAAGAGATGGACAATGCCCGTTAGAAATTGGAGAATTATACTCAATCAATTTTTAGCTATATTTGAAAACAGGATTAAACTATAAATAATTTAACCCTGAAATTTTGAACTTACACACTTTTTAGGATAGTGTCTTTATTTGTGACTGTGATAGGAGTCGAACCTACAACCGTTGGAGCCGAAATCCAATACTCTATCCAATTGAGCTACACAGCCATTTAAAAAAACCTTTCGATTGCGCTCAAGGTTGTATTAATAATTAAGCCAATTTGCTTTTTACAATATTAGAAATAGTTTTTCCATCTGCGCGACCTGCAACTGTTTGATTAACCATACCCATTACTTTTCCCATATCTTTCATGCTTTGCGCTCCAGTTTTAGCAATGGCATCTTCAACCAATTTCCCAACTGCTTCATAACTCATTGCTTCTGGTAAAAACTGAGTAATTACTTCTGCCTCTTCTAATTCTGGTTTAGCTAAATCTTCTCTACCTTGCTCCATAAAAATTGCAGCACTATCTTTACGTTGTTTTACTTGTTTCTGTAAAATCTTAAGCTCTTGCGCTTCGGTTAACTCTTCTTTAGCACCATTTTCTGTTTGCGCTAACAAAATAGCAGATTTCACTGCTCTTAAAGCGGTTAAAGCTACTGTATTTTTACTTTTCATTGCCTCTTTTAAGGCTGACATTATATTTACTGATAAACTCATAATCATTATTGTTTAGGACTACGAAGATAGGAAAAAGTACTTAGTCAATAATATACTGTTTACAGTGAAATCAGATAAAAAAACCCAAAATATTTAGGGATGTTTTGGGTTTAAATATATTAACTAATTTGATAAAAAGTTCTACTAGTCGACATTATCGTGTAAAAAAGAATTGTTATTTCTTAGTTGAACATCATCATTATCATCTATACTTAAAGTTGTTTTAGATACATTATTCTCGGATGAAGAATTTTGTGTTTCATCTAAATTTAAACCTTGACGTTTATAGGCTGGTATTTTTTCTATATCATCAATTTTAGAAGCATTAAATTTATGATTAAATAACTTCATTTTCTGCCGTCTATCGTCTGCTCTTTCTTTTAAAATATCTGAAATAGAACTGTTCATTGGGTCTTGATCTTCCTCTTGTATTTTAATGTCTTCGTCTAAAACTTCTTCTACTTTAACTTCTTTTTTAGTATTTATAGAAGAGTTTACCTCAGTATAATCGTCTAAAACATAACGTACTTCTTGGTTTTCGCTAACTTCTGTTACTGGAATTAACTCTATATGATCTTTTACTTCAATTGTATTTAAATCGGAAACAACTTTCTCTTCCTCCTTATTTTTAGCTTCATTTTCAACTTCAACACTATCTTCATTTATTGGCAAATCGAAACTTAATATTATTTGTTGTTTTTCTTTTTTAGCTTCAGTTTCAATAGTTTCATTATCATCTACATTATTTTTTGTAGAAGTAATAACAAACTCCTCCTCGGTATCAAAGCTAGCAATTACTTCATTGTAAACAACATCTATATTTTTAATAATTTCGGATGTTGATATTAATCCTAAATCTTGATAAGCACCACTGCGTTGCTTATTTATTGAAGCCATTTCCTTTTTACTTAAAATATCTTCGGTGTCTTCGTCCAAATCCAAAGTATGCTTTACTACTTTTGGTGGCTCTGGCTTTTCTAAAACAACTTCTGGCTTAATAATTACTTGAGAGGCTTCGTTTGTGGATAAATCTTTTTCAATTTTTTGATCTTCTTCTAAGGCATGAATGACTTTTTTAGTTTCCGTATTAGAAATTTCGTCTTGTTGTTCAATATTAAAACCAGTTGCTATAATAGTTACAGCAATAGATTCGTCTAAAGATTCATCTTCACCAACACCCATAATAATATTGGCACCGTGTCCAGCTTCTGCTTGAATATGGTCGTTAATTTCACCAATTTCATCAATAGTAATTTCTTGAGAACCAGATACAATTAGCAACAATACGTTTTTGGCTCCTGTAATTTTATTGTCGTTTAATAATGGTGAATCTAATGCTTTGGAAATTGCTTCATGCGCACGGTTTTGACCAGACGATGTAGAAGATCCCATAATAGCTGTTCCGCTATTACTCAACACAGTTTTAGCATCACGTAAATCGATATTTTGCGTGTAATGATGTGTAATTACTTCTGCAATACCACGAGAGGCTGTAGCTAAAACTTCGTCTGCTTTAGAAAATCCTGCTTTAAAACCAAGATTACCATAAACTTCTCTTAATTTATTGTTGTTAATTACAATTAAGGAGTCTACTTCTACTCGTAATTTTTCTATACCAATTTGTGCTTGTTCATTACGCATTTTACCTTCAAACTGAAAAGGCATGGTAACAATACCTACTGTTAAAATGTCCATTTCTTTGGCCATTTTAGCAATTATTGGTGCTGCTCCAGTTCCAGTTCCTCCACCCATTCCTGCAGTAATGAATACCATCTTAGTATTCGTTCCTAGCATTTGCTGGATGTCTGAAAAGCTTTCTACAGCAGATTGCATACCTACATCTGGGTTGGCTCCTGCTCCTAATCCTTCGGTTAAATTAACACCTAATTGGATTTTATTTGGCACGCCACTGTTTTGGAGTGCTTGTGCATCTGTATTACAGATAACAAAATCTACTCCTTTAATGCCTTGCTGAAACATGTGGTTAATAGCGTTGCTACCACCTCCCCCAACACCAATAACTTTAATGACGTTAGATTGATTTTTAGGTAAATCAAATGCGATACTTTCGAATTCATTGTTGCTCATAAAATTCTATTTTTGTTGCTAGGCAACCATTTTTAATTTTTTCTCTTTGAGATGTAATATTAACGTCTTAATTATTTATTCTGCGTTGTCTAAAAAATCTTTAACGCGCTCTGTTAAGGCATCTAAAAAAGACCGCTTTGGTTTTTTTTTAGGTTCTGTATCTAGCAGTTTATCTCCGACTAAAAACTCAGAATCTTCGGTAGTTTTTTCTTCCTCAACTGCTTCTGCTTTTATGCGGTCTTGCCGTATTAAACCGTCCATTACTAAACCAACTGCTGTGGCAAATAATGGACTTGTAATAGCATCGTCACTATCACCAGCTAAATGCTCGTTTGGATAACCAACTCTAGTGTCCATGCCTGTAATGTATTCTACTAATTGCTTTAAATGTTTTAACTGGCTTCCTCCACCTGTTAGCACTATACCTGCAATTAATTTTTTCTTTTGTTCTTCGTGGCCGTAATTTTTAATTTCTACATACACTTGCTCAATTATTTCTACTACTCTTGCATGAATAATTTTAGATAGGTTTTTTAATGTAATCTCTTTTGGGTCTCTACCGCGTAATCCAGGTATAGATACAATTTCATTGTCTTTATTTTCTCCAGGCCATGCTGAACCGAACTTTATTTTCAATAATTCGGCTTGCTTTTCGATAATAGAGCAGCCTTCTTTTATATCTTCTGTAATAACGTTTCCTCCAAAAGGGATTACTGCTGTATGCCGGATTATTCCATCTCTAAAAATAGCCAAATCTGTTGTTCCACCACCTATATCTATTAAGGCAACACCCGCTTCTTTTTCTTCTTGACTTAATACTGCATTAGCAGAAGCTAAAGGCTCTAAGGTGATACCATCTAATTCTAAACCTGCACTTTTTACACAACGCCCAATATTTCTAATTGAAGAAACTTGACCAACAACCACATGAAAATTGGCTTCTAACCTTCCTCCATACATGCCAATTGGCTCTTTTATCTCTGCTTGACCATCTACTTTAAATTCTTGTGGTAACACATGAATAATTTCTTCTCCAGGTAACATTACCAGTTTATGAACTTGGTTAATTAAACGCTCAATATCATCTCCATCTATAACCGTTTCAGAATCTGCTCTTGTAATATAATCACTATGCTGCAGGCTTCGAATATGCTGTCCTGCTATTCCAACAGTTACAGCTTCAATTTTAGTAGCTGCTGCTGCTTCTGCTTCTTGAATAGCCAGTTGAATAGATTGAATGGTTTGTGTAATATTATTTACAACACCACGATGCACGCCTAAGCTTTTAGACTTACCAATGCCTAAAATTTCAACTTTACCGTATTCATTCTTACGGCCAATCATTGCCACAATTTTTGTGGTTCCAATATCTAATCCAACTGCTAAATTTTGTTCCATAATTTATACTTTAGTGCAAACAACTTGGTTTTCAAATTGCAAATTCACTTTGTTGTACTTATCTAAATTTTTATCTTTAATTGCTTTTTTTAAAAAAGCTTTTAGATTATTTATTTTCTTATCTAAATATTCAAGGTTTCCAATTTGCACTTTAAACCTGCATTGTCTTAATTTTAAATCGATAGACCTATTTTTATTTTGAATAATCTCTACGACGTTTTTTTTCAAGAATTCGTCACTTTCAATCCTGCTCGCAATTGTGAAAACATTATCTAAATTTTTCTTTGATACTACACCAGTTACCATTGGCACTCGTGCAGTAAAATTAGACGACAAAGGCATGTAATCACCTTTACTATCTATGTAATATGAGCTTGTATTTAAGACTCTTGCAATAGGTTTTTTCTGTTTTATTTTTACCAAAAATTCTCCGTTTACGTTTAAAAAAACTTCAGCTTTTTCAATCATTGTATTAGCATTCAAGGCAGATTCTATTACATTCAAATCTAAAGTTTCTTTAGGCACACTCGTTAGTGGTTGCCGATTTTGTATTAACAATTTACTAACAGTCTCGTGTGTAATAAATGGTTTCTGTCCTTCTACAAACTCAATTATTGGTTTTACAACTTTTCTATTGCCATTTCTGGCAGATGAGAATGCGAATAAAAACACCACAACACTCAGTAACAAAAGGGCTTTTATATAGTTCCAATTAATTTTCATGCACCAATGCTTCTTTAATTTTTTTTACCTCTGCTCCAATATCTCCTGCTCCAATAGTTAGGATAATTTTGGCTTTACTTTCTTTTATTTTCTGAATAATTTCAGATTTATTAATTAATTTCTTTTGAGGATTTTTTATTTGATTTAGTAACCATTGAGAATCAACACCCTCAATTGGTAATTCTCTTGCTGGATAAATATCTAAGAGCAAAAGCTCATCGAATTGCGAAAGACTCTTAGCAAAATCGGCTCCAAAATCTTTAGTTCTAGAAAACAAATGTGGTTGAAAAATGGCTAAAACTTGATCTTCCGGATACATTTCGCGAACCGCTTGATGCACTGCATTAATTTCTTCTGGATGGTGCGCATAATCGTCTATAAAAACAAGTGCATCTGTTTTAATTTGGTAGGTAAAGCGACGCTTTACGCCTTTGTAAGATGCTAACGCCTTAACGAGCTGTGGTGTAGGGAAACCACATTCTAAAGCCATCGCTAAGGCGATTAATGCGTTTGACAAATTATGTCTACCAGGTAGGTTAAATTGAACTTGTTTTAGTACAGTATTTGGTGTTTTAACATCAAACACATAAGCACCATTTTGTATTTTAATATTTTTGGCGGAATAGTCTGAATCATCATCTATTCCATAAGTAATTCCTTTTAAAGGCAAACCATTTCTTACAAATAATTTTCCGTTTGGTTTTAGTTTTTTTGAAAATGCCTCGAACGATTTTATGAGCTCTGAAGCATCACCATAAATATCTAAATGGTCTGCATCCATAGAAGTAATACACGCTAAATCTGGTGATAATGTTAAAAAAGAACGGTCAAACTCATCTGCTTCAACAACACTAACTTCACCTCCATTAATAATTAAATTAGAATTATAATTCTCGCTAATACCACCTAAAAAGGCTGTGAGTGGAACGTTACATTCCATCATTATATGACCTAAAATACTTGTTGTTGTAGTTTTACCATGCGTACCAGCAACAGCTAAACAAAAGGTGTTTTCTGTAATTAAGCCTAAAATTTCTGAACGTTTTAAAACCTTAAAGCCATTAGCTTTAAAATAATTGAGTTGTTTATTATCTTTCGAAATTGCTGGTGTATAAACTACAAGTGTTTTTTCTGAATTTAAAAATGAATCATTTATTGCACTAATACTATCTTCAAAATTTACTTCAACTCCTAAATCCTCAAGAGCGTTGGTAATTTCGGTTTTAGTTTTATCGTAACCAGCAACATGCTTATTATTTACACTAAAATAGCGTGCAATTGCACTCATTCCAATACCTCCAATGCCTACAAAGTAGATTTTATGTATATTGTTTAGTTTCATATATTCATTATTGCGAGCCTTTTTGCGTAGCAGTCTCTTTCTTTATTATTTATAACATTATTTTAAATATATAAGATTGCCACATCGCGAAAAGCTTCATGAAATGGCGTTGCTATTTATACTTTTTTTTTAGAAGCTTTTCAACTTCATCGGCTATTTCCTTGGTTGCATTTACTAATGCTAATTTTTTAATATTATCGCTTAATTGTTTTTGTTTTTCTTCCGAAGCTATTAATTGAGAAAACTTGTTTTTAAAATCTACTTCAAGATCTTCTTGAGCAATCATTAAAGCTGCATTTTCATCTACAATTGCTTTTGCATTTTTAGTTTGGTGATCCTCTGCCACATAAGGTGATGGCACAAACACTACAGGCTTACCCACAATACATAACTCACTTACAGAGCCTGCTCCAGCTCTAGATATAATAATGTCTGCCGCTGCATAAGCATAATCCATGTTGTTTATAAACTGGTGGACTTGCACATGCTTTATGTCACCATTTATTTTATAATCTTTATAATACAGTTTTCCAGTTTGCCATATAATTTGCACTTGCTGTGTTTGCAAAAAATCTAACTCTCTTTTTAACAACTCATTAATTGCTTTTGCTCCTAAACTCCCACCTAAAACTAAGAGTGTTTTTTTACCTTTAACCAAATCAAAATATGCTATAGCTTTATCTCTCTTAGAATTTATATCTAACAAATCTTGACGTACGGGATTTCCTGTTTTTAATATTTTATTCTTCGGAAAAAACCGTTCTAAACCATCGTAGGCCACACAAATTTTTTGCACTTTTTTAGATAGTAATTTATTTGTAATTCCTGGATAAGAATTTTGCTCTTGTATTAAACTTGGTATTCCTTTTAATGCTGCCACTTGTAATAATGGCCCACTTGCAAAACCTCCAGTTCCTATGGCAACATCTGGTTTGTATTGTTTAATAATTTTTCTAGCATTGCATAAACTATTAATAAGTTTAAAGGGAAACATTAAGTTTTTAAGTGTTAATTTTCTTTCAATCCCAGTAATCCACAAGCCTTTTATTTTATAGCCAGCTTGCGGTACCTTTTCCATTTCCATACGGTCTTTTGCGCCTACAAAAAGAAACTCTGCATCTGGAAACCGCGACTTTAATTCGTTAGCAATGGCAATTGCCGGATAGATGTGTCCACCTGTTCCACCACCACTTAATATTATTTTGTATTTTATATTTTTAATCACTTTTATCCTTCTTCACGAATTCACGGCTTTTAAATCGCTTACTCTTTTATATTATTTTACTATTTTAATTTTGCATTACAAAAGTCTAATTTTAGATACTTATAACTTTAACAATTTTCTAACTCAAATAGTTTCTGAAAGTATTTCTAACGGGTTCTGCTCATTACCTTCTTCGTTTTCTTTTTCTTTTATTTCTTCTCTTTTTGCGCTCACACTTAATATTATTCCAATTGCCAAACACGTCATCCAAATGGAAGTTCCGCCACTACTAATTAATGGCAGAGTTTGACCAGTAACTGGAAACAACTCCACTGCAACGGCCATGTTAATTATGGCTTGAAAAATAATTGGAATACCTACACCTAGTACCAATAGCTTTCCAAAAATAGTGTCTGATTTTTGTGCAACTATCACTATTCTAAATAATAACCACATATACATTACCATTAAAAACAAACCTCCAACAAGGCCATATTCTTCAATTATAATTGCAAAAATAAAATCTGAGGACGATTGTGGTAAAAAGTTTTTTTGTTTACTTCCTCCAGGTCCTAATCCTATTATTTTACCTGATGCTATAGCAATTTTTGCTCTTTCAATTTGATAATCTCCTTCGCTATCTCCTCCATCGAAAAAGTTTTCAATTCTACTTTCCCAAGTATCCAATCTATCATCCATTAAGTTTGGAAATGCCTTCATTACAGTAATAAATAAAAGTAATGCAATTAAACCTACACCTAGCATTGCTAATAAATATCTAATAGGATAACCACCTAAAAAAACAAGTGTAATTACCATTAAAAATATTAATGCTGTTGTTGATAAATTTGAAGGTAAAATTAGAATTAAAATTAGAAAAACTGGAATCCAAAGTGGTAATATCGATTCTTTAAAAGATAATTTTTTGTCTTTAATTTTCGACATATATCTTGCTACATACATCATTATAACTACTGATGCCAAGGTTGACGTTTGAAAAGACATATTTACAAATGGAATACGAATCCATCGACTTGCATTTGCGCCTTCTATTGTTGTGCCTTGTAAAATTGTAACGACCAATAATACTAATACTATTGGAATCATGACCATAGATATGCCTCTAAAATAACGGTATGGCACTTTATGCACACCATACATTATCGAGAAACCTAAAAATAAATGCATGAAGTGTTTTATAAAATAAGAGAATGTATTTCCACCTCCTATGTTTACCAAATTACTTGCAGCGCTGTAGACAGGAAGGAATGAGAAAATAGCCAGTAACGCAGCTATTGCCCAGATTAATCGATCTCCTTTTATGTTATTAAATACTTGTTGCATCCCATCTGTCGCCTAGCGACGTCTTCCAAAAGGGAAGAATTATTAAATTTTTATTAAACATTTCCACATTAATTTTTTCCTACAAGGAATATTAATATGGGATTATAAATTTCTAACCGCATGCTTGAATTGTCTTCCTCTATCTTCATAATTTTCAAACAAATCGAAACTTGCACAAGCTGGTGATAACAGCACATTATCTCCTGCTTCGGCTACCTTATATGCAATCTTTAATGCTTCATTGATAAATTGAGTTTCAACAATAATATCAACCATATTACCAAAGTTTTCTATTAGCTTTTTATTGTCTATGCCTAAACAAATAATAGCCTTAACTTTTTCGTTTACAAATGAAAACAACTCAGTATAATCATTGCCTTTGTCTACGCCTCCAACAATCCAAACCGTTGGCGCATCCATACTTTCTAACGCATAATATGTTGCATTTACGTTAGTTGCCTTAGAATCGTTTATATACTGTACCTTATTTATTTTAAGTACTCGCTCTAATCGATGCTCTACACCATGAAAATTTTCCAAACTTTCGCGAATAGTTTGTTTTCTAATTTTTAACAAATGCGCCACAGTTGCTGCAGCCATTGCATTTTTAATATTGTGTTTTCCTTCTAAAGCTAAATTTTTTGTTGGCATAATTATTTGGTTGTTATCTATTGTTATTTTTATATTTTCTTTGTCTAAATACGCACCGTTTTCGATTGTTTTAACTAATGAAAATGGCAATAATGTGGATTGAACAGTATTTTCGCTTAACCAGTTTTTAATTACTTGGTCATCTGCATCATAAATCAAGTAATCTTCTTTAGTTTGATTTAGAGCAATTCTGAATTTTGAATCAATATAATTTTCAAATTTATAATTATAGCGGTCTAAATGATCTGGTGTAATATTAGTGAGCACAGCAATATTTGGTTTAAAATCGACTATACCATCTAATTGAAAACTACTAATTTCAAGTACATAGTTTTTAAAATTGTCTTCCAAAATTTGCTTAGCAAAGCTATCTCCAATATTTCCTGACAAGCCCACATTTAACTCTTGTTTTAGAATATGATGCGTTAAAGATGCTGTTGTTGTTTTTCCATTACTTCCTGTAATACCAACAATAGTTGCTTTAGTGTATTTAGCTGCAAATTCAATTTCAGAAATCACTGGAATTTTGTTACTAATTAGCTTTTGAATTAACGCAACTTTATCAGGAATTCCAGGACTTTTCATTACCAAAGGGGCATTTAGAATTTTAGATTCTGTATGCTGTTTTTCTTCCCATTCAATCTCATTATGTATAAGAACTTCTTTGTACTTCTCTTTTATTTTTCCTTTATCTGAAACAAAAACAGTATAGCCTTTTGCTTTCGCTAAAAGTGCAGTACCCACACCACTTTCTCCTGCTCCAAGAATTACAATAATTCCTCCTCCAACTCTTCTAAAAGAGGAGAGTTGCGCACTCGAATAAGATTCTTCTTTTTTCAATTGTTTGTTTCTTTCTTGTTATTCTGCGCTACAACGCAAAATCTACTTTTCTTTTTTATGGGTTCCGCACCAAGTAATAAATGATAAGTCTTTATCTTAATTTTAAAGTAACTATCGTTAAAATTGCTAGAAAAATACCAACAATCCAAAACCGCGTTACTATTTTACTTTCATGATATCCTCCTTTTTGATAGTGGTGATGTAAAGGCGACATTTTGAAAATACGTCGTCCCTGACCATGTTTTTTCTTTGTGTATTTAAACCAACTCACTTGAAGAATTACCGAAAGTGACTCGGCAAAAAAGATTCCGCATAACAACGGAATTAATAATTCTTTTCTAACAGCAATTGCAATTACAGCAATAATTCCCCCAATTGTTAAACTTCCTGTGTCTCCCATAAATACTTGTGCTGGATATGTATTATACCATAAAAAACCAATTAATGCGCCAGCAAAGGCAGCTATAAAAACTACCAGTTCTCCAAGTCCTGGAATAAACATGATGTTGAGATAATCTGAAAACACAAGATTTCCAGAAATGAATGCAAATATGGCTAATGTAAATACTATTATAGCTGAACTTCCTGCTGCTAAACCATCGATACCATCGGTTAAATTAGCTCCGTTTGAAACTGCTGTTACAATAAAAATTACGATTGGGATAAAAATCAACCATGCATATTTTCCATAATCCTCACCAAACCATGTTGCGATACTTGCATAATCGAATTCGTTATCTTTTACAAAAGGAATAGTGGTTTTAAGCGATTGCTCTGCAGGATTAAATTCTGCAACAGAATTTTGAGTAATCAACTCTGTTTCGTAGATAGGATTTATTTTTTCGATTTTAATAGTTACGTCTGGGTGGAAATACATAATTGCACCTACAAATATTCCTAATCCAACTTGTCCTAAAATTTTAAACTTACCACTTAAGCCTGTTTTATCTTTTTTAAATACTTTAATATAATCGTCTGCAAAACCAACCAATCCCATCCAGATTGTAGTTACAATTAACATGATAACGTAGATGTTTTCAAGCTTGGCAAATAATAATACTGGAACAAGTGTTGAAAAAATAATGATTAATCCACCCATTGTTGGCGTGCCAGCTTTTTCAACCTGTCCTTCTAAACCTAAATCTCTAACCGATTCTCCTACTTGCTTTTTTTGCAGGAATCGAATGACTTTTTTTCCGAAAATGGTAGAAAACAATAACGATAATATAATCGCTAAAGCGGCACGAAACGTAATAAACTGAAACACACTGGCTCCAGTTAATTGGAATTGTTTTTCTAAATATTCGAATAGGTAATACAACATATTCTATTTTTATTATTTTTTTATTTTAGATCCCGCTTTAATTGCGGAATGACAAAGCATTACTTGTTTTTAATTCTATACACTTCGACTGCGCGTTTAGTGTGACTTTTTGTTTATATTGTAATACCCGTAAGGTTTTAAAAACCCTTAAGGGAAATTTAATTTGTTTTTACTTATGTAATTGTTTTAATAATTTTTCTACAATTTTAAAATCGTTAAAATCGCTTCGATTTCCATTTACTTCTTGATAGGTTTCATGACCTTTTCCAGCTATTAAAATTATATCTCCTTGATTAGCTAGTTGACAAGCAGTTTTAATGGCCTGTTTTCTATCTACAATCGATAATATTTTTTTAAAATTTTGAGGTTCAACACCTTTTTCAATCTCATCGATTATAGTTTCTGCAACTTCTGTTCTTGGATTATCGCTAGTAAAGATTGCTTTTGTGCTTAAAACCGAAGCAATATGTCCCATTTTTGGACGCTTTGTTTTATCTCGATCTCCACCACAACCAACAACTGTAATAAGTTCTTCATTTTTAGTACGAATACTGTTTATGGTTTCTAATACATTTTTTAATGCATCTGGTGTGTGTGCATAATCTACAATCGCAGTTATTTTTTTTTCAGAAATTAAATATTGAAACCTCCCACTCACACTTTCTAACACACTTATTAAACGAAGAATTTTAGTTTTTTCAAGTCCTAATAATTCGGCAGTAGCGTATATTGCCAACATATTCGACGCGTTAAAACCACCTATTAACTTTGTCCAAACTTCATTATGGTTTATTTTAAGTAACATACCGCTAAAGGAATTTTCAAGAATTTGAGCCTTATAATCTGCGTAATTTTTTAACCCGTATTTATACTGTTTAGCCTTTGTATTTTGAAGCATTACTACTCCATTCTTATCATCTGCGTTCGTAATTGCAAAAGCCCTTTTGCTAAGATTATCGAAAAATGATTTTTTAGTGTCGCGATATTCAGCAAACGAATCATGATAATCTAAGTGATCGTGTGTTAAATTGGTAAAAATGGCACCTTCGAAATCTAGACCTTCGGTTCTTTTTTGATGGATACCATGAGAACTCACCTCCATAAAGCAGAACTCTACACCTTCGTCATTCATTTCTTTTAAGTACCTATTTATGGTCAAAGAATCTGGCGTTGTGTGGGTTGCTTTATAGTTCTTTTTATCTACTTTTATTACGACAGTAGATAGTAAACCAACTTTATAACCAGCCATTTTAAAAAGCTTAAATAATAAAGTTGCAATGGTCGTTTTTCCGTTTGTACCAGTAACACCAACTAACCTCAAATTTGATGATGGATTACCATAAAAATTAGAAGCCATAATTGCTAAAGCTGAACTAGAATTGTCCACAATTATATAACTTACACCTTTTTTTAAAGTTTTAGGTAATTGCTCACAAACCACAGCAATTGCACCTTGTTGCTCTGCCTTTTCTATGTAATCATGACCGTCTGCAATACTACCTTTAATAGCCACAAACACGTCGTTTATATCAATATTTTTTGAATTAAAATGAATAGCACCAATAGGTACGCTTGTTGATCCAACAACACTATTAATAGTAACCTTATATAATATGTCTTTTAATAAATTCACGATAATTCTAAAATTATAGTTTTATTTTTCTTTACTTTTTGTCCTTTTGGAATAGACTGTGTTTTTACAACGCCATCACCATTTATTTTAACTTTTAAACCTAAATTTTCACACAGCGCCACAGCATCCATTATTGGTAAACCTATAACGCTTGGCATAATTGTTAAATAGGTATTTGCGGTATCATAAAAATTTTGAAACTCTTTATCTACTAAAGCATTTTCCACCTCTAAAGACTCTATTTCATCAATTATAGGTGTGTCTGTAAATATTTTTTGAGCAATTCGTTTAAACACTGGACCTGTAACATCTGCACCGTAAAACCCGACCTTGATACTAGGTTTGTGAATAACAACTATGCAAGAATATTTAGGATTCTCAACAGGAAAATAACCAGCAAAAGACGATATGTATTTTTTGTTTTTTTTCCACTTCTCGAAATCTCTATAATCTGTTCTTGCTGTCCCAGTTTTTCCAGCCATAGAAAAGTATTTAGAATACATGCCATCTCCAGTACCGCGTATTACAACATTCTCTAAAAGTTTTTGAGCTTTTTTTATCGTTTCATCTGACGCAATTTTCTTAACACGTACTTCTTTTTCAAAACTCTCAATTTCTCGATCTAATTCTTTTACTTCGCGTAAAAAACGAGGTTTTAGCATTTCGCCATTATTAGCAACTGCATTATAAAATGTTAAAGTTTGCAATGGTGTTAATTGTAAATTATAACCATAAGCCATGGATGGCAATGCGTTTTTACTCCATATAGCATCTCCTGGTTTTGGAATAACTGGTTCACCTTCACCAATAATTGGTAAATTTAAATTCTCATGAAGTTTCCATTGCTTTAATCTATTTATAAACTTGTTTGGATTTTTAGAGTAATTATCGTCAACAATAGTTGCCAAACCAATATTAGAAGATTTCACGAATGCAGTTCCTGAAGAAATTTTTCCATAACCACGAGTATCTCTAATACTTCTTCCATAAAATGTTTTATACCCGCTTTTAGTATCTATAATTGTAGAAGTATCAATTACTTTATCTTCTAAAGCAGCCATAATAGCCATTAACTTAAAAGTAGAACCAGGCTCATGAGACTCCCAAACCGCATAATTTCTTTTTTCGTAATACTTTCCAGACTTCGATTTTCCTAAATTTGAAATCGCTCTAATTTCTCCAGTTTTAACCTCCATTACCACTACACAACCATGTTCTGCATCGTACTTTTCTAACTGCTCTAATAAAGAATGATGTGCTATATCTTGAATATTTGTATTTAGGGTTGTATAAATGTCGTACCCATCTTGTGGCTCAACTTCATTAGCATCGCTTAAAGGTTTCCATTGTCCTTTACCTATTTTTTGTTTCATTCGGTGTCCATCTACACCTCTTAAATACTTTTCTCCAAAAGCACCATCTAATCCTGGTCGCGTAACGTTTCCTTTATCGTCTGTACGTTCATAACCAATTGTTCGCTGAGCAATTCCTCCCATTGGATGCTCACGCTTTGTGGTTTGCTCTACAATTAATCCACCTTTGTAAGCACCTAATTTTAGTAATGGAAAATTGCGTAATCTTAAATAATCTGAATAGCCAATATCGCGTGCCAAGAGATAATATCGGTTTTTTTTGGCATACGCTTTTCTTAATTTTTTTCTGTAATAACTTGAAGATTTTCCTGAATATATAGATAACGAATCGCATAATGGACCAATTTGTTCCTGCCAAACTTTCTTTTTAGGCGATTTGGTATCTATTAGAATATCGTATTTAGTAATTGAGGTTGCTAGCAAATTTCCATTTACAGAATACACATTACCTCTGTTTGCAGGAATTGGTCTATCTTCAATAATTCTGCTTTCTGCTAATTCGCGATATTTATCACCATTAACATACTGGATGGTTAATAATTTTACAACAACAGCAATGCCGAAGATGAAAGTACATCCAGCTACAAAATACAATCGGTTCAATATATTTGTTTCGCTTACCGCCAAGATTACTTAATTCTTTTGTTGTGGTTTAACTTTTATTTTTTGAGGGGCAACTTCTGAAGTTTGCAAGCCTTTTTTTTTCATTTTCCTAGAAACTACAGATTCTTTTTTTAACTCCATTAACCTTCCTCTGCCATCTATAAATGCAGAGCGCAACTCTTTTGCTTCATTACTTAACCTTGCGATTTTGTGCACTTTCTTATCGGCACTATGCGAACTCGCAATCATTATTATAGCTAATACCGAAATAAAGAAAATCATTCTCCAATTCTTAAAGGAGTCGTCGCTTACTAAAAACGTTCCTCTTAATATGCTATAGATATTTTTTTTCATATTATTTCTCGCGAAGGCAGGAGTCTTTTTTTTTTTTGACTAATCTAAATCGCTTACTATTGCCTGTTATTTACACTAATTTGACATCGCTTTACTCAATTTATTTAATTATTACACTAAGTTTGGCAGAGATGCACGGAGTGTTTTTATTAAAATTTATATTTCTCGTTCTATTTAAAGAGACTCTCACACCACAAAAAACGCCTTAGTAAACAGTTTGCATTTTAAATTACTTCTCGATACTATTTGCTTGTTTCTCGTAAATCAATAGAAGTGACAAACAATTATACTTTTTCAGCAATACGAAGCTTTGCGCTTCTTGACCTACTGTTTATTTTAATTTCTTCTGCTGATGGAATTATTAACTTTCCAACCTTTTTAAGTGGTACTTCAAAATTTCCAAACACATCCCTTTCTGGCTCACCTTCAAACAATCCATTTTTTATAAAGCGTTTTACCAATCTATCTTCTAACGAATGATAGCTTATTAAACTCAATCTTCCGTTTGGTTTTAGAATTTCTGGTGTTTGTGCTAAAAATTCTTTTAAAGCTTCAATTTCTTGATTCACTTCTATTCTAATGGCTTGATATATTTGAGCCAAAATTTTATTCTCGTGCTTTGGAGATAAAAATTTATTTATTACTTTTTTAAGCTGATTACTTGTTTTTATTACTTCACCTTTACGAAATTGAACAATCAATCTTGCCATTGCAGGTGCAGCACGAAGCTCACCATATTGCAACAAGACTTGCTTAATTTGCTCTTCGTCATACTCATTTATAACATGATATGCAGATAATTGTTTTTTTTGATTCATTCGCATATCTAAATCAGCTTCAAACCGTGTTGAAAAGCCACGTTCGGCAACATCGAATTGATGAGACGAGACTCCAAAATCTGCTAAAATACCATCAACTACTTTCACGCCATGAAATTTTAGAAAGCGTTTTAAAAATCTAAAATTTTCATGAATAAGCGTAAATCTGTTATCATCTATTGTATTTTTAAGAGCATCTGCATCTTGATCGAAAGCAAATAATTTTCCGTTTTCTCCAAGTCTGTTTAATATTTCATTACTATGTCCTCCACCTCCAAAAGTAACATCAACATAAACGCCGTCTGGCTTAATGTTTAAACCATCTACTGTTTCATTTAATAAAACTGGATTATGATATTCCATCACCCTCTTGATCTTCTCCCATTACCTCTTCAGCTAAATCTGCAAAATCTACAGTCGCATCATCAATGGCTTGTTCATATTTATTCTTATCCCAAATCTCTACTATATTTACCGCAGAAGAGACAACAACATTTTTAGAAATGTTTGCAAAAACTGTTAGGTCTTTTGGTATTAACAACCTTCCGCTTGCATCTACCTCAACCATTTTTACTCCTGCTGTAAATCTGCGAATAAAATCGTTATTCTTTTTCTTGAAGCGATTAAGCTTGTTTACTTTTTGCATTAAGGTTTCCCATTCTGCCATTGGGTATAACTCTAAACATGGCTGAAAAACTGCACGTTTCAACACAAAACCATTTTGCAACACAGGAGACAACTGCTTTTTAAGGCCAGCAGGAAGCATAAGCCTTCCTTTGGCATCTGCTTTACATTCGTATGTTCCTATTAATGAGTTCAATGTGATTTTTTTATGCATAAACGTATGAGAGTCAAATATATTGAAAATATTACCACAATTTACCACAATTTACCACATTGTTAATAAATAGTTAGAATAAGTACTAGTTTTATGAGATAATAAAACTGAATACACTGCTAAATACATCGCTTTCAACAGCTTAAAAAGCTTAAAAAATAGTAATGAACATTTGTTAATATGTGCAATAAGGTAGTTTCTTGAAGTATATAAATAATTCTCTTTTTTTTTGTTTGAAATAACTATATTTGCTTCAACAGATTGACCAAAAAACCTAATGTCGCACACACTTATTACTGAAGGAAAGTTTAATTATATTGAGGCTGGCGAAGGCCCACCAATAATTGTTCTACATGGGCTTATGGGTGGTTTAAGTAATTTTGATGCAGTAATAGACCACTTTAGTAAAGAGGGTTATAAAGTTATTATTCCACAGTTACCTGTTTACAGTATGCCACTTATTAAAACCAATGTAAAGGCGTTTTCTAAATATTTAGGTGAATTTATTAAATTTAAAAAATTTGATAAAGTTATTTTATTAGGGAATTCTCTTGGTGGACATATTGGTCTTTATTTTACAAAACTGAAGCCAGAAAAAGTAAAAGCTTTAGTTATTACTGGAAGTTCTGGTTTATACGAAAGTGCCATGGGAGGAGGTTACCCAAAACGTAGCGATTACGAAGTGATTAAGAAAAAAGCACAAGATGTTTTTTACGATCCTTCAATTGCGACTAAAGAGATTGTTGACGAAGTTTACAATACAGTAAACGATAGAATTAAACTTATTAAAACGCTTACTATTGCTAAAAGTGCTATTAGGCACAATATGGCGAAAGATTTACCTAAAATGAATGTTCCTGTATGCATTATTTGGGGAAAAAATGATGCTGTTACTCCACCAGAAGTTGCAGACGAGTTTAATGAGTTACTTCCAGATTCTAATTTGTTTTGGATAGATAAATGTGGTCATGCTGCTATGATGGAGCATCCTGTTCGTTTTAATGAGATATTAACTGAATGGCTTAAGGAACGTGGGTTTTAAAAAAACTAAAGAAAATAGAACTTAGAGAATAGATCGCTTACTCATCGTTTATTATCTAGCTCTTTTCGCAAGAAAACACACTGTTGAGATTGGTTTAACTAATTACTTTTTACTACACTTGGTTACTTACGCTTATGTGGTTACTTTTGTGTTTTACTAATTTAAAAATAAGATTTCTGTTTTCACGGAAATGCTAATCGCGATGAAAATTAAGTCTGCTGAATTTGTTGTAAGTAATTCTGAAGTAG